>Ga0302157_10001175_pt1 | contig 32617 bp, 30 predicted proteins | sample I_Bog_N3_3_FD_193502 | JGI IMG/M metagenome (GOLD analysis project Ga0302157, IMG submission 193502) | Peat permafrost microbial communities from Stordalen Mire near Abisko, Sweden - I_Bog_N3_3 | ecosystem: Environmental > Terrestrial > Soil > Wetlands > Peat | place: Sweden: Abisko, Stordalen...
AAGTAGGTGTTCTCGTGTTCGGCGGTCTTCACTATCTCCCCCGGGGCCGGATTGACCGCGGACAGGATCGCCGAACCGTGCAACACAAGCGCCAGCGTGGTGGTGAAGAAGAAGCTCACCGCCAACATATGCGCCGGGTTGTAGTGAAAATGCAGATACTGGTAGCCGGTGTTCGACACCCAGTCGAGGTGGCTGAGAATGCCGTAGGGAAAACCGTTGCCCCAGGCGCCCATCAGCATCGGCCGGATCACCACCAGCGTCACGTACGCCAGGATCGCAACGCCAAATGCGATCGGCACGTGAAAGCCGATGCCGAGCTTGCGGCAGATCTCCACCTCGCGCAGTGCCCAGGACACGAACGCCCCGACCGCGCAGAGGGTCACCAGCTGCCACAGTCCGCCCTGCGCCAGCGGCGCGAAGGCCAGCCCGTAGCTCAGGTCAGGCGGCGCGATGCTGATCTGCCACAGGTTCCAGGTATGACCCAGCACCGCGCCCCACACCAGCATCAGCGTGCCGAGCAATGAGAAGAAGATCGTCGTCACGCCGAAGAATCCGACGTAGAACGGTCCCACCCAGAAATCGAACAGGTCGCCGCCGATCAGCGTGCCGCCGCGTACGCGGTATTTTCTCTCGAAGCTGAGCATCGCCATGACTGGATATCCTTAATCTTTCATCTGGCTGCTTCCGGCAGCGGACGGCAAACGCTGTTAAGCGAGGACGTCCGCTGCCATCGGCAGTGTTTCAGTTTCCTAGCACACGCTGCTACTTTCCGTTCGACGCCACGGTTGCCGGCAGGCTGGTGGTCTGCGCTGCGGCGGCTGCCGTATGCGGACCCTTCAGCCAGTTGAACCGATCGGTGCTGAGCAGGATGAAATGAATCACCAGCGCCAGCACGAACAAAAAGATGAACAGAGCGACCAGGGCTCTTCGTGGATCGAACAATGTCCAAACTCGCCACATTTCCCTAACTCCTTAAGTTTTGAATGACGATGGCGTTCGTGGCGTTTACAGCCACGGCCGCCACTGCCATACCAGGATGTGGGCGACCACAGCGATCAACGTGAACACAAAGAAGCTGGTCATGAAGATCTTGTGAAACTGTCTCGCCTCAGTCTCCGTCAGCCCGGAAAGGCTGCGCTTTTCATCGATCATAGAACCTCCATCACAATGGCCTTAAAGGCCGCCACCGCGCTCATCCACGCGGCCAGGTTTGCCGTGACATTCAGCGCCACGGATGCCAGATCGACCGGCGAACCGGCCGAACATCAGGTGCCGCAGGGCGGTCGCACGGCGTCCGCCGTGGGTCCGGACTTCGGCATACCCAATTCTGTTCATGCTCTCTTCAGCGTTCATGCGCTCTCCAGCGCCGCCGCCACGCCGTCGGTGGCGCGCAACCGCTCGATGCTCACCTGCGTCTCGCCCGCGGCGCGCGCGCCGCGCTCGACCGCATCGCGCAGCCGCTTGGCGGCCGAGATGCGCACCAGCACCGGCTCAGCCTCGAGCAGCCGCTGCAGCAGCGCCTGCGCCGGCTCGCTCCACGGCAGCTCGCGGTGCAGCCGCGCCGGGGTGGACTCGACCCGATCCATGTCGGTCGCCAGCGGCAGGATGTTGAACAGCGCATCGAACAGCGCGTTGCATACTTCCTGCACCAGGTAGGTGGCGCCGCTGTAGCCCATGAATGGGGTGCCGGTATGGCGGCGCACGATCGCGCCCGGGAACGAGGCCGGGATATAGACGCCGCGCCCGCCGCACTCGGCCAGGTACATGCGCTCGTTGTAGCTGCCGAACAGGATCAGCGGCCGCTTGCTGCGGATCAGTTCGCGCACCGCGGCGTTGTCGGGCTTGACGCCGGCGCTGCGCCCCTGGCTGAAGGCGCACGGCAGGCCCATGTCGTTTTCGAGGAAATTACGCAGGCCGCGGGCATAGGTCTCGGTGGCGACCACGGCAAAACTGGCGGTGCCGAAGAAATCCTGCGTCACCGAGCGCCACAGGTCCCACAGCGGCTTGATCGTGGTGTGCTTCTCGCGCTCGATGAATGGCGCCGGATCGAGCCCCAGCAGCTCCCCCAGCTTGTGCAGGAACCGCGTGGTGCTGTGCAGTCCGATCGGCGCCTGCAGGTACGGGCGCTCCAGCGCTTCGCACAGCATGCGGCCGAACTCGCGGTACATGCAGACGTTGACGTCGGCGTCGACCAGTTTCGGTATGTCGGCCAGGTGGCTGCCGAGCGGGAACACCATGTTGACTTCGGCGCCGATGCCCTCGATCAGCCGCCGGATCTCGTGCAGGTCGGATGCGGTGTTGAAGTAGCCGTACATCGGTCCGATGATGTTGACGCGCGGCTTCTCGTTCGGGCCGCGCGGCTTGCGCGCCGCAATGCGCTTCTTGCCGTACTGGGTCCAGAGCCAGAACAGTGCGCGGTTGGCGCTCTGCCACTGATCCTCGTCGATGGTGCGCGGCAGGAAGCGCTGGATGTTGGTGCCTTCGGGCGTGACGCCGCCGCCGATCATCTCGGCGATGGAACCGGTGACCACCACGCTCGGCAGGCTCGGGTCGAGCGTGCGATGCGCGCGCTTCATCGCCCCCTCGGTGCCGTGTTGCCCGAGTTCCTCTTCCGAGATGCCAGTGACCACGATCGGCAGTTCGTGCGGCGGCAGGCCATCGGTGTAGTGCAGCACCGAGGTCACCGGCAGGTTCTCGCAACCCACCGGTCCGTCGATGATGACCTGCAGGCCCTTGATCGCGGTGAACGCGTACACCGCACCCCAGTAGCCGCCGGCCCGGTCGTGATCGAGCACCAGCATCTAAACCCCATCCTCGGCAGTCGACTTAATCGCCTGCTTGGCGAGCTGGCGCGCGTAGTGCTCGCGGAATTCAGGCCGATCCTTCGGCGTCTGCTCCCAGATACCGGCCGCATGTCCGGTGCCGACGTTCTCGAAGAAGGCCTTGAACTGATCGAAGCGCGCCTTGTTGCCGAGCGCCGCGTTGACCACCTGCGCGAGGGAGCCGGCGCCGGCCGGTCCCATCAGCGGCCGCGCCGAGATCAGGTTGGTAAAGTACACGGCAGGCACCGCGAGCTCCTTGGCCGCCTGCACCACCGGCGTGGTGCCGATCGCCAGGTCCGGCTGGAACTCCTGCATCGCGGCGCGGTCCTGCTCCAGCGATGCACGGTACTGCACCCGCACCCCATGCGCTTCCAGCCACTCTCGATCCAGCCGCGACCACTCGGTGCGCGGACAGGCGGTGCCGACGTATGGCACCTCGGCGCCCGACTCGATCAGCAGCCGCGCGACCAGCAGTTCCGAACCCTCGTAACCTGACACCGTAATGCGGCCGTCGATGCGCGCGCCGGCGAGCGCGCCGCGAATCGCCGGCAGGAACTTGTCCTTGGCGGCGCCGATCGCGGCCGCGCCTACGTTGGCAGCAGCGCCGATGCTCTCCAGCCATGCCGCCGTACCCTCGTAGCCCACTGGCGCTGAGCCCACGATCGGGCGCCCGGCCGCGGTGAATTCGCGGCAGCAGGCGGTGTAGAACGGATGAATCGCGGCCACCAGCGCGCTGTCGAGCGCACCGTAGAGTTCACGCCACTCGCGCGTCGGCACGCACGGTCCTGCGGCCAACCCCAGCGGCTCCAGCAGTGCGTTGATACCGACCGGATCGGCGGGAAACATCTCGCCCAGCAGCGCGACCGTCGGCCGCTCGGCGCGTCCACCGCGCGGCGCCTGCACCGGACCCGCCTCGGCCTCGGCGCGCGCATAGCGCAGCATTGCGCCGGCCAGCACGTCCTTGGCTTCCGCATGTGTCGGCACGCCAAAGCCGGGCACGTCGATGCCGATGATGCGCACGCCGTTGATCTGCTTCGGCAGCAGCTGCAGCGGCACGCCGGATGCCGTGGGTACGCACAGGTTGATGATCACCACCGCGTCGTACAGCGCAGGATCGGCCAGCGCGAACACCGACTCGCGGATGTCCTCGAACAGCTTGCCGGTCACCAGCGTCTCGGAGTTGAACGGCACGTAGCCGACGCTGCGACGCGCGCCGTAGAAATGCGAGGTGAACGTGAGCCCGTAGACACAGCACGCCGAACCGCTCAGTACAGTCGCGGTGCGCCGCATACGCAGGCCCACCCGCAGCGAGCCGAATGCCGGGCACATGCTCTGCGGCTGATCGTGCGGTCCGACCGGGTAGTCAGCCGCGTAGCGCTGCAGCGTCTCGCCCTTGCCGGCGGCTTCAGCTGCCTGCCGCAACTGCTGCTTGCCGCTGTGGCAGCCCAGGCCATCGGGCTGCGACACCGGCGCAATCGCGCTGGATGGCTCGAGCGCGCTGACCGGCGCGATGGTGCTGACCGGCGCGATGGTGCTGACCGGCTCGATGCCACTCACCGGCTCGATGGCCGGCTCGGCGGCGCTGCTCACGGTTTCATCCAGGCTCATGGGTTGCTACTGCGGTCTGCCGTCAGACCGCTTCGTAGATCACTTCGAGGGTTGGCTTTTCGATCACCGTGCCGCCACACATGTCTTCCACGGTGGCGGGTTCCAGCACCACGTTGCGGCCCACCACGTCGCCCTTGAACAACCCAAGCAGGCCGTCCTGGTTCAGCGGCTTCGGACGCACCGGCGGCGCGTCCGCCACGCCGGCCGCCAGCTGTTCGAACAGCGGTGCCCAGGTGGTCCCCGGTCGACCGATGATTTCGTAGTTGGCGCTCTTCTTGCGGATGTCGTCGTGCGCCGGAATCGCCGCCAGCACCGGGATGCCGACCACGTCGGCAAACGCCTGCGCCTCGCCGGTGCCGTCGTCCTTGTTGATCACCATGCCGGCGACCCCGACGTTGCCGCCGAGGTTGCGGAAGTAGTCCACCGCCGAGCACACGTTGTTGGCGACGTACAGCGACTGCAGGTCGTTGGATGCCACCACGATCACCTTCTGGCACATGTCGCGTGCGATCGGCAGGCCGAAGCCGCCGCATACCACGTCACCCAGGAAATCCAGCAGCACGTAGTCGAAGCCCCAATCGTGAAAGCCGAGTTTCTCCAGCAACTCGAAGCCGTGGATGATGCCGCGGCCGCCGCAACCGCGCCCGACCTCCGGACCGCCCAGCTCCATCGCAAATACGCCGTCGCGCTTGAAACACACGTCGCCGATGGCGACCTGCTCGCCGGCCTGCTTCTTGCGCGCCGAGGTCTCGATGATGGTCGGACAGGCGCGGCCGCCGAACAGCAGCGAGGTGGTGTCGCTCTTGGGATCGCAGCCGATCAGCAGCACCTTCTTGCCCTGCTGCGCCATCATGTAGGAGAGGTTTGCCAGCGTGAAGCTCTTGCCGATGCCGCCCTTGCCGTAGATCGCGATCACCTGCGTCGTCTTGGTCGGCGCAGCCACGGCCACCGGATCGGGTTCTATGGCCGCCTCGGCGCGCAGGCGCTTGAGGCGCGAGTCATGTATGACTACCGGCACGGCTGCAGCAGCGTGGATGGGCGTGTTGCTCATGGCCGGTTTCTCCAGTCGAGATGCATCTTCAGACATTCAGGATCATTGAAGGCGGTGCGGTAGGCGCTCGGCGCATCGGTGGCGGCGGCGCAGTGGGTGATCAGGCCGTGCAGCGACAACTCGCCCGACTCGCACAGTCGCTTGACGTTATGCAGGTCATCCGGCTGCCACTGCGCGGCGATACTGAGGCGTGCCTCGCGCATGAACGCGGCCGGAAAGTCGAACGCCAGCGCGCCGGCGTAGAAGCCCGCCAGCACGATCTCGCCGCGCGGCGCCAGCCGCCCGACCAGCTTGTCGATCGCGGCGGCATCGCCGCTGACATCGCAGATGCTGCGGTAGTCGCGCCGGCTGTCGTCGGCCGGATCGAGCACCTGGTAACCTTCGGCGCCGCCGCGGCGCGCCGCCTGCGTCTCCCACACCACCACCGGCCCGGTCGAGCGCAGCACCGCAATGCGTGCCAGCAGCCTTCCGAGTACACCGTGACCGATAATCAGCTCCGGTGTCGCGTGCGCGATTTCCACCGCGTGCAGAGCGGTGGCGGCGAGTGCCAGCAGGATGGCGCGTTCACCCAGTTCCTCGGCCACCGGCGTGACGCGCGCGGCGGGCACCACCACCCGCTCGGCCGCGCTGCCGAACAGTCCGCGCACGGCGCCGAAGCAGCGCGCCCCGGGTACGAACACCCGCTGCCCTACCGCGAGCCCGGCCTGGTCACCGGCGGCGCTAATGCGACCGACGCCCTCGTAGCCGGGCACCAGCGGGTATCCCATGCCGGGGAATGCGGGCATGCGTCCGTTCCAAAGCAGCCGCTCGGTGCCGGTGCTGATGCCGGACCATTCCATGTCGACGACCACATCCGCCGCGCCGGGGGCATCGAGCGGCAGTTGACGCAATTCAAGGGACTCTGGCGCCTGCAGTACCACTGCAGTGGCGTTCAGGCGGGAACTGGAAACCTCAGAATGCATTTGGAGCCTGGAGCACGGGAAGACGAACCCCTGTCGTTGTAAGTGTCACGATACTATTACTCTTTTTGTTGTCAAGTAAACTTCACACTTTGGACCAAAGTTCGGGCTAAGTTTCGCGCCGGCGCGGTTTCAGCCCGCGACCGCTGACATCACGGCGCACTGCCATGGCCGTTCGGTGCGGTGCATGCGTGCCTGCGCGAAGCCCGCGCTGGCCAGCAGCACCTTGATTTCATCCACGCTGCGTACCCGCCCCTGTCCCATCGCCAGCAAATAAAATCCGAGGTAAGTCTCCGCAGCGGTCAGCGAACCAGGCACCGCCCGCATCGGTTCGGCGATCACGACACGGCCGCCCGGCGGCAGCGCGCGGTGCACGGCGCGCAGCAGCGACAGCGCCTCGACGTCGTCGTGGTCGTGCAGCACCCGCAGCAGCGACACCACATCGGCGCCGGCCGGCAGCTCGCCCGACGTAAAATCCCCGCCGTGCACCTCGCTGCGCTCGCCAAGGCCTGCGGCCAGCAGTCGCGCCCGGCCGCATTCGGCGACCGCCGGCAGGTCGAACAGCATCAGGCGCAGGGCCGGCGCGCGCGGCGCCAGTGAACACAGGAACATGCCATCACCGCCGCCGACATCGAGCAGGCAGCTGTGCTTGCGAAAGGCGTAGGCGCCGATCAGGTCGCCGGCCACCAGCGATTGGGTGGCGGACATCAGCCCGGTGTAGCCGCCGACCGCGCGGGCGGCAAGCTGGCCCGGGGCCGGGTGGCGTGCGTAGCCCCAGAACTGCGCCAGCTCCCCGGATGCAGCGGTGCCCTGCAGCAGTCCCACCGGATCGGCCAGGTCGGCGTAGAACAGCGGCTGGTGTTCGATCATGCGCAGTACCGCGCTATTGCCGAGCAGCGCCGCACCCAGCATCCCCAGCCCGCGCGTTTGCCCTGCGCGAGGCTCGGTGAGTCCGAGCGCATCGGTGGCCGCGAGCAGCAGCGCCGCATCGCTCGCGGACAGGCCGCAACGCCGCTGCAGCTCTGGCTGCGGCAGCGCGCCGTCCCGCAGCGCCTCGAGCAGTCCGATGCGCACACTGGTATAGAGAACCTGCGAGTGGATGAAGCCGGTGCACAGGTCGAACAGTGCGCCCGCGTGCCGCCGCGCAATCGCGCGCAGCAGCGGCACGCGCGTCACCCAGCGCTGGAAGCGCGCATCGGCCAGCAACCGGTCGCGCCATGTGCGCCAGCCGGCGGCAGCGGTGCGCGGCGCGGTGACTGCAGGCGGCGGCACGGCGGCGGCGGGTCGCGGCCCAGCCTGGGCGTTCGCGGCGGCGTTCAACGTTGATGCGCCTGGAGCTGCTCTAGGCCGCAGGCCGCGCCAGCCGGCTGCTGAACAGGTAGTGCGTAGCCTGCAGGAATTGCGTTCGCAGTTCCTGCGCTCCCGGACACGCCGGGATCGCATCGATGGATGCGTCCACCAGGCGCTGCAGACGCACCTGGGCGCTGTCCATGCCGAGCCGCGCGACCGCATTGGGGCGCCCGAGTGCGGCATCGCGTCCGGTGGGCTTTCCAAGTTGCTGCGCGTTCGCCGCCACATCGCCGATGTCATCGGCCACCTGGTAGGCCTCGCCGATATGATCGCCAACGCGCTGCCACGGCAGCGGATCGGCGCCGGCCGCCAACGCGCCCGCCACGGTCGCCGCGGCAAACAATGCACCGGTCTTGGCGCGCTGGTAATCCGTCAGTTCGACGTCCGATTCGCATTCCCAGGCCTGGCCGGCCGCGATGCCATGTGGCATGCCGGCGGCCGTTCCCAGCACTGCCAGCAACTGCAGGCGCTGCTCGGCCGGGATACGCCCCTCCCGGGTCACGGTCTGGAACGCCAGCACGATCAGCGCATCGCCTGCGAGCACCGCCAGGTCCTCGCCGTAGGCACGGTGCACCGACGGCCGGCCGCGGCGTGTGGCCGCATCGTCGAAGCACGGCAGATCATCGTGAGCCAGCGAGGCGCAGTGCAGCATCTCGATCGCCCCGGCGGACACCATCGCCGCCGGCGCATACTCGGCGCCGCAGGCGCGCGCGACTGCCAGGCATAACCGCGGGCGTATGCGCGCCCCACCCGGGAATACCGCGTGCCGCACCGCTGCGGCCAGCCGCGGAGGTCCACCTTCGCCGGCCGAGCGCAGCGCCCGGGCCAGGAAACGTTCGATCAGCGAACCGCTATTCACGACCGATCTCCCTAACTAATGTTATTGGGCTAGTGTAAATTGGCGTTGTCACTTAAATCTGTAATGCACTATAGACACTTGTTCAGCGGAAGGTCAATTGCCAGGCGCCACACCTAGTCCACGCCCCGGGGCCGCCCCCGCGGTTGCCGTGGTCGGCGCCGGCATTGCCGGTCTGTGCACGGCGCTGGAACTGGCGGCAGCAGGCTGCCACGTCACGCTGCTGGAGCGGGCAGCGGGTCCCGGGGGCAAGTTGCGCCAGAACGGTGTCAACGGTATCCACGGTGCCTGCGGCGCCGGGGACGCCTGCGGCGCCAGCGCACCTGGCAGCGCCATCGCGCCCGACCGCGTCGCGATCGATGCCGGACCCACGGTATTCACGCTGCGCGAGGTGTTTGAGCAGGTATTTCGCGCCGCGGGCAGCCGCCTCGAGGAGCACCTGCAGCTGCGGCCGCTGAGCATCCTGGCGCGCCATGCCTGGAATGCCGGCGAGACCCTCGACCTGCATGCCGACAGCGAGCGCTCGGCCGCGGCAATCCGCGATTTCGCGGGCGCCGCCGAGGCGGCCGGCTACCTGCGCTTCTGCGCCGACTCGCGCCGTGTCTACCAGACGCTGGATCACAGTTTCATGCGGGCGACGCAGCCGAGCCTCGGCGGGCTGATCGCGCATGCCGGACTGCGCGGATTGCCGGACCTGTTTCGGCTGCGCGCCTTCAGCTCGCTGTGGGACGCGCTCGGCGACTACTTTCGCGATCCGCGCCTGCGGCAGCTGTTCGGGCGCTATGCCACCTACTGCGGCTCCTCGCCGTTCAGCGCGCCGGCAACGCTGATGCTGGTAGCGCACGTGGAGCAGGCAGGCGTCTGGCAGATCGATGGCGGCATGCACGCGCTGGCGCGCGCGCTGCATGGGCTGCTGCTGGCGCGTGGCGTGACGGTGCGCTGCGCTACCGAGGTACAGCGCGTGCATCTGCACGCCGGACGTGTCATGGCGCTGGAACTGGCCGACGGCGAGCGCCTGCGCGTGGATGCAGCGGTGCTGACCTGTGATGCGGCGGCGGTCGGCGCCGGCCTGTTCGGCGCTGCGGCGGCGCCGGCAACTCCGCAGGTCAGCCCCTCGCAACGCTCGCTGTCGGCAGTCACATGGACTGCTTGCGTGCCGACCAGCGGCTTTGCGCTGCTGCGGCACAATGTTTTTTTCTCCGGCGACTACGCGGCCGAATTCGACCGCATCCTGGTGCAGCGGCAGCTGCCGCTACAGCCGACGGTATATGTGTGTGCACAGGACCGCGAGGGCCCGGCGGCGCTCGCAGCCGGGCAGCCCGAGCGTCTGCTGTGCCTGGTGAATGCGCCGCCAACCGGCGACAGCCACGACTTTGGTTCCGAGGAGATTGCACAGTGCCTGACACAAACCCTGGCGACCTTGCAGCGCTGCGGCCTGCGACTGCTGGCGGCGCCGGATCAGCTGCAGCCGACCTCGCCGACGGATTTCAATCGCCTGTTTCCGGGCAGCGGCGGGGCGCTGTACGGCCAGGCGACCCACGGCTGGCGGGCATCGTTTCGCCGGCCGGGAGCGCGCACGCGCATTCCGGGCCTGTATCTGGCGGGCGGCAGCACCCACCCGGGGCCGGGGCTGCCGATGGCGGCGCTCTCGGGCCGCAACGCCGCGCGCTGCCTGTTGCAGGACCAGGGTTTGACAGCGCACTGAACCCCGGCGGCTATGCCTGGTGGTACCTGGACGCCATCAGCGACGACGGTGCGCACGGCATCTGCATCATCGCGTTCCTGGGCAGCGTGTTCTCGCCCTATTACGCCGCCGCACGACGGCGCGGCGCCGGCGAACCGCTCGACTACTGCGCCTTCAACCTCGTGCTGACCGGCGCCACGCGCCGCTGGTGCATGACCGAGCGCCCGCGGGCGCGGCTGCGGCGCGATGCTGCGTCACTGCAGATCGGCCCGAGTACGCTGCGCTGGGACGGCAGCGGCTACCAGTTCGAGCTGGCCGAGCGCGGCTGTCCGCTGCCGCAGGCGGTGCGCGGCAGCGTACGTGTGCAGCCGCTGTTGCAGCCGGGACTGGCCTATGCGCTGGATCGCAGCCGTCATCACCTGTGGGCGCCGCTGGCGCCGCGCGCGCGCGTCGAGGTTCGGCTTGCGGCGCCGCGGCTCTCCTGGTGCGGCGAGGCGTACTTCGACAGTAATCGCGGTGATCGTGCGCTGGAGCAGGACTTCCGTGGCTGGCAGTGGTCGCGCGCGCCGCTGCCGGACGGCGCCGCGGTGTTCTATGAAACCCAGCACCACAGCGATGCACCCTGGCCGCTGGCGGTGCAATTTGCCGAGGGGGCGACGCGGCCGATGGCGCTACCGGCGCACGTGCCGCTGCCGCGCAGCGGCTGGGGTATCGCGCGCCAGGCGTACTCGGACGACGCCAGTGCGACGCAGGTGCTGCGCACGCTGGTGGATGCGCCGTTCTATGCGCGCTCGCTGCTGCGCACGCAGCTGGGCGGCGAATCAGTCGTCACGGTGCATGAGAGCCTGGACCTGCAGCGCTTTCGCAGACGCTGGGTGCAGTGGATGCTGCCATTTCGGATGCCGCGCTATGGCGGCCGTGCCAGCTGATCGCGCTGCTGCAGACGCTCGAACAGCTCGATCAGCCACTCGGCATGGCCCTGGTTCGGAGCGCGCGCACCGCCGCCCATTGCGACGTCGCGCGCTGTGCTGTCGCGCGCTGTGCTGTCGCGCACCGTGGCAGCGCGCGGCTCCACCGCATCGACCAGGAACTGCGTCTCCGGCAGCGGCGCATAAGCCAGCTCGCCCGCGGGCCGCATCGCCGCATACAGCGCCGTGCACATCAGCCGCGCCTTGCGCAGCGCGCCGACCCGGGCGCGCCGCGTCACCGCGTCCAGTCCGCGCCGCCGCACCTCATGGCCGATCTCGGCATACAGCAGCCGCGCCGCGTGGATACCCGGGCGACAGTCTGCCGGCAATCCGGCGATACCACTGGCGGCGCGCGCATACAGCGCATCCGCGCTTGCCAGCAGCCGTTCGATCACGGTACCGAGCGCCGGCGTGAATTTCGGTTGCGCCAGCCAGCGCCCGGCATCGACGCCGGCCTCAGCCAGCCAGTCGAGCGGCAGGTACAGCCGGCCGGCGCGTGCATCCTGGCCGACGTCGCGCGCGATGTTGGTGAGCTGCATCGCCACCCCGAGGTCGCAGGCGCGCGCCACCACCGCGTGCGAGCGTACTTCCATCAGCAGCGTCATCAGCGCCCCGACGCTGCCGGCGACGCGCGCCGCATAGGCGTTGAGCGCAGCCGCGCTGGCGTAGCGCCGCCCGGCGGCATCCCACTCGAAACCCTGTAGCAGCGCCCCCAGCAGCGCGCGCGGAATCGCATGCTCCTCGACCACGCGCGCCAGCAGGCGCTCCATCGGCTGCGATCCGGGACGCCCGGCGTAGACGCGATCGAGCTGTGCCTGCAGCTCATCGAGTGCGATTGACGCCGCCGCCACTGGCATGTCGATCGCATCGTCGGCCAGGCGGCAGAACGCGTACAGCGCGGTGGCCGCCTCGCTCACCCGCCGCGGCAGTAGCAGCGATGCCAGGTGAAAGCTGCGCGAGCCGCTGCGCAGCAGCGCGCGACAGGACGCCAGGTCTGCACCGCGCTGATCGTGATCGCCGTCAGCCATGGCTACGATCTGTGGGCGGGGTCATAGCTAGCACCATGCGGTACCACCGCGTCCAGCACCCGTGCCGTACTGAGCACCCCCGGCAGCCCGGCGCCCGGATGGGTGCCGGCGCCGACCAGGTAGAAGCGCTCGAAATCCTCCGCCCGGTTGTGTGGACGAAACCAGGCGCTCTGTCGCAGCAGCGGTTCCATGCCGAAGGCCGATCCTTGCCACGCCAACAGCTGCTGTTGGAAATCCAGGGGGGTCATGACGCGCGAAGTTACAACGTTCTGACGCAGGTTGGGAAGCAGTGTCGCCGCCAGGTGGGTCTCGATGCTGCGGCGGTACTGCTCGGCGCGCGCCGTCCAGTCGACGCCCGGCGCCAGGTGCGGCACCGGCGACAGCACGTAGAATGCATCGCAACCGGGTGGCGCGAGCGACGCATCGGTGGCCGTCGGGCGATGCAGGTACAGGCTGAAATCATCCGCCAGCAGCTTGCGATCGAAGATATCGCGCAGCAGTCCGCGATAGCGCGGACCCACCAGGATCGTGTGGTGGGCGACGTCGGGGTACTGGCGCGCGGTGCCGAAGTACCATACGAACAGGCCCATGGAATAGCGCGCCCGGCGCAGCGCGCGATCGCTCCAGCGGCGACGCAGCGCTGCCGGCAGCAAATTGCGATAAGTCCAGGCGGTGTCGGCATTTGACACCACGACGTCCGCCGCCACGCGCTCGCCGGAGCTGAGCTCGACACCGATCGCGGTGCGGTCGCGCAGCAGCACCGAGCTCACCTGCGCGTTATAGCGCAGCGTCCCGCCCTGCGACTCGATCAGGCGCACCAGCCCGCGCACCAGCGCACCGGTGCCGCCCATCGCAAAATGCACGCCCCCGATGCGCTCCAGGTGCAGGATCAGGCCGTAGATCGCACTGGTGGAAAACGGATTGCCGCCGACAAACAGCGGATGAAAGCTCAGCAGGAATCGCAGCCGCGGATCACGCACCTCACTCGCCACCACCGCATGCAGCGAGCGCCAGGCGCGCAGCCGCAGCAGGCTCGGCAACCGACGCACCATGTCGGGCCAGGAATTGAACGCCACGTGGCCGAGCTGCTCGAATGCCACGCGGTAGACGCGCTCGCTGAATGCCATCACGCGCTCGTAGCCGGCGACGTCGCCCGGCGACAGCCGCTCCACCATCGCGCGCATCGCGGCAGCGTCGCCGGACCAGTCAATGCTGCTGCCGTCGTCAAAGCGTACCTGGTAGAACGGCGTGAGCGCGCGCAGTTCGACGTCGTCCACCATGCGCCGCCCGCACAGCGTCCACAGCTCCTCGAACAGCTGCGGTGCCGTCACGATGGTCGGCCCGGCATCGAAGGTGAAGCCGTCCTGGTGGAACACGGCGGCGCGCCCGCCCGCGCTGGCCAGCCGCTCGAGCACAGTCACCCGGTAGCCGCGCGCACCCAGGCGCACCGCAGCGGCCAGCCCGCCAAAGCCGCTGCCGATCACCACCGCGTGTGCCGGGCGCGCGCCCCCGATTGCCGCCGTCTCAGCCATCCAGCGCCTCGACCGCCGCGCCAATCGCCTGCGCCACCAGATCGGGGCGCTCTTCATGCGCGAGGTGCCCGACCTGCGGCAGTAGCACTACCCTGGCCGCCGGCAGCAGCGCGCGCACGCGCTGTGCCGCTGACGGCGGTATGGTGCGATCGTTGGCGCCCACCAGCTGCACCAGCGGCACCGGCAGCTGCGGCAGCCTGCGCTTCAGCTCCCCAAGGTCCCATTGCGCCATCATCTGCAGCACGCCGGCGACATGGCGTGGGCTGCGCACCAGCCGCCAGTACAGATCGATGTCCTCGCGCGCAAGCTTCGATCCGGTGCTCTCGATCAGCCGTTCGACCGCCACGCGATCGCGCGCGCGCCAGCTGAACAGGTTCGGCGCGAATGGCACCGACGCCAGCAGCCGCGCCAGCGGCGCGAATAGCATGTCGGGGTAGCGGTCGAACGGCAGCAGCGCGCCATTGAGGCCGATCAGCGCCCGCGGGGCAAACAGGCCATCGAGCGCCATGCGCGCCGCGATCGCCGCGCCGGCCGAGTGACCGACGGCCAGCAACGGCTGGATCGACAGCGCCTGCAGCAGCGCGCCGACCGCGCCACTCATGCCGGCGAGTGACAGTCCGTGCGCCGGCTCGCCGCGCGTGAAGCCGTGTCCCGGCAGGTCGAATGCGGTCACGCGAAAGCTGCCCGCCAGCAGCGGCGCCAGGCGATGCCAGGAGTGCGCCGATGAGCCGGTGCCATGGATCAGCAGCAGCGCGGGACCGGCGCCCAGCTGCTGCACGTGCCAGCGCAGGCCGCCAGCATGCTCGAAGCGGCTGCTCTCGCTGAGCGGCCAGTCGCTGCTGTCGCTCGCCCAGTCCAGGTCGTATTCGGCCACCGTGTCAGGCCACCGACTGCACCGCACCGGCCAGCGCGCGTGCATCGGCGTACGGCAGCGGCAGATAGCGCGCCTGCAGCGCCTCGGCCAGCACCCGCGCCAGCGGCGCGGGGCGCGGCGCGGTATCGATCAGTAGCGACTTGACGGCCGCGGCGCGCATCTGCCGCGCGACCAGCAGCGCATCCTGCTGGGCGGCCGCGCGGCCGGCGCTGCCATCGCGTGCGATATTGGCCTGGCCGTCGGTCAGTATCACCAGCGCCGGAGCCAGCCCGCGCCGGCGCAGCTGCGCGGCCAGTTCGTGCGCCAGCGCCAGCCCCGCGGCCAGCGGCGTCCCGCCGCCGCCGGGCAAGCCGGCGAGGAGGCGCTTGGCGCGCACCAGTGACCGCGTCGCCGGCAGTACCAGCTCGGCGCCGCGGCCGCGAAACGCCACCACCGCCACCTGGTCGCGGCGCACATAGCACTCGGCCAGCAGCAATTCCACCGCGCCCTTGACCTCCGCCAACCGGTGCATCGCGCTCGAACCGGAGGCGTCGAGCACGAATAGCGTCGCGGTCTCGCTGCGCTGGCGAAACCAGGTGACGCAGAAATCCTCGGCCCGCACCTGCACCCGTGATGCCGCGGCTGGCATCTGCGCACGTCGCAGGCGTTGCCAGGGAGCCGCGGCGCGCAGCGTGGCGACGATATTGAGTTTCGAGCCCTGGCGGGGCCGACCGCTGCGAACCCCTGCAGGCCGTCCGCGCCGACCCTTGAGAATCACTGCGCCGGCGCGCCCTGAGGCGCCGCTGCGCGGCATCGACGCCTGCCCCAGTCCGATGCCGGCGAGTAATCCCGCCGGCAGGGTAGCGCGCGCCGCCTCGATCAGCTGCTGGTCAAGCGCGTCGGCCGTGTCCGGGAGCGCCTCGGCCTCGGCTGGCGCGTCGGCCTGTGCCTGCGGCGCTGCATCCGCGTTGCGTGGCGGTTCACTCGCGGGTGGCGCATCAGCGTTGCGCGGCGCCTCGCTCTTTGGCGGCGACTCGCTCGCGGGTGGCGACTCGCTCTTTGGCGGCGACTCGCCGTCGGCCGGCGGCTGGTCTTGCGCGGGTGCCTGCGGCATTACCTGCGCACGCGGCCCGAGCACCAGTCGCGCCGCAACCTGCAGGTCAGTCTCGTCGAGCGCGTCGCGCTCATCCAGCGCGGCGCTCGCCTTTGCGACGCGCAGCGCCAGTTGCGGCGCGCGCAGCGAATCGATGCCGCAGGCGGCGGCGGCGCTGCACAGCGCCGTGATGGCGGCGGCATCGATGCGGATCGCTGCCAGCCGCGAGCGCGCCAGCGCCAGCGCCGCGCGATCGACCGGTGAGCTCGCCAGGTCGTCCGGATGCACAGCGTGCAGGTCGACGTGTAGCGCCAACCGCTCCGCCAGCACCGCCGGGCAATGCTCGTCCTCGCCCTGGCCGCTATCGAGCGCGACCAGGCCAAATCGCGCCGGGTGCAGGCGCTCGTGCGCCGCGCCGCCTCCGGCAACGCTGCCGCTGTCGAGCGCGGCGGCCACCACCGCCGCCAGCCGCGCCGGCACGCGCTCTGCCATGCTCATCAGGATGACGCCGCCGTCAGCCTCCGCCAGCAGGCCGCGCGCATACACCGGCCGGCCGCAGCTCAGCGTCAACGCCAGGTCGGTGCCGCCCAGCAGGCGCTCGTCATCGATGTGTGGCGGCAGGCGCCGCAGCGGTATCGCCTCCTCGAGCAACTCGCGCAGCAGCAGCAGCCAGCGTTCGCAGGCTGCCCCACGATCGCTACGCACGCAGATACCGCCGATCGCTGCCGGCTCGAGCGCGAATATCGCGGCGGCGAGCAGCGCATCGCCGGCACGCGCTGCAGCCGCGATGCGAGCATCGTCGGCGCGCTCCTCAGCCAAGCGCCGCCCCCTGCTCGCCGATGGCGCGCTCGATACGTAGCGTCGAGCCGGCTTCATCGAGCGGGTCACGTCGCAGCCGATGCCGCAGCGCCGGCGGCGCCATCCGGATCAGCTCCTCGTGCCCTACCGTAGAGCGGCCGTGCAGCGCCGCCAGCGCGCGCGCGGCCCGGATCAGGGTCAGCTCGCCGCGCAGCCCATCGGTGCCGACCCGCATGCACAGCTGTGCCGCCCAGCTCAGCGCCTCGTTGTCCACTCGCACGCCGGCCAGCCGTTTGCGTGCGGCGATGATCTCGCGGCGCTGTTTCTGCTCCTGCTTGCGCCAGGTGTTCATGAAAGCCTGCGGCTCGCGCTCGAACTGGTCGCGGCGCCGCACCACCTCGACCCGCAGCGCGATCTCCTGCGGCGTCTTGATCTCCACCGACAGCCCGAATCGATCCAGCAGCTGCGGCCGCAGCTCGCCTTCCTCCGGATTGCCGCTGCCGACCAGGACGAAGCGCGCCGGATGACGCACGCTCAGGCCCTCGCGCTCGACCACGTTCTCGCCCGAGGCTGCCACGTCGATCAGCAGGTCGACCAGGTGATCCTCGAGCAGGTTGACTTCATCGACATATAAAAACCCGCGATTAGCCTGCGCCAGCAACCCAGGCTCGAAACTGCGCACCCCGGAATTCAGCGCCTGCTCCAGGTTCAGCGAGCCGACCACGCGATCCTCGGTGGCGCCGAGCGGCATATCGACCACCGGCACCGGAACCATCTTGGTGACCGCCTGCTGTTTTGCCGGGCGCGCCAGGCATTCAGAACACCAGCTGGCGCGCCGCGCCGGATCGCAGCCATAGCGGCAATCGGCGATCACCTTCGACGGCGGCAGCAGCGCGGACAACGCGCGAATCGCAGTCGACTTGCCAGTGCCGCGATCACCGAAGATCAGCACGCCACCAATGCTCGGATCGATCGCGACGCATAGCAGCGCCAGCTTCATCTCGTCCTGGCCGACGATGGCGGAAAATGGAAACGGTGCACCCATACGTGGAAATATAGCAGTACCTGTGCCGCCGGATGGCCGCAGGATTTTCCTCGCCGCGCACTTTTTTTCGTTGGCAGCTCAATCAGTTGCTGATTGCCTTTTGCGGTGAGCTATTGTCACGCAACGACCGCAAGGCTCAAGGCTTCAGTGACGGATGCGAAGGCGAGACCGTGAAGCACGTCGTGGCACGGATGCCGGCCATGGGTAGCGCTCCGCGCCGGCCATCCTTGCCGCTGGCCGCCGGATTCACCGAGACCTGGCTGTTTGCCGCGGCCAGTCAGGCGGTGATGATCGTTGAGCTTGCCAGCGGCAACATTGTCGAGGCCAATCCGGCCGCCGCAGCGCTGCTGGACAGCGAGCGCACACAGCTGCTCGGCAGTTCATTTCTCGGCGCCTTCGACGCCGACAGCACGCCGGCGCTGGCGCAGATGATCGCCACGGTGCGCCGCCGTGGCCATATTGAGCGCGTGATCGCCCGCACCCGCGGCCGCAGCGCCGCCCGCGGCAGTCGCCTCGCCCGCTGGGCTCGCGCTGGTCGCGATATCGCCATCACGCTGTCGCTGGTATCGGCTGAGTCGGACGCCTATATGCTGGTGCGCCTGCTGCCAGCGGCGCGCGCTGCCAGCGACCGCAACGACCATGGCGACGGCGACGGCGCGCGCGACAGCGACACCAGGGACGCCAGCGACGCCAAGGTGCCCTCGCTGGTGCTCGATGCCATCGACAAGGCGCCTGAGGGGTTCGTGGTCACCGACCCGGAACTGCGGCTAAGCTACGCTAACCGCGCCTTCATTCGCATGGCGGGCCTGGATTCCCTGGCGCAACTGCAAGGTAATTCACTCACGCTGTGGCTGGAGCTGACGCAGGCAGACCTGACTCGGCTGAACGAGCAGATGGCGCGACGCGAGGCGGTGACGGTCTTCAATACAACGCTGCGTCGCTCAAGCCTGTCGACCCGTGGGGCCAGCCTTGAGGTCGAGGTCAGTGCAATCGCGGTACCCGATGGCCGCGAGCGCAGCTGGGGCTTTCGCATCAGCGCCGGCGGTCAGTCCGCTGCGGCGTGAACCTTCACCGGTGACCGGTCTTCGCGCAGCGACCGCACCACACGCAACAGTCGGTAGCGCGCCAACACCATGCGCGCCAGGCCGATCCGGCCCTCCATTCGCCGGCGGCGCAGGTGCGAGGCCGCCGGTGCCAACAACTCCAGGTACAACGTCGGCAGGATGGCGCCCTGCTGCCGCCAGGCCTGCACATAAGCCATCGCGATCGTCACGTCATGCGCAATCAGCAGGTCGGCGAATTCAGTGACATCGTCCGAGGTGGGTCGCCACCGTGCCAGGTTGGCGCCGCTGCGATGGCGCAAACTGGCGGCATGCACCAGCAGGCGCGGCACGATCTGCGTCTCGATCGCGCGCACCAGCCACTCCGGGCGCAACTCGCCTGCGGCAGTAGGGGCCTTGGGTGACAATATTTTTTTTCTCGCGAACGGAAGCCGGCCCACGCAATCCCCCGGTTACTCAGTCGTTCGTGACAAGTGTACGTAATGCGCAACCGCTGTCCACTGCTGAACTCAAATCGCCCGGGCCCGGCTGGGGTCGCGTGCGTGCGCCTGCGGGCCGCCATCCGCGTCACGGTCCTGGCGCGGCCTTGCAGCGACGCCGCCTCCTATCACGAAGATCCCAGAATACAAATTTATTCAGCAGCTTATGATTTTTTTCGCAAATGTTTCTAGAGATCGACTGCGATTTAATCGGCGTTTCGCGATACCATCCTGCCCGCCGCATGATTATTAAGAACGGTACATCTGGATCCGCCAGCCAGGCCCTTGCCGCCGCCGCCGACCCCGCTGCGATGAACCCGGATAATCCCTTTGCAGAACCCAGCGGCCTGCCATACCAGCTGCCGCCGTTCGATCGCATCAAGGTTACCGACTACCAGCCCGCGTTTCTCGCCGGCATGGCGGCGCAGCGCCTGGAGTTCGACGCCATCGCGCGCAACCCGCGGGCGCCGACGTTCGCCAACACGGTAGTGGCGCTGGAGCGTTCCGGCCGCCTGCTCGATCGGGTCGCGACGGTGTTCTTCAATCTCAACAGCTCCAATGGCGATGAGGCCATGCTGGCTATCGAGACCGAGATGGCGCCGCTGCTCAGCGCGCACAGCGATGCGATGCATCTCAACGCGGCGCTGTTCGCGCGCGTCGACGCGCTTTATCAGCAGCGCACGCAGTTGCAGCTCGACCCGGAATCGCTGCAGCTGCTGGAGCGCTACCACAGCCAGTTCGTGCGCGCCGGCGCGCAGCTGTCGGACGCGGACAAGTCGCAGCTGCGGCGGCTAAACGCGCAGCTGTCCTCGCTGACGACGCAATTTCGCCAGAACGTGCTGAAGTCCTCGCGCGACGGCGCGGTCGTGGTAGAGCACGAGTCCGAGCTGCAAGGCTTGTCCGCGCCACAAATCGTGGCGGCGGCGGATGCCGCCTGCAGCCGCGGCTTGACCGGTAAATGGCTGATTGCATTGCAGAATACGACCATGCAGCCGGCGCTCGGCGAGCTTCACTGCCGCGCGCTGCGGCAGCGCATCTACCAGGCATCGATCGCCCGCGCGGTCGGCGGCGCCAGCGATAACACCGCGATCATCGCCCAGGTGGTGCGGCTGCGCGCGCAGCGCGCGCGGCTGCTCGGCTACCCCAATCATGCCGCCTACGTGCTGCGCGACGAAACCGCCGGGGATGCCAAGGCGGTGGATGCGATGCTGCGGCAGATCGCCGGCGCGGCGCTGCACGGCGCCACCCAGCGCGCCGCGCAGCTGCAGCAGCTGATCGACGCGCAGTGCGCGGCGGCGCGGCGCGACAGCTTCACGCTGCAGCCCTGGGACTGGGACTACTACTCGGAGCAGCTGCGCAAGGCGACCTACGATTTCGACGTGGCGCAGGTGCGGCCCTACTTCGAGCTCAACCGCGTGCTGTACGACGGGCTGTTCCACGTTGCGCATGAACTGCATGGCCTGACATTCCAGGAGCGCTTCGACCTGCCGCTCTACCAGCACGACGCACGGCTATTCGAGGTGTTCGACGCCGATGGCGCACCGCTGGCGCTGTTCCTGGCCGACTACTACGCGCGCGACAACAAGCAGGGCGGCGCCTGGATGAACAGCTTCGTCACGCAGTCGCGGCTGCTCGACCTGAAGCCGGTCGTGGTCAACAACCTCAATATTTCGCCGCCGCCGGCAGGCGCGCCGACGCTGCTGAGCTTCGACGAGGTACGCACGCTGTTTCACGAATTCGGCCACGCGCTGCACGGCATGCTCTCGAGCGTCGAGTACCCGCTGCTGTCGGGCACCAACGTGCCGCGTGATTTCGTCGAATACCCTTCTCAGTACAATGAAATGTGGGCGCGCGATCCGTCGGTGCTGGCTAACTTCGCGCGCCATTACGCCAGCGGTGAGCCTATGCCGCAGGCGTTGCTCGACAAGGTGCTGGCGGCGCAGAACTTCGACCAGGCCTACCAGACCACCGAATACATCGAAGCCGCCGCGATCGACCAGTCCTGGCACCAGATCGAGGCGCGCGAGGCACCGGCGGCCGATCAGGTGATGAGCTTCGAGGCCGCGGCATTGAAGACAAACGGGCTGACCTGCGGCGCGGTGCCGCCGCGCTATCACTCGCCGTACTTCCTGCACATCTTCTCCGGCGGCTACTCCGCCGGCTACTACGCGTACCTGTGGAGCGAAGTGCTGGCGCGCGACACCGGCGCCTGGCTGATGCGCCGCGGCGGCCTGACGCGCGCCAACGGCGACACGCTGCGCGAAAAGATCCTGTCGCGCGGACGCACCGAAGATCCGCAGAAGCTGTTTCAGCAGTTCTATGGCGGCCCGCCCGACATCGAACCGCTGCTCGAGTATCGCGGCCTGACGGGTTCGTCGGCGCCGTAGCAAACTCAAGCGATGCGGCGTCGCGTTCGTGCCTCCGGATGCGTCCCAGGATACGACCTCGTAACCGCCAGCGCCTGTGCACTGGCGCTGGCGGGTGCCAGCGCCGCGCTGTGGGCACAGTCGCTGTATAAGTATCGCGACGCCAGCGGCGCCTGGGTGTACACCGACCAGCAGCCCCCTGGGGGTACCCGGGCCGAAACCATGACGATGACGCTGGAAGCCCGGGCGCCGCGCATCACGGTGGAGCAGGACGTCGCGGGCGGGCAGCTGCGGCTGATGGCCATCAACGAGTGCCTCTGTGAAGTGGAGTATGCGCTGCGCATCGACAGCGCCGGCAACGTCGCCCTGCCAGCGGCGCCGGCCGACTTCGACGGCGGCTACCACGCCGAGCTTGCGCCCGGGTCGGGTCAGGCGCTGCTGAGCGCGTCATTCGCGGGCCCGAGCGTGGTCGGCTTTCATTTCTCCTGGCGCGCCGTGCTCGGCAAACCCGGAGCGGTACACCAGCCGCGGCAGCCGTATCGCGCGCCGTTCGCACTCGGATCGAGCTTCCGGGTGTCACAGGCGTATCCTTCGCGCCTGACGCACACCACGCCCGACAGCCAGTACGCGGTGGACATAGCGGTCCCTGACGGCACGCCGATCTACGCTGCGCGCGAGGGTGTCGTTATCAACGTGCGGCACGACTCCTTCCGCGGCGGTGCCGATGCCGCCATGATCGACCAGGCCAACATGGTGGAGATCCTGCACGACGACGGCACCATCGGCCTGTATGCGCACCTGCATTGGGAATCGCTGCGTGTGCGGCCGGGTCAGAGCGTGCTGCGCGGACAGTACATAGCCAACTCCGGCAACACCGGCCTGTCCACCGGTCCGCACCTGCATTTCGCGGTGCTGCGCAACGCCGGCATGCGCGCCGAATCGGTGCCGGTGCAGTTCCAGGGCTCCGGCGACACTGCGATCACGCCGCGGACCGGGCAGATGCTGAGCGCCTACTGATCGCGCTCCAGCGTCTGGAAACTCATCGGGTAGGCATGGCGTTCATCTGCCGTGTGCGACACCGATTCGCTCGCGCGCCAGCCGGAAAAATCGCGCAGCGGGAAATAGCGGTCGCCGGCCACCACAGCCTGCACGCGCGTCAGGTAGATGCGCGACGCCAGCGGCAGCGCCAGCGCATAGACCTCGGCGCCGCCGATCACACACAGCTCCGCGACGCCCGCGGCCAGCACCAGCGCCTGCTCGACGCTGGCGACGTATTCGACCCCGTCGGCACCACCGGGTGCAACACCCGGTGCAACATCGGGGGCAGCAACGGGTGCGTGCGCAGCGCCGGCGCGGCTCAGCACCAGGTTGCGCCTGCCGCGCAGCGGCTTGCCGATCGACTCGAAAGTGCGCCGGCCCATCAGCACCGGCTTGCCGTAGGTCACGACCTTGAAGTATTTCAGATCGTCCGGAAGATGCCACGGCAGTTTGCCGTCCCTGCCGATCACGCCGTTAGCGGCCATCGCCACCACCAGCGCCACGCGTGGCGCGCTCATCGCCTGCCGATTCGCACCGTCACAGCTCCACCTGGGTAGCAAGCACGATGACGCGCCGCTCCGGCATGCGAAAGAACTCGGCCGCCTGCGCGCTGCGTCGCTGCATCCACGCGAACAGCCGCCGCCGCATGCCTTCGTAGCCGCCGCGCGGTCGTGGCACCACCAGGTGCCAGCCGAGGAAGAACGAGCAGTCCTGGGCGAACAGCTTCAGTCCGCGCGCGCGGCACTGCTTCAGCGCCAGGCTGACGTCCGGCGTCTCCATGAAGCCGAAGCGAGCGGTCACCGCGTACACCTCCGGCATCAGCATCTCGATGCGCACGCGATCGGCCGGATCCTGGCGTGGCGCGCGTGCGATATCCATGTTCAGGAACACGATGCGCTGGTGCGCGACGTGGTTGTGTTCCAGGTTGCGCATCAGCGCGGTGGGCACGTACATCGGATCGCTGGCGAGGAATACCGCGGTGCCAGGCACCCGCGGCACGCCCTCGAGCAGCTTCGGCAGCTGCGATAGCGGCACCGCGACCGCGCGCAGCGCGCTGCGCAGCAGCCGCCGGCCGCTGCGCCAGACCATGAACAGGCTGAACATCATCACTGCGAGCGTCAGCGGTACCCAGGCGCCTTCGGTGAACTTGGTCATGTTGCCGACCAGGTAGGTCAGGTCGACGAACATCAGCGGACCAAACACGCCCGCGACCTGCCAGCGGCGCCAATGCCACTGCGACACCGCCAACTGCATCCCCAGCAGCGTCGTAATGAACATGGTGCCGGCCACCGCCGCGCCATACGCCGCGCCCAGCGCCGCCGAGGTGCGAAACGCCAGCACGAACATGCACACCGCGATGAACACGAACCAGTTGACCACCGGCACGTAGATCTGGCAGTGCTCGTGGGCCGAGGTCTGCGTGATGCGCAGGCGCGGCAGCAGGTCGAGCTGGATGCACTGGCGCGTGACCGAGAATGCACCAGTGATGGTCGCCTGCGAGGCGATGATCGTGGCCGCAGTCGCCAGCAGCACCATCAGCGGCAGCGTGCTCACCGGCACCAGCTGGTAGAGCGGGTTATGCACCGCCGAAGGGTCGCGCAATATCAGCGCCCCCTGGCCGAAGTAATTCAGCACCAGCGCCGGCCACACCAGCGTAAACCACGCGATGCGCACCGGCTTCTTGCCGAAGTGCCCCATGTCGGCGTACAGCGCTTCACCGCCGGTCATTGCCAGGAACACGCCGCCGAGGATGCCGAGCGCCAGGCCCGGCCGGCTCACCAGCAGCAGCAGCGCGTACGACGGGCTCATCGCCACCAGTACCGATGGGTTCTTCTGCAATGCCACCGCGCCGGTCACCGCCAGCACCAGGAACCATACCAGCATGATCGGGCCGAACAGCCGGCCAACGCGCTCGGTGCCGCGGCTTTGGATCGCGAACAGGCCGACCATGATGATCAGCGTGACAGGAACCACCGCGCTGGCCGTGTCCGGACTCAGGTTTTGCAGCCCCTCCACGGCGCTCAGCACCGAGATCGCCGGCGTGATCAGCGCATCGCAGTAAAACAGCGCCGCGCCCAGCGCCGCCAGCATCACGATCACCCGCTGCCAGCGGTTACCGGCAGCCAGCGTTCGCTGCACCAGTGCGAACAGCGACAGGATGCCGCCTTCGCCTTCGTTGTCGGCGCGCATGATCAGCACCACGTACTTCAGCGTGATGACAACCAGCAGGCTCCAGAAGATCAGCGACAGCACGCCCAATACCGCCAGGCGGTCGGTAGGCGCACCGGCTGCCGTCAGCGACGCCTCGAGCGCATACAGGGGGCTGGTGCCGATGTCGCCGTAGACCACGCCCATCGCACCGACCACGGCGACCGACGACAGCCGGGAGTTCTTCACGCACGCTTCCCGGCGTTCGCCTTGGATGACTTGACCTTGGATGGCTTGCGCCTGGGTGGCCACAGCATCGAGCCGCGGCACGATCCGGCGCCGCAGCGGCAGGCGAAGATCTCGTCCACGTTCGGTGGATCGGTGCGATCGCGACCGATCTGGTAATCGTAGGTAATCTCCTCGCCCGGCTGTATGGTGCGGATGGCCTCGATGAACACCCGGCGGTCGTCGATCAGCGATTCGCTGTTTGGATCGCAGGAGTGATTGATAAAGCGCGCGTCGTTGCCATTGGTGCCGCCATCGATCACTACGCCGCGGTCGACGATGAACAGGAACGTGTGGTTGTCGGTGATGTCCTTGTGCTCGTAGCGCAGGTCCGCCTGCGCGTGCGAGACGCGATCGCCCAGGTACTCGATGATGCGCGTGCCCTTGCGGATACGGCGCACCGCGAACACCCCGCGGCCGTGCACGCGCGAGCGGCGCACGCGCATCAGCTCCGGTCGCGCCGGGATCGACGCCACTGTCTTCTTGCGCTTCCCGACCGTCTTGCGACGCCCGGACGCCTTGCGCCCCGTCTTGCGCCGCTTGCGCTTGTTGCTGGCGCGTTGACTCATACGGCGACACGCGCGCGGATGGCTGGATGGTACTGGTAGTTCATGAACTCGAAATCCTCGTACTGGTAATCGAACAGGCTTGCCGGCCGACGCCTGATGCGCAGCTGCGGTGCCGGCAGCGGGCTGCGCGCAAGCTGCAGGTCGGCCTGTTCCAGGTGATTCAGGTACAGGTGGCAATCGCCACCAGTCCAGATGAACTCGCCCGGCGCCAGGTCGCACTGCTGTGCAAACATGCAGGTCAGCAGCGCATAGGAGGCGATGTTGAAGGGCAGGCCAAGGAAGATATCGGCGCTGCGCTGGTACAGCTGGCACGACAGCCTGCCTTGCGCCACATGAAACTGGAACAGAACATGGCACGGAGCGAGCGCCATCTGGTCGAGTTCGCCCACGTTCCAGGCGCTCACCAGCAGGCGGCGCGAATCCGGATCGCGGCGCAGCTGCTGCAGCGTATTGCTGATCTGGTCGATCTGGCGCCCGTCGGCGGCCGCCCAGCTGCGCCACTGCTTGCCATACACCGGGCCAAGCTCGCCGCGTTCATCCGCCCATTCATCCCATATGGTCACGCCATGCTGGTGCAGGAAGCCCACGTTGCTGTCGCCGCGCAGGAACCAGAGCAGCTCGTAGATCACCGACGGCAGGTGGATCTTCTTGGTGGTCAGCAGCGGAAAGCCACTCGCCAGGTCGAAGCGCAGCTGCTGCGCGAACAGCGACAGCGTGCCGGTACCGGTACGATCGTCCTTGCGAACGCCGCGCTCGCGCACTGCGCGCATCAGCTCCAGGTACGCTTTCATTGCGCGGCTGCGAAATTACCCGAGCGTGCGCGCTGCCGGTAGGCCGCGGTCCATAGCCCGACTCCCAGCAGCAGCATCGGTAGCGACAGCACCTGCCCCATCGTCAGCCAGCCGAAGGCCAGGTAGCCGATGCCGACGTCGGGCTCGCGCACGAATTCGACCAGTATGCGCGCGACCGAATAGCAGATCAGGAACAACCCGGATGGGGCGTAGCGCGGGCGTGGCCGGCTGGTGAACCACCACACGATCGTGAAAAGCACCAGGCCCTCCAGCGTTGCCTCATACAGCTGCGAGGGGTGGCGCGCGACCGCAGCGCCGCCGTTCGGATCGGGCACCAGCAGCGCCCACGGTACGTCGGTGGGTCGCCCCCAAAGCTCGCCGTTGATGAAATTGCCCAGTCGCCCGAAGAACAGTCCGACGCCGGGCAGCGGTGCGGCGAAGTCGTAGACGTCGAACACGTGCCGCGAGCGCTGGCGGGCGAAGATCCAGGCCGCCACCAGCACCCCGAGCATGCCGCCGTGGAACGACATACCGCCTTCCCAGATCTTGAGCGGGTACAGCCAGTCGCCGCGCCACAGCGGCATACCGTAGAACAGCACATAGCCGATGCGGCCGCCCAGGATCACCCCCAGCATCGCGTAGAACAGGAAATCGTCCACGTCGGCGGCGGTCCAGGTGGATCCGGGCTGCGCGGCGCGGCGGCGCGCCAGCCACCAGGCGCCCGCAAAACCGATCAGGTACATGACCCCGTACCAGTGGATATGCAAGGGTCCGATGCTCACGGCAATCGGATCGATGTTGGGGTAGCGCAGCATCCGCGAATTCTACCGGTTGCGCCTCACTCGCGCGTGACTCGGCAGAAAAATGCCTTCAGGTACCGGGTCTCCTCGATCGCCGGGTGCACCGGATGATCGAATGACTGGCCGCCACTGTAGATCACCTGCACGAAGCGGCTGGTCTGTCGGGCGGCCGACTGGATCAGTCCCAGCAGCTCATCGGCGCCCAGGTGATAGGAGCACGAGCAACTCACCAGCAGCGCATCGCGTTCCAGCAGCCGCATGGCAATCTGGTTGAGCTTGCGGTACGCCGCCTGGCCGCGGGGAATGTCCTTCTTGCGCTTGATGAACGCCGGCGGGTCGAGCACGATCGCATCGTAGCGCTCGCCGCGCCGTACCAGCTCGTCCAGCACTTCGAACGCATCGCCGCGCTGCGTACCCACCACGACGCCGTTGGCGGCGGCATTGCGCGCCGCCACCGCCAGCGCGCCTTCCGACGCATCAACGCACAGCGCTTCGCGCGCGCCGTGCGTCAGCGCCATGATTGCCCAGGCGCCGGCATAGCTGCACACGTCCAGCACCCGCGCACCGGGGGAGATCAGTCGCCGCCACTGCTCGCGATTACCGCTCTGGTCGAAGAACCAGCCGGTCTTCTGCCCCGCGGCCAGCGGCGCGCTGAAGGTAAGTCCGCTCTCGAGCACCTGCAGCTCCTCGGGCGCACGCCCGATCGGCGTCAGCAGCTGCCGCGGCAACTGCTCGAGCTCGCGCGCGCCGCCGTCGTTCTTCCACACCAGCGCGCGCGGCGCGAGCACGCTCGCGACCGCGGCCTCGATCTGCTCGTGCCACGCCTCCATGCCGGCGGTGGCGATCTGGCCGACGATGACGTCGCCATAGCGATCCAGCACCAGTCCCGGCAGGCCATCGGACTCGCCAAACACCCAGCGGTAGTAGGGCGCGCTGTAGATGCGCTCGCGCAGCGCCAGCGCCACCTTGAGCCGGTGCTCGAGCCACGAGCGGTCCGGCAGCTGCTGCGCGTTGCGGCTCAGGATCCGGGCGCAGATCAGCGCGTGCGGATTAACGTAGGCGTAGCCGAGGAACAGATCGCGCTCGGACAGCACCCGCGCCATGCCGCCAACCGCAAAGCCGGCCAGCGGCGTCGCCTCGTTGTCCACCTCATTGGAGAACACCCACAGGTGACCTGCGCGCAGCCGCCGATCCTCGCCGCGCTTCAGTCGCAGGACCGGCAGCGCAACCAGCGCCCCCGGCGTAGCGGAATCCTCGGCGACAACTGACATCGGTGGGGCGTCTATCCATTATAGTGGCGCGCCATTTTACTGGAAATTAGCGGCGCACCCATGGACAAACTGACCACGGACAAACTGGCTGCGCCGCCAGCCAACCGGCTCGCGGACCAGACCAGCCCGTACCTGCGCCAGCACGCGCACAACCCGGTTGACTGGTACCCGTGGGGCACCGAGGCGCTCGAGCGCTCGCAGCGCGAACGCAAGCCGATCCTGCTGTCGATCGGCTACGCCGCCTGCCACTGGTGTCACGTGATGGCGCACGAGTCGTTCGAGGACGCGGCCACCGCGGCGCTGATGAACCAGCGCTTCATCAGCATCAAGGTCGATCGCGAGGAGCGGCCCGACCTCGACCGCCTGTACCAGCTCGCGCACCAGATGCTCACCGGGCGCGGCGGTGGCTGGCCGCTGACGATGTTCCTGATGCACGATGACCAGCGGCCGTTTTTCGGTGGCACCTATTTTCCGCGCGAGGCGCGCTTCGGACTGCCGGCGTTCCGTGACCTGCTGGCGCAGGTCGCCAGCTACTACCACGAGCACCTCGAGCAGTTGCGAGCACCCGCGGCGCAGATCGTCGCCGCGCTGCAGGATCTCAATCCGCCGCCCGCCAGCGGCGTGCGCCTGGACGCCGAGCCGCTGGCGAGCTGCCGCGCCCGGCTGGAACAGAGCTTCGACAGCGAGTACGGCGGCTTTGGCGCGGCGCCGAAATTCCCGCATGTCCCGGGGCTCGCCCGGCTGCTGCGCGCCTGGCACGCAAGCGCAGCCGACGATGCGCCCGACCTGCAGGCGCTGTACATGGCTACCTTGAGCCTGACGCGCATGGCCGAGGGCGGCCTGTTCGACCAGCTCGGCGGCGGCTTCTGTCGCTATTCGGTCGATGCGCGCTGGGAGATCCCGCACTTCGAGAAGATGCTGTACGACAACGCGCTGCTGCTGGGACTGTACGCGGAAGCCGCGGCGGCCACCGGCGAGCGATTGTTTGCCGAGACCGCCGAGCGCACCGTCGAGTGGATGCTGCGCGAGCTGCGCGGCGGCGACGGCGACGGCGACGGCGAGCCGGCAGACCCAGGCGCTGCCGTCAGCGCAGCTGCGGCCAACAGCGCAGGCGCGCTCTACTCGAGCCTGGATGCGGACTCGGAGGGCCACGAGGGCCGCTTCTATGTGTGGCAGCCTGAGCAGGTGCAGCAGGCGCTGACGCCGCGGCAGTACGCGTTGTTCGCTGCGCGCTTCGGACTCGACGGCCCCGCCAATTTCGAGGGCGCCTGGCACCTGTGCGTGCGCTCAGGGCTGGACGCCATCGGCGAGCAGCATCAGCTGTCGGTGGACGCGGTGCGCGCCGAGCTGTCCGGCGCATGCGCCGCGCTGCTGCAATTGCGCGCCGAGCGCGTGCGGCCCGGTCTCGACGACAAGGTGCTGACGAGCTGGAATGCGCTGGCCATCACGGGGCTCGCGACCGCGGCGCGCTGCCTTGCACGCGAGGATTACGCCGATGCTGCCACCGCGGCGCTGCGCTTCCTGCGGCGCGTGCACTGGCGGGACGGGCGCCTGCTGGCGACCAGCGCCCACGGCGAGGCGCGCCTCGCGGCCTACCTGGATGACCATGCGTTCCTGCTGGATGCGATCCTGGAACTCGCCAGCGTGCGCTTCGATGCCGCTCATCTGGCCTGGGCCACCGAGCTGGCGGAGCTGATGCTGCGGCATTTCGAAGACGCGGCGCTAGGCGGGTTTTTCTTTACCGCCGACGATTCCGAGGCGCTGATCAGCCGGCCGAAGTCCTTCAGCGATGACGCGATCCCGGCCGGCAACGCGATTGCGGCGCGCGCGCTGCTGCGGCTCGGCTATCTGCTGGGCGAGCCGCGCTATCTTGTGGCCGCCGAACGCACCTTGCGCGCCGCCTGGCCGGCACTGCTCAAGTACCCTGAGAGCCATGCCTCGATGCTGCTCGCGCTCGAGGATTACCTGAGTCCGCCGCAGATCGTGATCCTGCGCGGCAGCGCCTTGGCGCTGCAGCCCTGGCAGCGCGCACTCAACGCGGTATTCGCGCCGCGTCGCTGGCTGCTCGCCGTACCCGCCGAAGCCACCGGCCTGCCGCCGGCGCTCGCCGACAAGCCAGCGAACGATGGGCCACTCGCGTACGTGTGTCGCGGCAGCCAGTGCTCGGCGCCGCTGCGCTCGCTGACGGCGCTGATCGGCGAGCTCGACGGCCGCGCCGCCGTTGCCTGAAGATGCGGCCGACACCCACAAGGACGCCTACAATGACGCCTGCAAAGACTCGCGGCCGTTTGCTGGTCCTGTGCCTGTTGCTGACCACGAGCAATGCCGTCATGGCCATCGAAGAACCTGCCTACAGCGTGGTCCATAGCTACGACGGCTTCGAAGTGCGCCGCTACGCGCCGTACCTGGTGGCCGAGACCATCGTCAGCGCTCCGGCCGAGGAAGCCGGCAACCAGGGCTTTCGCATCCTGGCGGCGTACATCTTTGGCCAGAACAAGGGCGCACGCAGCATCGAGATGAGCGCGCCGGTGGCGCAGTCGCCGAGCAGCATCGCAATGACGGCGCCAGTCGCGCAGACAGCACTGCCCGGCGCCTATGCGATCCAGTTCGCGATGCCCGCGGGCTGGACGCTGGCGACACTGCCGCAGCCGAACGACAGCCGCGTCACGCTCAGGCAGATTCCGGCACGTACCGTGGCTGTCATCCGCTACTCCGGAACCTGGTCGCAGAGTCACTACCGCGAGCAGCTGGCGACGCTGCAGCAGGACCTTGCGCGCCAGGGCCTCTCCTGGCACGGCGATCCCGTCTGGGCGCGCTACGACGCGCCCTGGAAACCGTGGTTCCTGCGACGCAATGAGATCTGGCTGGCGCTGGATTGAGACGCTGGCACGCCGGCGTCGATGCGGGCGACGCTGGCAGTCAACGCTTCCATTTGACAGTTGGCTTGGCGGCATCACAGTCGCCGTGGCGGCCGCGCATTTTGATTTTCAATGATCTAAAATCGCGCATATAACAAAAGGGAGCCCGCCATCATGATTCGTCATCCAAGAGCCTTGGCGTATGTCGCCGCCTGCGCGCTGGCCGCATTTGCCGCCGCCGCCAGTTCCATCGCCAGCGCCGACAATTCGCAGCAGACCAAGATGACTACTTGCAACGCCGACGCCAAGGCCAAGAACCTCTCCGGCGACGATCGCAAGGCGTTCATGAAGACCTGCCTGAGCGCCGCGCCGCCGCCAGCGCCGGCGACCACGCTGAACAGCCAGCAGCTGAAGATGAAAAGCTGCAACGCCGATGCCAAGACCCAGGCGCTCACGGGTGATGCGCGCAAGCAGTTCATGAGCAACTGCCTCAAGGGGTCTTGAGAACATGAGCCTACTGGATGGATTGCTGGGCGGCGCGGTCGGCGCCGAGATGGTGTCGGTCGTCAATCAGCTGATCGAAAAGCACGGCGGCGTCTCGGGGATAGTCACCCAGCTGCAGCAGCAGGGACTGTCGGGCACGGTCAACTCCTGGATCGGCACCGGCCCGAATCAGCCGATCTCGGCCAGCCAGGTGCACCAGGCCTTCGGACCGGAAATGATCCGCGAGCTGGCGGCCAGGGCAGGTCTGACACCTGAGGTCCTGGCGCAGAAGCTCTCCCAGGCGCTGCCGCAGGTGATCGACAAGCTCACGCCAACTGGATCCGTGCCGACGCACTGAGCCTGCGCCTTGCCTGCGACGCGCGGGCGGTGGTGCTATTCCACCCCGCCCGCGTCCCCCGGCCGGCGATTCACCGCCACCACCGTGGCCTTGGGAAAGAAATTGAACTCCGACGCGCTGGCCCAGGTGTAGGCGCCCATCGACCTGCCGACGATCAGGTCGCCGGCCTTGAGTTCGGGCAGCATCAGGTTCTCTGCGATCACATCGATGCTGTCGCAGGTGGGACCGGCGAGCACCGAGGGCAGCAGCGGGCCGCCCACGCGCAGCGACTCCACCGGGTAGCGCGCGTGATCGTAGATCTGCCCGCTGTAGGAGCCGTACAGGCCATCGTCGAGGTAGTACCACCAGTGGCCCTCGCGGCGCGCGCGTCCCATGACGGTTGCGACGCCAATCGCGGCCGGGCCAGCGATGTAGCGGCCGGGCTCCGCGATCACCTGCACGCGCTTGGGCAGTTTCGCCAGCG
>Ga0302157_10001184_pt1 | contig 32445 bp, 26 predicted proteins | sample I_Bog_N3_3_FD_193502 | JGI IMG/M metagenome (GOLD analysis project Ga0302157, IMG submission 193502) | Peat permafrost microbial communities from Stordalen Mire near Abisko, Sweden - I_Bog_N3_3 | ecosystem: Environmental > Terrestrial > Soil > Wetlands > Peat | place: Sweden: Abisko, Stordalen...
CCCCAGCTTCGAGACCGAGAAGTTCGGCATCGGGTTCAACTTCGTCGGCGTGACCAGTTCGAAGGACAGCGACACCTCGGCCAGCCCGACGCAACCCTACGTCACCCTGCCGGGCTACATGGTCACCAACGGGCACGCCAGCTACAACTGGGACGACAGGACGGTGGTGACGCTGGGCTTCTACAACCTGTTCAACCGCATCGCCTACACCGAGGTCGACAGCCCGTACGCGGCGCGCGCGTTGAACGGGCGAGTCCTGAAGGCGTCGCTGACGTACTCGTTCTGATGCGCCTGCCCGGCGCGAGGCAACTCGCGCCGGCGGGCCTGGATACCGGGGCGGCTTCGCAAGTGCGGAGCCGACTTTTCTGCTTTCGGAGCCCTACGCCGTCCGGGCAGCGACGACGCTGCTTTCGCGCACGACCAATTCCGTCGCCAACTGGCGCGACGCTGGCGCGTTCCCGGCCAGTTGCTCCAGCAGCGAGCCGACGAGTTGCTCGCCCGCATTTTCGATCGGCTGGCGAACGGTCGACAGCGCGGGATGGAAGAACGACGCGAGCTGGATGTCGTCGTAGCCGACCACCAGGATGTCGTCCGGCACGCGGCGACCGAGGCGACGCAGCGCGCTGATCGCCGTCATCGCCATCAGGTCGCTGGCCGCGAAGATGGCGTCGAACCGCGTTCCCGAGCTCACCAGGTCGTCGATGTCCGCGACGATGCTGGCCTGCACGAACGGCGTGTCGCGGCGGAGGCGGGCAATCGGCTTGATGCCGGCGCGTTCGTGGGCGCGTCGATAGCCCTGGAATCGCTCGGCAATCTCCGGCAGGCCGGTGTCTCCAAGGAAGACCACCCGTTTCGCGCCGGACTGCAGCAGGTGAGCCGTCGCGAGTTCGCCGCCGCGGCTGTTGTCGCCGCCGACCGTTGCGTACGCCTGGTCGGCCATGCGGGCGCCCCAGACAACGAAAGGCACCCCGCGTTGCGCGAGTTCGTTGAGATGGGCGTGCAGGTGCCACTGACCGATCAGGACGATGCCACTGGCTCGGCCCGCGTCCACGCATTGAGTCGCCACCTCCAGTGCGCTCACGTGGGCACGCGAGAGCAGCATCTCCAGGCCGCGCGCCGTCAGTGCATCCGCGATGCTGCCGATCAAGCTGAGGAAGAACGGATCGGACAGATGCTGGCGTGTGCTCGGATCGAACGGCACGATCACGGCGATCGCGCGGTTCTGCTTCAAGCGCAGGTTCTGAGCGGCAACGTTGATCGAGTAGTTCATCGCGCGCGCAAGGTCGACGATACGCTCGCGAGTCTCCGGGTTCAGCAGCTTGCTGCCGTTCAGCGCCCGCGACACGGTTGCGCGTGACACGCCCGCGATGCGCGCGATGTCGGCCATCTGGGGCCGCGGGGATTGCCTTTCTGCGACCTTGACGCCCGAGTGAACGGACCTGGAGGGTTTCGGCATGAACTTGCTTGGCTACTTGGGTCGCGGCTCGCATCAAATTCGGGGCCGTGACAGGACTCGGAGCGACCATTCTCCGTCATTGCCAGTTGCGCCAAAGCGGATTCGCCCTGCCATTGAATTTCAGCTCACCGCTGCTCTGGGCACCGGGCGTTGCGTTCCGACAAGCGCTCACGACTTATCCGTGCACCTGGCGCTCGCCGACCCGTGTCCCGGCGCGAGTTGCGCTCGCGACAAGGCATCTATCTATTAGATCATCTAATGGACAACGCATAAAGTTCGATAACCGCGACCGGCGCGGATCTCTACGATCACAGACATTCCCCCGCAACGCCATCACAAGGATTTGTCTCATGCGCTCTCACCACCGCCCGAATGTATCGATCGCTGCGCTGGCGTTGCCGGCAATGGCAGCCCTGCTCTGTACCGGCGCCCTCGGCCAGACGCCCACGACGCTCGAAAAGATCAAGGCCAGTGGCACCATGACGATCGGCTACCGCGAGGCCTCCATTCCGTTCTCTTACCTGGGTAGCGATGCTCAGCCTACCGGCTTCGGCTGGGAGATCTGCGGCAAGGTCTTCGAAAAGGTGAAGAAGGTACTCGGTCGCGGCGACCTGAAGATGGCCACGCAAGCCGTGACGCCGCAGAATCGCATTCCTCTGATTCAGAATGGCACCGTCGACATCGAGTGCGGTTCCACCACCAACAACTCCGAGCGCGGCAAGCAGGTCGCCTTTGCGATCAACTACTTCTACACCGGAACGCGGCTTCTGGTGAAGACAGGTTCGGGGATCAACTCGATCACCGACCTGAAGGGCAAGAAGGTCGTCTCGCCAACCGGTACGACGAACTTCCAGGTGCTGCGCAAGCTCGACGCCGACCGGAACCTCGGCTTCGACCTGCTCGGCGCCAAGGACAACGCGGAGGCCGAACTGCTGGTGGAGAGCGGCCGCGCCGATGCGTTCGGCACCGACGACATCCTGCTGTATGGCGTACGCGCCGCCTCGCGCGTGCCGACCCAGTTCGCCGTGGTCGGCGACGCGATCCAGGTCGAACCGTATGCCATCGAGCTGCGCAAGGACGACCCCGCGTTCAAGAAGCTCGTTGATGACACGCTGGTCGACATGATCAAGAGCGGAGAATTCGAGAAGCTCTACAAGAAGTGGTTCCAGTCGCCGATTCCGCCCAAAGGAATCAACCTCGAAGCGCCGATGAGCGCTGATCTGCGCGCGAATCTCAAGGCGTTGTCCGACAAGCCGGCGTTTTGAGCGACCCAAGCCCCTGAATGTGCTTGGCGCTCCCGAAGAAACATTGCTTCATGTGATGAGCTTCGCGCGAGTCTTTTTGTGGCTTGAAACTGGATGCGATCCGTGGAAGCTGACGTCATGAACTCCTCCCCCCCGATCGACGATCGAAGCGGTACCAACGCGTCAGACTCCATCGCGTCGGCCTCGTCGCGTGTCGCGCCCAGCGCTGGCGTGGTGGGGGTGCTGGGCGGCATGGGTCCGCTGGCCACCATCGACTTCATGAGCAAGATGATGGCGCTGACCGAAGCCTCCACCGATCAGGATCATGTGCCGGTTGTGGTCAGTTCCATTCCGCAGGTGCCAGATCGAACCGAGGCCTTCCGCGGCGAGGGAATCTCGCCCGTTGCGGCGATGGTCGATAGCGCGCAACGGCTCGTGGCCGCCAGGGCGGGCCTCGTTGTGATCGCATGCAATACCGCGCACCTCTGGTACGACGAGATTGAGGGGGCTATCGGCCTGCCGATGATCCATCTCGTCGATGCGGCCATCGAGGACGCCGCGATGCTCGCCGGTCCAGAGGGCCGCATCGGCCTGCTGGGCACCGACGCGACATTGGCCTCTGGCCTCTACGTCAACCGCGCGGCGCCGGCCAGCATGCCGCAAGGGGTGCATTGGCTGCTGCCGACGGCCGGCGAAATGATCGAGCTGGTGATGCCCGGTATTGCTGCGGTGAAGGCAGGTCGGCTCGAGTCTGCCGCCTCGCTGCTGCTTGCTGCGGCCCAGGCGCTCATGCAGCGCGGCGCGACGGCGATCATTCTCGGCTGCACCGAGATCCCGGTCGTGCTCAACAAAGGCAACTCGCCACTTCCGGTGATCGACGCGACCGCCGCGCTCGCGCGTCGCGCCGTTGCATGGTCGATCTCCCAGCGTCTGCCCCGGACGGATGCTCACCATGCCTGACCCTGCGTCCGATTCCTACGTCCGCGCGGAGCTCGACATGCAAGGCCTTCGACCTGACACTGGGCGCGGCGCCATTTCGATCAAGGCCTGTTTGCTTCTGACGTTGTGCTCGCTGAGTGTGCTGTTGCTGATCGTCGGGGTGACAGGGATTGTGGCGCTGCGCAACGGCAACGCGTCGCTCGAAGTGCTCGCCAAGCAGCACCTGCCGTCGCTCGAGTCGCTGGACGACAGTGTGCGGTTGCTGCAACGCGCCAACACGCGCTTCGATGCGTTCGATGCCGCGTTCGGCGCGGGCGACCTCGACTCTGCCAAAACGTCGCTGGCTCAGGGGAAACGTGACTTGGCGAGCGCAGTCGCGCGCTGGAACGAGTACGCCGCGGCGCCCAAAGCCGGACAGGAGGCGCGGTTGTTCAGTGAACTGGCCAAACGCTTCTCCACGTTGGTGGACGACCGCTTGGCCCACGCAGTGAAGGCCCTGGAGAAATTCGACCTCAACACTTACCGGGACCTGTCGCGCACGCAGGTCGCCCAGGCGTTCGATGCGTTCGAGAACTCGGCAGTGGAACTTGTGCGCTATCACAGCGACACGGCCGAGAAGCTGTACGACGATGCCCAGGTACGCCTCAACCAGATGCTGTGCTTGATCGGTACGACGCTGGCCCTTTCGCTGGCTCTGACGGTCGTGGCCAGCGTGGTATTGGATCGCAAGGTGAACCGCCCGATCAACACCTTGTCCGGGCAGATGCGGCAGATCGCCGATGGCGACCTGAGCAAAGTCGTGCGTGCCCCTGCGCGCGACGAGATCGGGCGTTTGTTCGAATCGCTGGCGCTGATGCAGCACGGACTCCGTGACATCGTCAGCACCGTGCGTGGCAGCAGCGAAATGATCCACGCCGGCACCGGTGAAATCGCCTCTGGAAACGCCGACCTCTCGGCACGCACCGAGACGCAGGCGGCCGCATTGCAGCAGGCTGCCGAACGAATCGTTCAGTTGAACGACAACGTGTTGTCCAACGCTGGCAACGCCGACAAGGCGCGGCGGCGGGCGGTAGGTGCTGCACGCTCGGCCGAGGACGGCAGTGCCGTCGCCAACGACATGCTGTCCAGCGTACGCGGCATCGCCGGCCAGACGCAGAAAGTGCGCGAACTGATCTTGGTGGTCGACGACATCGCCCGCCAGACCGGCATCCTTGCCCTGAACGCGGGCATCGAGGCGGCACGCGCCGGCAGCTACGGCAGAGGCTTTTCCGTGGTGGCGCGCGAAGTCGGTGACCTGGCGAAGCGCAGCGCGAAGACTGCCCGAGACGCGCAGTCGATCATCGACAAGACCGACGCCACGGTGCATGACGGCGCGACGCTGGCCGAGCGCGCCGCCCAGACGATGGCGCGAATCGCCGGAGAAGCGGCCGTCGTCGCCGACCTCATCGCCCAGATCGGCGATACCACTACCGGTCAGACCGCCGATATCCGCGACATCAACGAAGCGATCAGCCAGATCGAGCGCGGTACGGCGAGCAACACCGCGATGATGGAAGAGGCCGCAGCCGCGGCAAAGTCGCTGGTTCTCGAAACCGCCCGCCTGAACGACGCGGTGCGCGTCTTCAGGCTCGATTCCAGCGCACCGCAGGAGTCCACATGATCAGGATGTTTCGGCGAGTCGGCCTCACGTTCATTTTCGGTGTCGTCACCGCCCTTGCGATGGTTCCGGCCCAAGCCGGTGCGATCCTGGACCGCATCCGCGACAGCGGGCATCTCGTGATCGCCTATCGCGAGGCTTCGGTGCCGTTCTCCTACATCGGCCCCGATGGCAAGCCGATCGGCTATGCGATCGACCTGTGCAGGCATTTGGTCGACGCGGTGGCGACCAAGCTGGGCAAGAAATCGTTGACCGTGGACTACCTGCTGGTGACGTCGGCCACGCGCGTCGGCACAATTGCCGACGGCAAGGCCGACCTCGAATGCGAATCGACCACGAACACCGCCGAACGCCGCACGAAGGTAGCGTTCACCGTGCCGCACTACATCACGGGGACGCGTTATGTCGTGCGCTCGGACAGCCCGATCGAGCAGTTGAGCGACTTTCGCGACAGGCGATTGGTGTCGACCGCCGGCACCGCGCCGTTGAAGGCTGTGCGCGCCGCGGACCGTGAATATGGATTGGGCATCCACATCAGCGAGGTGCCAGACCATCCGCGTGGCGTCGAGATGGTGGCACAAGGCATGGTCGACGGTTTCGCCATGGACGAAGTACTGTTGGCCGGCCTGATCACGACACAGTCGGACCCGGGCAAGTTCAAGATTGTCGGCAAGTATCTGACGATCGAGCCGCTGGCCATGATGCTGCCGCGCGGCGACGCCGACTACAAGCGAGTTCTGGACGACGAGATGAAGCGCCTGATCCGCTCGGGCGAGGCGGCCGAGCTTCACGACCGCTGGTTCACGAAGCCGATCCCGCCGAACAATCGCACGCTTGCTCTCCCGATGCCCTACCTGCTGCGGGATTTCTGGAAGTATCCAAGCGACTGGGTGCCTGAATGACCGGGCAACACTTTTCATCCTACAAATTCCCCAGATCAAGGAGACTTCGTTGAGCGGTCCGTGGCAGTGGCAGGTGTTCCTGCAGAAGTACGACGGTGAGCACACCTACTTGAGCTGGCTCATGTCGGCCTGGGGATGGACATTGATGGTGGCCCTCTCAGCCCTCGCCGTCGCCCTCGTAGTAGGCTCATTGGTGGGCATCGCGCGCACGACGCCGATGCGCTGGCTGGTGCTGCTTGGCGAAGCATGGACGGAGTTGTTCCGCAACATCCCCCTGCTGGTGCAGGTGTTCCTCTGGTACTACGCGCTGCCGGCGGCGCTCCCAATACTGCAGGCGGTCCCGGGCTTCCTGATGGTGGTCTTCGCGCTCGGCTTCTATACGTCGGCCCGCATCTCGGAGCAGGTCAAGGCCGGCATCCAGACGCTTCCCACCGGCCAACGCTACGCCGGCCTGGCGCTCGGGCTGACGTTGCCGCAGACGTATCGCTACGTATTGCTGCCGCGAGCTTTCCGCATCTTGGTACCGCCGCTGACCAGCGAGGCGATGACGATCGTCAAGAACTCGTCGGTCGCATTCGCGGTGAGCATCCCCGAGCTGACGATGTTTGCGATGCAGGCGCAGGAAGAGACTTCGCGCGGGGTCGAGGTCTACCTCGCGGTGACCGCGCTGTACTTCATATCGTCGTTCACGATCGGCCGCTTGGCGATGGTCGTCGAGCGCAAGCTGCGCGTTCCCGGCATGGTCGGAGGCAAGGCATGAATCTCGACTTTTCCTATCTCGACTGGGGAATCGTCTCGAACTTCCTCGTCAAGGGCCTGCGGTTCTCGTTCGAATTGACCGTGATTTCGATGCTGGGCGGCACTTTCATCGGCACCTTGCTGGCAATGATGCGCCTGTCGAGTCGGCGCTGGATATCCCTGGTTGCCGCGGTCTACGTAGATACGTTCCGCTCGATCCCGCTGGTGATGGTGATACTGTGGTTCTTCCTGCTGATTCCGATGCTCACTGGCCGCGCAATGGGCGCCGAGCTGTCGGCCACCATCACTTTCACTGTGTTCGAGGCCGCGTACTACGCCGAGATCATGCGCGCCGGCATTCAGAGCATCCCGCGCGGCCAGATGGCGGCCGGGTATGCGGTGGGTATGTCATACACCCAGTGCATGCGGCTGGTGGTGTTGCCGCAGGCGCTGCGCAACATGTTGCCGCTTCTTCTCACGCAGACCGTGATCCTGTTCCAGGATACCTCGCTGGTCTATGCCATCGGCGCCTATGACCTGCTCAAGGGATTCGAGATCGCCGGCAAGAATTTCAATCGCCCGATCGAGACCTATCTCGTCGCGGCAGTCGTCTATTTCGCCATCTGCTTCGGCCTGTCGACTGTCGTGCGTCGCTTGCAGAAGAAGATCCGCATCGTCCGTTAGAGGAGTCAGGCATGATCGCCATCAAGAACGTGAGCAAATGGTATGGCACGCACCAGGTGCTGTTCGACAACAGCCTGATTATCGAGAAGGGCGAGGTCGTGGTGGTGTGTGGTCCATCGGGTTCGGGCAAGAGCACGCTGATCAAGACCGTCAACGCGCTCGAACCGATCCAGGGGGGCGATATCGTCGTCGATGGCATCTCGATTTCCAACCCGAACACCAACCTGCCCAAGCTGCGAGCTCGCGTCGGCATGGTGTTTCAGCATTTCGAGCTGTTCCAACACCTGTCGGTGACCGACAACCTCACGCTGGCGCAGGTGAAAGTGCTCGGGCGTGACGTCGCCGACGCGAAGACGCGCGGCCTGAAGATGCTCGACCGCGTCGGACTGCTCGCCCACAAGGACAAGCTGCCGGGCCAACTCTCCGGCGGCCAGCAACAGCGCGTGGCCATCGCACGAGCGCTCAGCATGGATCCGATCGTGATGTTGTTCGACGAGCCGACATCGGCGCTCGACCCGGAGATGGTCGGGGAAGTGCTTGATGTGATGACGAAGCTGGCGGACGAAGGCATGACGATGATGTGCGTCACTCACGAGATGGGGTTTGCGCGCCGCGTCGGCCATCGCGTGGTGTTCATGGACGCCGGCCGGATCGTCGAGGACTGCCGCAAGGAGGTGTTCTTCGAGAATGTCGAGGCGCGCGCGCCGCGAACGCGGGAATTCCTTTCGCGTGTGCTGTCCCACTGAGGCCCGCGCGTTGGACGGACGCCTGATGCAGACGCTGAATCATCCTCGGGCAAGGCGATCTGCGGGTCGTATCCCGATTTGGGCCGCGAGTGCGCTGTGCGTCTCGATTTTCAATGGATATTCTGTCGACCAGGTCCGGCTCGCTGCGGCGGCGCAGCGCAATCCAGTACGGCTGCGTCGGAGTTGATTGGATACCACCGACCGCTGGATTCGATAGCGTCCCGTTTTCCCTGCACGAGCAGCACAGGAGGCAAATGCTCGCTTGAATCCCGGCGCGCAGCGTATGATTTCCATCATGTAGGGTGCGGCCCTGAGAAACCTCATGCGTCTAAAACACATCGAAGTCTTCAACGCCGTGATGCTCACGGGGACAGTCAGCGCGGCGGCTAGACTTCTTCACGTGACGCAGCCAGCTGTCACGCAGACGCTGCAGCACGCTGACCTCCACCTGGGATACGCACTGTTTACACGTGAGCGAAACCGGTTGATCCCGACGCGTGAAGCGCACGCGCTCTACCCGGAAGTGCAGCGTTTGATGTCACAGATCGAATCCGTGCGCCGGATCGCAGCCGCACTGGGCAAAGGCGGCGACACGCAGTTCCGGATTCTCATTGTCCCTTCGCTGGCGGTGAAGGCCCTACCGGATGCATTGCGGATATTTCGAGTGAAGTATCCCGACATGCCGATCGCGATCCGAACGCTTCACTCCAACGAGATCGCACGTGCCATCGCTCTGCAAGAGGCGGACGTGGGGATCGTCTACGGTAGATTGCCCCATCCCGCCGTCAACGATGAGATCGTTGCGACCGGGAAGCTGGTTTGCGTGACACGCGCGAGCGAAGCAACCGACCGTCGCACCACCGTTGACTTGCAAGATGTGCTCAAGGAACAGTTCTTGCGGATCGACGAGAGGGACCCATTGGGTGCGATGCTTGCGGACCACTGGCAGCGCCTGGGACTGGCTCCGCACGGCGGCATCACTGTCCAGACACATCACATCGCCATGGTGCTGGCCGAGAATGCGTTCGGCCCGGCCATCATCGATTCCTTCACGGCCCAGGCCAGCCAAGACGACAAACTGCACGTCCGCACCTTGTTGCCCGAGATCCCGGTCGAAATTCATGCACTGATGCCCCAAGCGCTGCGATCGCCAAAGACGACCGCCGCGTTCATATCGGCGTTCAGGAAAGTAACCGCGTCAGCCTGAGGCGTGACGCGGTTTTGGTGCAGCGAGGCAAGGTCCGGCCGGTAGGATGTCGGTGTCGAAGTCGTCTGGGAACGAATTCCGGCATTGGCCGAGAAGCCGGGATGCGCCATTCCCGCATTGGACGAGGCACACCCATGCGGCCCACCTTCTGGATGGCGGCGCCAAACTCTTGACGGTACGCGACACCTTCGATATCTCGTGGGCCGAACTCGGCCGCATGGTGGCGGCATCCGAAGGCCGGCAATTCAAGCTGGAGTTTCGCGATCTGAGCGATGAACTCTGATGCGCCCCCGATCACCATTGTGATGTGGCCATCTTCACGTTGAAAAGGGAAACATGAAAGTAGCAGTCCTGGGGTTTGGCAACGTCGCCTGCGCGACGATCGAGAACTTCATGGCCAATCAGGAACTTATCGCCTCGAAGACACGCACGCCCATCGAGCTCGTACGGGTGGCGACGCGTACGCCGGGCCGCGCTCTGGGCCGAGTGCCGCAAGGCTGCCTCGTGTCCGACGATTGCTGGGCCCTCGTCGACGACCCCCAGGTCGATGTGGTGGTCGAACTGATGGGCGACGTGCAGTTGGGTCGGGAGTTGATGCTGCGGGCTCTTTCGAACCGCAAGCACATCGTTACCGCCAACAAGGCCTTGCTCGCGCGCCACGGTGAAGAGATTTTGCGCAAAGCCGACGAAGTTGCGCGCAGCGTCCTGTTCGAAGGGGCGGTGGCCGTATCGATCCCCATCATCAAGACGTTGCGCGAGTCGGCCGCGGCCAACCACGTCACTTCCATCACCGGCATCCTGAATGGCACTTCGAACTACGTGTTGTCGCAGATGAGCGAGCGCGGGGCAGACTTCGCTACTGCGGTGGCTGAGGCACAGCGTCGAGGCTATGCCGAAGCCGATCCCACCCTCGACGTGAGCGGCGAGGACGCGGCCCACAAGTTGACGCTCTTGGCTGCTCTCGCGTTTGGCGTGCCGATCGACTTCGAGGCAGTCGAATTCGAAGGCATTGAGGGAGTCGATGGCCTGGACATCGCCTTCGCCAAGCGCCTAGGCTATCGAATCAAGCTGATCGCGCAAGCCAGGATGGAGCCGGGCGGCTTCAGCGCTAGCGTGCGACCGACGCTTGTGCCCATGGCCTCGATGCTGGCTCAGGTAACCGATTCGATGAACGGCATCGCGCTGCAAGGCGACCTGCTGGGATCGGCCTTCCTCTACGGCTCCGGCGCCGGTGGCCGGCAGACCGCCAGCGCCGTGCTGGCCGACCTGATCGATCTTGCAAACCGCGGCGGCGGCGGCGCCTGCAACAAGGGTTTTCGCCACGACCAGTGCGAGGCTCCCGGCGCGTGCGACTGTGGTGACCGTGTCGGCGTCTTCTACATCCGGCTGCGTCTGGACGACAAGGCAGGGGTACTGGCCAGGGTCAGCAAGGTGCTCGCCGACGCCAACGTCTCCGTCAACGAACTGCTGCAGGACGGCGGGCACGACGGGCAGACGGATCTCATCGCCGTGACCCACGACATCTCCACCAGGCAACTGCACGCCATGCTGCCGGAGCTGCGAATCGCTGCAGGGCACGGTCATTCGGTGGTCATCTACCCTGTGCTTGGCGAACACTGATGGTCCTGGACGCGACGCTGCACCGGGCAATATCCTGGGTGCGCGTCTCCGATAGATCGGCACGCTGGCGATCTGGAACGCCGTCATGAATATCTACTTCCGAAGACGCAATCGAGCCGGAATCGGAGGCACTCGCCGACCTTCGCGCGGCCGTGATGCGCGGAGACCGCGTGTGCAGTTCCCGACTTGCGTGAGCGTCCCGAAGTCAAAGGTGGCACTCCGAGAGGCTGCAGGAGGCGTGATCCACCGATGTCATGAACGGTCATGTTCGATCGTAGACGGTCAAGGCCCGCCGACAACAAGTGTGAGGCGTGGACGTCTCCAGAAAGGGGACGAAACCTGTGGGGAAATGAAAAAGCCCGAGGTAGCCAAGTCATTGATTTGACTCACTATTCTCGGGCTCATGCAGGGTGGGACGAGGAGGATCGAATTCGAGGCTGCGGGGGTTGGCCTGCCTATAAAACCCCATTCCGAGAAATTAGGTTCCTGCTCGAGTTCCTGCATTTCACCGAATCCGAACCAAGGGCGTCCCGGACGAACCGCCCTCAGTCAGTCCGCACGATCGAGCTTGTCCAGCAAGCTCAGTGCGCGCTTCGGGTTGCCGCGCGCCGCACGCGTCTCGAATCGAACCCGAGCGTCATAGTTGGCCAGGGCGACCGTGGCGAGCTCGTCCATCAGCTTGTTGATGCTGATCGAGTTGGACCGCGCCAGCGCCTTCAGGCGCTCGTGCTTGTCGTCGGGCAAACGGATCGTCAAGGTAGACATGGGAAGACCTCCAGACATTGCTCAGGCGTCATGATCCTGAGCGAGGGAAACTTCAGTTCGCCGCGAGAGACGTCGCGCAAGTTCCGCGTCACGATCGCCTCGGCTTGCGCTGCCACTGCGAGCTCGATCAGATGATTGTCGGCCTCGTCGGGCAGGTTGGGCCGCCAAGCATAGAACACCTCGATCCAGCGGCATCGATTCAGAAAGCCATCGAAAACTTCGTTGCGCTCCTTCGCCGAAAGCACAGAGCCTGCGAACAGGTCGTCGCGGCTCAGAACATCTTCATATTCTGCGAGCAGGGCGGGACCCAGCACCGCTTGATAGCTGTCGTTCAGGCAGGCACGGAGCACCGTGCGCGCACTGCCGCCGCCGCGCAGCAACGCGGCGACCAGTATGTTGGTGTCCAGCACAATGGTTGGCATTGCGAAGATGATAGCACAGGCGCTATCATCGTGTGGGTGACGAAGGGGGAACCCTTCCAGGGGCCAAGTGGGTGGAGCCCGGGGTCGCTAAGATCTTCCCCATGCCGAGATCGTAGGTCCGGCCACCTGACAACACAGAAGAGCATCCTTCTCTGACGCTACGAACATGCCCGACTTGGATGCCGATGATGGTTCCAACCTGACCACGGTGCGCGGTCAATCTATCGACGTCCAGGCACTCCAGGCGGAACTTGCTCGACTGCGAGGCGAAAACGCGCGCTTGCGAGCGGCGCTGGCCGGGACACCCGACGGTGCGACCGTCGCGAAGGTGTCCAATGGCGCGCAAACCTCGACGGAGCATTCCGCCGAACAGTCGTCCCTTTCGCCCCGCGAGCGCGTGGAATTGTTTCGGCGGCTGTTTCGCGGACGCACCGACACGTTTCCCGTCCGCTGGCACAGCGTGACCTCCGGCAAGTCTGGGTACGCACCGGCTTGCGCCAACGAATGGGTGCGCGGCGTTTGCGAGAAGCCGCGCATCAAGTGCGCGGATTGCGAGAATCGCAAGTTCATTGCGTTGTCGGATCAAGTCATCTTCGAGCACCTGACTGGCAAGCTCACGGCGGGGGTCTACCCGCTTCTCCATGACGACACCTGCTACTTCGTCGTTGCGGACTTCGACGACGCCGAGTGGCGCGAGGATGCGCGGGCGTTCGTGGCCGCAGCCGCCGATGTCGGTGTCTCGGCCGCACTGGAAATCTCGCGCTCGGGGGAGGGTGCCCATGCGTGGATCTTCTTCGCGAGTGCAACCGCTGCGCGTGATGCGCGCCGGTTGGCCACCGCGATCATCAGCATGGCCTGCGCACGGCGCCGAATGCTGGCGCTATCGTCCTATGACCGCCTGTTCCCCAACCAGGACACGCTGCCGAGGGGTGGCTTTGGCAACCTGATCGCCCTGCCGCTTCAGCGTGGGCCGCGCGACCAGGGCTTCAGCGTCTTCGTCGACCTCGAGTTCCAGCCCTATCCCGATCAATGGCGCTTCCTCGCATCGATCGCGCCGCTCATTTCGGTCGACGTCGAGACAGCGATTCTCAAGGCAACCGGCGGCGCTCATCCCCTGGATGTCACCTTCGCGTCGGACGACGACTCGAACGAACCATGGAAGCGTTCGCCGTCGTCGTCCCGGGTTGCTGGGCCGCTGCCGGTGGTCGTGACGATCACTCGTGCCGACCGCCTGTACTTCCGCAAGGATGAGCTCCCCCAGCCTCTGTTGAATCGACTGGTTCGCCTGGCCGCGTTTCAGAACCCCGAGTTCTACAAGGCGCAGGCCATGCGCATGCCCGTCTGGGACAAGCCGCGAGTGATCGGGTGCGCCGAGAATTTTCGGCTACATGTGGCGCTGCCCAGGGGATGCCTGGAGCCCGCGATGGACCTTCTCAAGGCCAACCAAATCGAGGCGCAGGTGCACGACGAGCGTTCGAGCGGGGCAGCCATCGAAGTCGCCTTCACCGGAACATTGCGCACCGACCAGGAAGCTGCGGCCGCTGCGATCGTCAAACATGATGTCGGAATACTCTCTGCTCCCACCGCGTTCGGGAAGACGGTCATCGCAGCTGCCGTCATCGCGCGCCGGGGCGTGAGCACCCTGGTCATCGTCCACCGCACGGAGCTGCTCAAGCAATGGCAGACACGCCTGGCCATGTTCCTGGGCGTTGACGCGAAGTCGATCGGTGCGATCGGCGCCGGCAAGTTCAAGCCGACCAATGTCATCGACATCGCCGTATTGCAGTCCCTTTCCCGCAAGGAAGACCTGGATGATCTCCTGAAGTCCTACGGGCAGGTCATCGTGGACGAGTGCCACCACGTCTCGGCGGTATCGTTCGAGGAGGTTCTGAGACAGATCAAGGCCCGGTATGTCATGGGCCTCACCGCGACGCCGGTTCGGCGTGACGGGCAGCAGCCGATCATCTTCATGCAGTGCGGTCCGATTCGGCACAAGGCCGAGCGCCGAGTGGGTGCGATTGGCGCTCAGACGGTCGTGCAGCACGTGCTCGATTTTCCGATCGATGCGCCGGAGGGCGCGTCCATTCAGGATGTCTTCCGAGTGGCCTGCAATGACTCGCGTCGCACGGCGGCCATCTGCGCCGATGTGGTTGCGGCAGTCAACGCCGGCCGCAAAATCCTGGTGCTGACGGAGCGGACAGAGCACCTGAGTGCCCTGTTGGCAGCACTCGACACCAAGGTGCCTCCGCCATTCGTCTTGCACGGCAGGATGTCGAAGAAGGAACGCGCTCATACGATGGCGGCGCTGGAGTCGCTTGAACCCCACGAGCCTCGCGTCATCCTGGCAACGGGCAAGCTGATCGGCGAGGGATTCGATCATCCGTCACTGGATACGCTCGTGTTGGCGATGCCCATCTCCTGGAAGGGAACGCTGCAACAGTACGCGGGACGACTCCATCGCGAGCATGCGCTCAAGGATGGCGTTGTCGTCCATGACTACGTCGACCGCTGCAGCCCCGTGCTTGTTCGAATGTGGGAGAAGAGGCGAGTCGGGTACCAGGCGATGGGGTACTCGATTGCGAGCGCTTTGATCGTCGAAGTTCCGGATCTGCTTACGCCTTTGCTCTGACAAGTCTTGACTGGCGCGCAGGCCCATAGACATGTACCGGGGTCGTCGGTTCGACGCATGGGGTCTGACCGTCAGACCCATGCATCTCTTGAGGAAGCCCGCGGGAATCCAAACCGCTGTTTCTGCGAAGCGAGCATGCACGCAGGACTGAGTCCAGGAAATTGAAACGGTGTGTGAATAGCGCGGTGCATCGACAGGACGTCCTTGGACTTCCTCGTGCTCTATCGGACAGAAGGGGACGCTCTACCCATCCGGATCGGCCTCTTTACGATGTCCTTGCCAATCGGCACGATGCGGTCATGCAATTCCCATGGCAAAAATCCAGGGACGGTCAGCTCGATCTGCTCGATGAAGCGTCGGTGCCGCACAGCTTGTCCCACCCTGCATCGCCACACCCGCGCGCGAGCGAACTGGCGCCGACCCCGACGGTGTCGCCGCGGCCGACATCGACAGCCAGCGCTGCCAACGGACGGCCGCTGCAGGTGGCGATCTTTCTGCTGTATCAGGATCCCGACAACCCGCGTACCGAGTTCGCCGAAGAGAATATCGACGACCTCGCTCAGGACATCCGCGAGCGCGGCATCCTGCAGCCGATCGTCGTGCATCCCGCCGATGCGGCCGGCCGCTACCGCATTCACTTCGGCGCGCTGAGGCTGCGAGCGGCGCGCAAAGCGGGCTTGCGCGACGTCCCCGTCGTCGTGCGCGATGTAGCGGCGGACCCCTACGCGCAAGTGGCCGAAAACCTGAAGCGCCACGCCCTGTCGCCCATCGAGATCGCGCGCTTCATCAAAGGCCGCATCGACGCAGGCGAATCCAACGTCACGATCGCCAAACGGATCGGCATGAACCTGACGAGCGTGGCGCACCACCTCACGTTGCTCGAACTGCCGCCGGAGCTTGACCAGGCGATGCAGGCGGGCCGCTGCACGTCGCCGCGCACGCTGCATGAACTGGACAGGCTCCACGACGATGCACCCGAGGCGGTGAAGGCGCTGGTCGCCAGTGGCGCCGAGATTACGCGCACGAGCGTGGCGGCTTTGCGGGAGGCAGTCGGCTCGGCGCAGGCGGCGACGCCGGCACGGCGACCGACAGCTTCGCTGCTGATTCAAGCCACGACTGCCTGTACGCGCCTGGAGCTGATTCTGGATCGTATTCAACGCGCGGGACTGGGTGACACGGATCGTGAGGCGCTGCGCAACCGCGTGACGAATCTGCTCGCGCGACTGGCGTAACGGGGTCTGACCGCTCCGATCGGTCACGCACAACGCGGCAATCCCGCGGTCAGAAACAGGAGAGATGCATCGTGGCAGGCCAGTCGCGTCATCGAGTGACCATCGACCTTCGAGGCACGGAGGAGCGCCTGCAGGCGTTTGCTGCCGCACGCCACCTGACGATCGCAGCCAGCGTGAGGAGAGCGATCGATTCGATGCTCACCGGCGATGGCGAGGCCGACAACGGCGAGCACGTGATCATGGAGTCCGCGGCGAGCGGGCCGGTCGTGAAGGTCACGCTTCGACTTCCGCCCGCTCACGCTCGACTGATCGCGATACGTGCGCGCAGGGCCGACGTCTCTCAAGGCGAGTACGTGGCTGGGCTGGTGGAAGGAACGCCACCAACGCCTTTGATGCCGGGCCATGGCGAAGTCGTGGCGGAGCTTTCTCGCTCGACGTCCGTCATGGCGGCGTTGGGCGTCGACCTGAACCACGTGGCAGCGCTGATGCGCAGCGGTGCGACGACGAACTCCGAGCAGCACCGTGCCAACTACGAACTGCTCAGCGATGTCGTGCACGAGCATGTCGTGCTGGCATCCCAGCTCATCGCCGACGTCAAGTCCACTGGACGCGCCCGCCTGCTTCATCGCAACAGACGGAGCGGCTGAGAGAGGCCGACATGACGACAACCATTGATGGTGTCCTCGTCCAATGGGGCGAACGCCTGTTTTATCCGCCCTCGCGCATCAGCAAGGCGACACCACTGCCCCGTCTCGACGCATTGACAGGTCGGCGCGCCGCGGCGATCCGGGCCCGCATCACCGCCACCGTCACGCGCCGCGCCCCGCAGGTGATGGTCAAGGTGACGGGAGGAGGGCGTGGCATGGACGCGATCGCGGCGCACTTCCGCTACATCAGCAAGAACGGTCGACTCCAGATCGAGGACGATCGGGGCCTCACGCGCGAGGGACGGGAGGCGCAGCATGACCTCGTGGAGCAGTGGCGCTACAGCGGCTCGTTGATCGGAGAGGTCAGCCATCGGCGTGAGGCGTTCAACATCATGTTGTCCATGCCAGCCGGCACGCGGCCCGAGTTCGTTCAGCAGGCTGCACGCGAGTTCGCGAAGGTCGAACTTCGCGGACATCGTTGGGTCATGGTGTTGCACGACCACCAGGCCAATCCACACGTGCACTTGAGCGTCCGCGCCGAGTCGATGACCGGCGAGCGGCTGAATCCTCGCAAGGCCGATCTCCATCGTTGGCGCGAGACCTTTGCCGAGAAGCTGCGCCGACTGGGCATTGACGCCGAGGCCACACGACAGGCGACCCGCGGCGAGATCCGTCGCGGCGAGGCGCTGTGGGAGTTGAAGGCGAAGGAGGAAGGGCGGCTGAGAGCGAGTGGAGCGGCGGCAGGCAAGGGACGGACGATCGGCCGCGACGGTGCCGTCGAAGCCTGGGCGCACATCATGAAGGCGCTCGCGGCGTCGGATAGCGTGGCTGACCGTCAACTCGCCGAAGGCATCCGAGATTTCCTGTTGCAGTCGCCTTATGTGAAGGAGATCTTCCGTCCCGATCGGCCGCAGCGGGTTGCGTCGATGGAACGTCCTGCCATGGAGAGGGCGCCGCAGCCTGCGGTGACGAGGCGTCGGCCTGATCCCGAGATCGAACGTTGATGCCTGCGGGATGCAGGTGGGTCGTGGACCGCTGTTCAGGCCAGGTCGAGATTGTCTCCTTGGGCCGAATGCAGGCCGGTGACGGTCCGCTTGTGGACTGGATGCAGCCAGGAAGCAGTTCGGATGCGGTCGGAATTCAGGCCGGACCCTGGCTACCCCTGCGGCTCTGCGTCGCCTTTCCCGCGCCACGGCGTCGACACTGCGGCGGCTCTCCGTCGGTGCGTAGAGGTGCGTATGGGTGAAAAGGGGTGAGTGCAGGATAGGCGGCGCGCCAGCAATTGGCTGCTAGGTATGGTCTGACCGTGGAGTTCACGAGCCCGACCTCTCAGTAGAGCCAACCGATGCGTGGATGTCCGTAGTCCCCTCAGGACTGGGCGATCGTTCGGACGCGTGCGACTTCGGCTTTCGCTGCATTGCTGTCATCGCTTCGCTCACGCAGAATGACAAGTGCCGGCCATGAGCTGACGTTCGCGGGTGGCAGCTTTCGGGTAAGCCCGTGGTAGCTAGCTGTCGCCCGGGTTTGCGAGTGGGTGCGTGGCCCCATAGGTTGCTGATATCTTTGGAGGCGATGTGCGGAAGAAGCTGATGCTTTTCAGGCAGTGGGTCGTGTGTTTTGCTGCTTTGGCGGGTTACTTTTTTATTTTGATCGAGTTCATCCGCGATCCGTTTTTCGATGCGATCAAGCATCTGTCGCAGCCCGCGAGGGGGGCTCTAGCATCGCTTCTGTAGGTGCCTGCTTTGGCTATAGCACTCTGGTTAGCGCCGATAAGGCGGTCGAAGGACAGACTCAAGGACTCCGACGGACGTGTTAACCAAACTCCGCAGATTGCCCTCCGCTCATACCTGCGATCGTCCGTCGTAGCGCAGCAGGCAGCTGGTTGGCCTTTGGGTGCGTGAAGAATGATGGCACGTGCCAGACGCGGGTCCAGGGCGCTACGATCAGCTTGGTACCGCGCGGTCGGCACCCGGCAGCAGCCGGTCACGAAGGACGGCTTCGGAGCAAGCTGATTCGAGGAATACGGTAAGTAGGTCTAAATCATGAATTTCGTGTCTGCCGTGCTCAGCGCGTCGGTGAGAGTCGTGGTCGCCGCTCATTTGCCACTGGTGCTGCGGGCGCTTGGCGCTCAGGTCGACGTGGACTTGGCGCTTCTGGCGTTCGCCTAAAAGTCGGAGCTGGCCGCCACGCTCACGGCTCTGCAGGGAACTGGATTGCCTTTTGGAGACGTGCCGGCTGGCTGCCCGCCAGCCGCGGTGTTTCAGCAGATTCGGGATGAATCGCTGGTGAGCGGTACGATTCGTACTGCTTTCTGGGTTGGCCCAGACGAACCGGTCTTCGGCGAGGCTTGCCGCCGCAGTCTGCCAAGAACGGTCGATCGCAATGGGCGGCTTACGGGGGGCGAAGGTGTTTCGAAAGTTTGAGATGGATCGGGTCTTGTTCAGGGCAGTCCTTGTTCCGGCTGCGCTGGTTGCTGCCCTGGCGACTTGGCTCATCGCTGAATACCTTCTAGACATCAGAGCCGGACGTCAGATTGAACGCGTTCCGATGAACGCAAGCTTGCGCGACGTCGAACTGGTGATGGGGCAACCAGATAGCATCAGCGCCTGCCGCGGATCGGAGCTCGCTAGTGGATGCGCCAGTGAGGCCCACTACGAGCACTTTCTTAGCACCTGGGTCATCAGGTATTCGGCGGACGGGCACGTAGTCTGGAAAGGGCGTTACGTTTCCGATTGACGTTGCCCGGCCACATTTTTTTAGCCACTTTGGTTGGAACGAGCGGGCATCGGCTGATGTTCGTACGACGGGTGACGGACGGCCCCGCCAAGGCCGGCATCCAAGGCCGCTCAGGGTCGATGGCGTTACGATCACCCATACCGCTATCGGGCTGGACGCGGCCAACAGTTGCCGTTCGTGAGTGACAGGTCCGGGGTAGGCTACCGTCCCACGGCCCGCCGGTGACGACAGCCTGCTTTTAAAGCGCCAGGAGTGCCGGCTTGCTACAGCAAACTGGCACACAAGCTGCCAGGCACCAGCGACGGCTTCCGGCCTGCCGATTGGCTTGCGACAAGGCGCCTGCTCGTGCCTGGCAACCTCACGGGCCTCAGGCTGCCGGACCCTTCAGCCGCTGCTGCATGAAATCGATGAAGGCGCGTAGCTTGCGAGGGACATGCGCGCGGCTCGGGTGATAGAGGTGGAAGCCGGGGAACGTTGGCCACCAAGGCTTGAGCAACGGCACGAGGCGGCCCGCGCCAAGGTCGTCCTGCACCTGGGCCTCGAACGCCAGGCCGATTCCGGCGCCAGAGCGGATGGCACTGAGCAGCGTGTCGCCGTCACGAGCGACCAGCGCGCCGCCTACCTGGACTTCGACGCGGCGTCCCTTGTGCGCATACTCCTAGCGGTACAAGCCACCGCCGAGTCGCACGTTGAGACAGCGGTGCTGCGTCAGGTCAGCCGGCACGAGCGGCGCGACACGGCCTTCCAGGTAACTGGGCGCGGCGACGGTCACCATGCGCTGCGTTCCGCCGAGCGGCGTCGCCACGACGTCCTGCGCCAGGTTCTCTCCGAGTCGGATGCCGGCGTCGAAGCCGCTGGCGACGAGGTCGACCAGGGTGTTGTCGCAATCGAGCTCCAACGTGATCGCCGGATAGGCATCGAGGAACGGCGTGAGGTGGGGCAGCACGACCAGATCCGCGGCAGTGCGCGAGAGCGTGATGCGCAGCAGGCCGGAAGGATGGTCGCGCAGTTCACCGACGCCGTCGACGGCCATCGCGAGGGATGCGAGTCCGAGGCGGGCGTCGCGCAGGAAACGCTGACCGATCTCTGTCACGCCGACACGCCGCGTGGAGCGATCGAGCAGCCGCACGCCCAGCTGGGCCTCCAGCGTTCGCAGGTTCTGCGACAACGCCGAGGCCGACACGCCCATCTCTGCGGCCGCCCACGTGAAACTGGCATGGTGGGCGACGCGCTCGAACGCGGCGATCAACGGGAGAAGGTCTGGTGCCATGACGCAATTATGAAGTTGGGCTTCACAGAGCATCCCGATTGCCCGGCTTTTTCCGGGTCGGACAACGTTCTAACCTGCGGGATCGGAGCGACGAGGGCGCTCACCTCTTTCCACGAATTCCAGGATCCACTTCATGAAGGTCGCCATCGTCACCGGCTCGTCCAAGGGCATCGGCGCGGGAATCGCATTGCGCCTGGCGGCCGAGGGCGCCAAGGTCATCGTCAACTACTCACGCAGCGCCGCCGACGCGGACGTCGTCGTTCGACGCATCGTTGCCGACGGCGGTGAAGCGATCGCCGTGCGCGCGAACATCGCCGAGCCGGCGGAAATCGCAGGCTTGGTCGCGGCGGCAGTCGAGCACTTCGGCCGGCTCGACATCCTCGTCAACAACGCTGGCGTCTACAAGGTCGATTCGCTGGACACGCTGAGCGCGGAGAGTTTCGACGAACACTTCCACCTCAACGTTCGCGGTCTGTTGCTGACGACGCAGGCGGCCGCTCGCGTGATGCACTCGGGTGCCGTGATCGTCAACATCAGCTCCGGCCTGGCGAAAAGCCCGTATCCGGTGGTGCACGTCTACAGTGCCACCAAGGGTGCGGTGGATACCCTGACGCGGTCGCTGGGCATGGAGCTCGGCCCGCGCGGCATTCGCGTGGTCGGCATCGCTCCCGGGTTCGTCGCGACCGAAGGCAACGCCGATTCTGCAAAGGACATGACCGACTTCCTCGTCGGCAAGACACCGCTGGGCCGCGTTGGCCAGCCGGCCGACATCGCGGCCGCCATGGCCTGGGCCGTGTCGGCGGATGGGGGCTGGGTCACCGGCACCACCATCGACGTCGCCGGTGGCATGGTGTTCTGACGTCGCAGGTCGCTTGGGCGGATCTCGGCTGAGCGGTTAGAACAATCGGGCAACTACCAAGCTCGAACGCGATGTATCGGCCACTTGCAGTCACTTGCAAGCGACCGCTCCCGGGTAGACTTCTTCCAAACTTCCTTTGAACCGTCATGGGCTTTGCCCTCGCCGCCATCCTGGGACTGTCCTTCATGGCGGTCCAGTTTCTCCTTCCACCGTTGCTACTTACGTTCTCAGGCCGAATGAGCGTCGGGCGACGTCTTGCATGGTGTGTCCCCGCGTGGATATTGCTCGGTGTCCTCGTCTTGATAGCTCACCGGCGAGATGCCCCCGCCGCGCTCATTTCGGCTTTTTTGTGGCTGCTCTATCTAGCGCGCCTCATCTCCACTCACAGGGTTCGCGAGCATGCCGTCAAGTCTTCGAGACTCACCGTCCCAATCGTCTTGATCGGCGTCTTCATCGCCGCGGAGGTCGTCATCGCGGTGGTGGGATGGTGGGAAAGCAGGCCGATTCCGATGTTGCCGAGCGACATCGAGTGGCCGCTTGGTAGGAAAGACGGCGGCCACATTCGTTTGCACTTGCCTGCGGGATACAGCTTCGGCCAGTACGAGCCCTCAGCGCCGCAGGCGGTGCGCGGCAACGTGATTTGGCCCTCGCTGGCGCCGATCGATGTTCGGGACCCCGCATTCGACGGATTTGCAGATACGGTGATCCGAATCGCAGTGTCTGCCAGAGCGGTTTCAATTAATGACGCCACCCAGCCCCTGTCGGCTGACGTGGCCTGTCGATTCGAAACAGACGCGACCCGGCCTGGTGTGGACTGTAGCGGGCATTCAGGGCAATCAAGTTCCGGAGAGTGGAACGAACCGGCTGTTCCCGGGCAGCACGATCTGTCCCTGCGCGTCCATCCCCCGACGTATTTGCCTGGAAGCCACGACTTCTACGACGTCTGGTACGTCGCTTCAGCCGAGAGCAGGCCACGCATCATCATTCAGTGCCCCAAGGAAACCGGTGTGTCGGAGCACGGGCAATGTATCCACGTATTTGCGCTCGACGCGCTTAACGCGACGGTTGAACTTCGCTATAACCGATTGCACTTCGCCGACTGGCAACAGATCCAGGCGCGCGTCACAGAAAGGCTGATTTCGATGAGAGGATGACAGCCGGGCCAGGGAATCCGAAGGTTAGATTTTTATTTTCAAGCGTCTCCACCATCGGCTTCTGGTCGTCCAAGCCGACATCGGCGGTGTCGAGCATGGGTCGAGAGCACGCACTCGCGGTCCCGAACACCGGTCATTCAGGCGGCTGCCGACGCCGTCGCCGCTGAGGCCCTTGCCCGAGTGTCCGCAGTTCGACCACGAGCGGACGTTGCCCGAGCTGACTGCGGGACCAGACAGCGCCCCGAAGCCGAGCGGAAGACGCTGAGCGATCTCGCCCGCGGACAGCAGCGCTCAGAGACAGGAATGCAGCGATGGCCGCCCCTCATGCCGCCACCGCCCATGCCGGCTTACCGGAGCACAGCAGCAGTTCGATGCCAGTGGCTGAGGTGCGCTCGACTCTGCCGTCCTGTCCGTTGCGAGCGCGACGCCGATTCTGAATCGCAAGAGTCGACGGTGATTGGCGACCCGAGCGTCCGGCGCGATCTGTAAACGACGTTCAGCGGATGCCATCGGCTCGCCGCGTTCGTCATCAGACATGACTGTCTTATCGCGAAGCTCGACGCTCACCAAGGGGTGTTTGGAGGCGCCGCGCGACATTAACTGCGTCGTCTAGGTTTCGCTCGATGCCGAGGAGGAATGCACGATCGCTTGCACTCGCCGGCGCACCGACGGACTGGCTCTGTGAAAGGCGAGGAGCATGGACGCGAGAGCTTCATCGTCGCAGTACAGGTAGGCCACCGGGATCGCAAGCACCTGTGCCAGTTGCACCGCGATCTGATAGTCCGCCTTGTGCACGCCCAGTTCGTAGCGGTTGACTCGAGTCGACGCGACCGACGGATCGATGCCCGCGGCAATTCCGAGCTCTTTCTGAGAAAGCCCCGCCGCCAGGCGGGCCTGCTTCAGGCGTCTTGGCCAGACATCACTCGGAATCGATTTTTTCGTAGTTGCCATGTTGAAGCTACGATATTCGTAGCTATGATGGCGCTTGGATACTACGAATGTCGTAGTGTCAGGTGTTTGGTCTGGCAGAGGCCAACGCCAAGGGGCGAAACAGAGGCCTGGCCATGGACTACGCGTCCCACGCCTTGCCTGCTCCTCGACCTTCTGCCGGGCGATTGGGAGGTCACTGTGAAAAATCGGCCTGTTCCGCGCGCGACGCCGGAGGCGACAAACGCCATACGAATTGCGTTCGATGAAAACGAACCCCCGGCGATCGTGTTCAACGAGTCGGCTCAACCTGGTGCGTTGATCAGCTGGGCCTGGTGCCAGCTGATCGCGCTCGACACGCTGCTCGCCGCCGTCTCCGAGACTCGGCGGACGGCGCACGAAGAGGACGTTGCGGGCGCCGCGAGATCGGTACTGGGGCCGGCGATCAACGCCCTCGTGTTTGCCGAACGCAGAGCGGGCGAGTTGCAGGAGGCACACAAGTCGTCTGTCCACCGCCGCGGCGACCGCAAGAGGAAGGCACGACGGGGCTGAGTCGCGTGCTGGACGGCGGTGCACCCTGAAATATGGTGCGGCGCCGACGGGAGCGATTCACCGACCGAAGGCGGGCTTGCCGTGGCATGAGGTCAGGCCGACCCGAGATAGTCTGGTGGGCCGGGCGCGTCGACCGGCGAGCGGCACCACAATGCTTGCTTGTGGTCATGCGTTCGAGTCAGCTCTACAGTGGCAAAAATCGACGGTACTTTTGACGGTACTTTCAAGGCCGGTCGCCTTCAAAACCGAGCATCCATGCGCCCTGGAGCCCCGGTTCCCAGTCCGATAGTCTCCCTGTTAGCTACGGTCAGGATCCGCTCTTATTCGGCGGTGAGGAGGCGGTCTTCGGCGCGAACGGCGAAAGCCGCGCGATGCGTCCCCGGCTCCGGGCGCTGCAATGCCGCCGACGACGGCTGGGCGCTTGATCCGGGCGTGCAGTGGCTGTCTCGCCGACCGCCAGTAGATGCCTCAAGGCCCTTCAGGACGCGCAGGTTCGCCTCTGGGACGCGTCCGGAGGTGAGGCCTATGGCGGAGCTAGCCCAGGCGCACAGACGGCCCCAAGACGCGCGCGCATTGCGCACAGCATTGCCCCGCTGGCCGAGGCGCCATCGCGATCGGGTACCCGATGGTGATGGTGCCGATCGGGACGGCCGCCTCTAGAGCTTCGACGGCCTCCGGCTGACCCTGATGCGTCACGCTGATGCCGACGACCGCAGTTCGGCGCCCCTCGCGCCGACGGCGCGCCCGCTCCGCATGCATGGCACGACCGCGCGCGCCACGCTGGTAACGCTGTCCTGCCTCCTTCTGTCGCTCGCGCCGGGCCGCGGCCGAGCACGCCTGTCCGCAGTAGCGCTGCCCACGGTCGCAGTGGCGACACAGCGCGACCTGCGAGAAGCATCGAGCGCACAAGACAAGCGGGGGGCGGGCTGAATTTCCACGGCATCGAACTCCGCGCGTTGAGGAGCGCGGCAAGCACCGTTTCTGGCACCGACCGCGACCGCGTCCTCACGACGCGACATCGCCACCGATTGTGGCCTCGGGCCACGAATCTCGAACCCTGCACGGGTTGGTGTTCGTGAGCGGGCCTGAAGGCCCTTGAATTCCGCGCCGCCGCGGCAGCCCTCCACCGACCCTTCGGCGCAAAACCGCCACCTCACCGCCGGAAAAGAGCGGATTCTGATCGCCGTTCACACGCCCGAAGTGGCAGTCCATGCAGCTGAACCGCACGCCGATCTGCCTGGCCGCCGCACGGACGGTGGCCGCCAGGCCAACAAGGCTATGCCCTTATTGCAACGACTTCCCCACCCTTGCGTAGCGCATCGAGATGATCCGCCCAAGCCTGCATCATCTTCCGCCGCGCCGGCAGGTGCTCCGCATGGTTGTAAGCCGCCTTCACCGAGTTGTGTTCAGCGTGCGATAGCTGCCGCTCGATCACGTCCGACGGCCATCCCTGTTCATGCAGCAGCGTCGACGCCATGCCCCGAAACCCGTGCGCCGTGATCATCGTCCGGTCGTAGCCCATCCGCCGCAGCGCCGCGTTGATCGTGTTCTCGCTCATCGGCTCGCCGTTGGTTCGCAGTCCCGGAAACACCCAGCGCCCCTTGCCCGTCAGAGGCTGCAGCTCGCGAAGGATGCCCACGGCCTGCGTCGCCAGCGGCACGATGTGCATCACCCGCGCCTTCATCTTCTCGGCGGGAATGCGCCATTCGGCGGCCTCCAGGTTGATCTCCGCCCATTCGGCGCGCCGGAGTTCTCCGGGTCGCACGAACAACATCGGCGCCAGCTTCAACGCGCACTTCGTGATGAAGCCGCCCTCGTGGGCGTCCATGTCGCGCAGCAGGCGGCCCACTTCGCGCGAGTCGGTCAGCGTCGCGTAGTGCTCGGGCTTCCACGGCGTCAGCGCGCCGCGCAGATCGCGGCTCGGGTCCGTCTCGGCCCGCGCCGTGGCCACGGCGTAGCGAAACACCTGGCCGCAGTTCTGCTGCACGCGATGCGTCGTCTCGATGGCGCCGCGCTCTTCCACGCGTCGGAGCACGGCCAGGATGTCCATCGGACGAATCGCGTTCACGGGCTTCAGGCCGATCCACGGAAACACGTCGACTTCCAGGCGCCGCAGGATCTTGGCGGAGTGCGATGGCGCCCAGGTCGGCTTGTTCTTCGCGTACCACTCGCGCGCGACTGCCTCGAACGAGTCGAGGGGCGGCAAGCCCGCGGCGGTGCGCTGCTCGGCCGTGCGGCGTTTGACCCGCTCCTCACGCGCCTGTTTGCGGATGAGGGACGGGTCGGTCCCTTCGCTGATGAGCTTGCGCAGCTCTTCGGCCTTCTTGCGGGCCGCGCTCAGTCCGGTTTGCGGATAGGTGCCCAGGCTGATCGTGTTGCGCCGGCCGTCGAGGCTGTAGTCGAATCGCCAGCCATGCGAGCCGCCCTTGACGAACAGCTTGAGGTGCAGCCCCGAGCCGTCGTTCAGGCGATCGCGGGGGTGGCCGGGCTTGACGGCCCTGATCGTTGCGTCCGATGCGATGAGGTGGTGATGAGCCATTGCAGGAACTCCGAAGCGTCCACGCCTCGATTCTGCAGTTCCTGACGTTTTCCCTGCAATATGAACTCGGTTCCTGCCGGATTTCCCGGGATCTCTTCGGACAAGAAAAAAGCCCTAGAGCGTTGATTCTCAAGGGCTTTTTGGACATCCGCGGACTTCGCGGGACGTCTTGGAATAAATGGTTGGTGGAGACGAGGAGGATCGAACTCCTGACCTTCGCATTGCGAACGCGACGCTCTCCCAGCTGAGCTACGCCCCCATCAGCCCACGACTATAGCAAAGATTTTCCGCGCGGCCGGGGCCCTGGCGACGTGGCGAAGCGCCGGGACGGGCTCACGCCGCCGCGGCGATCGGCCTGGCCGCGCCCTGGCAGTAGCGCGTCACGTACTCCGCATGCGGCGGCAACTGCGCCACCGTGCGCTCCACGCGGGTGCGGATCTCCTCCAGGAAGCCGTTGAGTTCGCGGTCGTCCATCAGGTCGGCGACGTGGTGGTGCTGTTGCGGCGTGATGCCCTGGCCCAGCATCACCTGGATCCACGAGTTCTCGGCGAAGAGCTCGTTGCCGTTGCGGAACACGCGGCCGGTCTCGGTGAACAGGTCGATGCGGTGCTTCAGCGAAGCGGGCACGTCCATCGTGCGGCATTGGTTCCAGAACTCGCTGTCGGCGCGCTGGGTGACCTTGTAGTGCAGGATGATGAAGTCGCGGATGTGCGCCATCTCCGTGGCGGACTTGGTGTTGTATTCGTCGATGTCCACCTGCCGGATGCCCTCGTTGGGGAACGACTGCATCAGGCGGATGATGCCGCGCTGGATCAGGTGGATGCTGGTGGACTCGAGCGGCTCGAGGAAGCCGCTCGAGAGGCCGATGGCCACGCAGTTGCGCTCCCACACGGTCTCGCGCTGGCCGGGCAGGAACGGGATCACGCGCGGCTCGGTGAGCAGCTCGCCCTGCACGTTCTTCATCAGCGTGGCCAGGGCCTCGTCGTCGCTCACATGCTGGTTGCTGTAGACCATGCCGTTGCCCACGCGGTGCTGCAGCGGGATGCGCCACTGCCAGCCGAACGGGTGGGCGATGGAGCGCGTGTAGGGCACGGCGGGCCCGACCGACTTCGTCTGGATGGCGACGGCGCGGTTGCAGGGCAGCCAGTGGCTCCAGTCCTGGTACTTCACGCCCAGCGTCTCGCCGAGCAGCAACGCGCGCATGCCGGTGCAGTCGATGAACAGGTCGCCTTCCAGCAGCGAGCCGTCGCCCAGCTTCAGCGCGGCGATGTCGCCGTCCGGATGCTGCATCACCTGGGCGATCCTGCCTTCGACGCGCTGCACGCCGTGGTGGGTGCTGATCTTGCGCAGGTACTTCGCGTACAGCGAGGCGTCGAGGTGGAACGCGTAGTTGAGGCCTGCGCGCGGCAGGTGCGCGAAGCGGTTCTCCTCGGCGGCACGCAGCTCGAGACAATATTCGGAGTACCCGCGCGCCAGTTGGCGGTCGCGGCCTTTGAGCCAGAAGTGCTGGAAGCCGGCCGTCCAGTGGTCCGTTCCCGTGAGGCCGAAGCTGTGGATGTAGTCCGCGCCGACGTTGCGCCAGCCCTCGAACTTGATGCCCAGCTTGAACGTGGCCTGGGTCTCGGCCATGAACTCCTGCTCGGGGATGCCCACCAGTTCCTGGTAGGTGAGCAGCGTGGGAATGGTGGCCTCGCCGACGCCCACCGTGCCGATCTCGTCGGACTCCACCAGCTTGATGTCCAGGCCCTTGCCGAGCGTCTTCGACAGGCAGGCGGCCACCATCCATCCGGCGGTGCCGCCGCCTGCGATGACGACGCGGCGCACGGGACGGCGGTTGTTCGTGTGTATCAAGTCTCGCGGGTTCATGGCGACCTCAGCGTTTGAAGCGGTTGAGCAGCGCCTGGCGCAGGTGGCGCGCGCCGCTTTCGGTGAGCGGCGCCATCGCGCTGCGCGCGTGCGGCGGGATGTGGGCCACGGTCTCGTCGGTGGGGCGGAACACGTAGTGGTCGAACATGTCGCGCCAGATCTCGCGCTGCTGCGGCGGCAGCTCGCGCAGCGTGAGCAGGGCGGCCATCAGCGCGCCGATCGGCGAGTCGAGGTAGGCCGGCGACTGGCGCCACCAGTAGTTCACCAGCACGTTGAACGGCTCCAGCGATTCCACCTGGTGCCACCACATGCTGGGGATGAACAGCGCGTCGCCGGGCTCGAGCTCCACCACCTGCGCGTGCACGAGCGCCTGCGCGAAGCGCGGGTGGCGCGCGAGATCGGGATTGGCCATGTCGACCAGGCTCACGGGCTGGCCGGCCGGCGTGAGGTCCAGCGGGCCCACGTACAGGTTGGGCAACTGGTCGGGCGGGAACAGCGTGAAGCGGCGTCGGCCGGCCACCACGCAGGCGAGGTTGTCGGGCAGGTCGTAGTGCGCGGCGATGCAGGTGCGATTGCCCAGCCACGCGCTCACGATCGGGTCGCGCTCGCCCAGCGGCAGGTCGTTGGCGGCGCGGAACGGCGGCAGGAAGCCGTCGACCTCGGTGGAGCCCACGTAGAGGGCGGGCGGGTTCGGGTCGTCGGCCAGCTTCAGCAGAACGTCCAGCAGCTCGTCGAACGGCGCCTTCTCGCGGCTGAAGTTCATGCCGGTGAAGGTGTCGTTGTAGAAGAAGCGGCCCTTGACTTCCGGCGGTGCCAGGAACAGGCCCGCGGGCTGGCCGCGCCAGGCGCTCTTGAGGTAGGCCACGGCATCGGCCGCCGAACGGCGCCCGGCCTGCGCCATCGGCCAGTGCGACACCAGGCCGCGCTGCACCCACGGCTGCATCTCGCGCAGGCGCGCGTCGGACAACGCCTCCGCCACCTCGCCGTCGAGTTCCCGGATCGGGGCCATGCCGGTCAGGCCGCGCGCGCGAGGCGCCGGTTGTAGCGTTCGATCAGGTCGCGGAAGTGGGCGATCGACGCCACCATCATGTAGATGGCCGACAGGTAGCCGGCGGCATGCAGTTCGGCGAGCGCCGGCGCGGCCAGCGCGGCCAGGCTGGCCTCGTTGATGGTGAAGAAGCCGGCCAGGCGGTTGTTCGAGCCGTCCGCGGCCTCCACGTCCACCACGAAGGACTCGACCAGCCCGTGGCGAGCCAGCGCGTCGTTGAAGGCGGGCAACGCCTCCACGCCCTGGTGGATGGTGAGCAGCACGGAGTTGATGCGCTCCAGGAACTCGGTGGCGCCGCCGTGCGGCAGGAACACCGGCGCGCCTTCGCCGCGTCCGACGCGCGGGCTGTCGATGTCCACGTGCACCATGAGCTCGTTGTCGCCGCGGCCGATCATGAACGGGCCGCGCTCGATCGTCAGCGGAATGTAGTGCGCGTCCCAGCCGCGGGCGTCGAGGAACAGGTTCTCGCCGGCGCGCAGGCCCATCAGCGCCACGGGATGGAAGGCGCCGTCGTCGTCCGACTGCTGCAGCACGATGGGGTAGTAGGCCTGCGCGCTGCGGAACTCCGTCAGGAAGACCGGCGAGGACATCTGGTCGTCGCCCCAGGCGGCGCCGCGGGTGGTGACGATGCGCAGGTCGCGGTGGGTGACGTTGTCGAGCAGGACAGGCTTCATGGGGGCTTTCGGGTTCATTCGCGCGGCAGTCCGTGCGCCTGGATGTGGGCGATGAGCGAGCGCTGCGGCGGCAGCGCCGCGAGCATGCGTCGGGCGTGTTGGGCCGTCTCGCGGAAGAAGGGTTCGGCGGCCTCGCCGATGCCGGGATGGCGCAGGCGCGTGGACGGTTCGGGCAGGAAGCCCATGCCGTGCAGCACGTACTGGTAGCTGGCGGCGGGAAACACCTCCTCCACGCGGAAGAAGTCGGCGCGGTAGGGCGCGCGATGGCGCCACAGCGTGAGCAGGTCGGCCAGGCGCCCGGGCACCGATGCGGGTTCGCGGTGCTCGCGCCAGTAGTCGGTGTCGTCGCGCCGGCTCAGCACGTAGTGCAGCTTGAGGAAGTCGACCACGCGTTCCCAGCGGTAGGTGAACGCGTCGTTGAAGCGGCGTTCCACCAGCGCCATCCCGGCGCGCGTGGCCGGCATCTCGGCGCTGATCGTGGACGCGGACATCTCCACCAGCGCCAGCGCCGAGGCCTCCAGCGGCTCCACGAAGCCGGCCGACAGCCCCACGGCCACGCAGTTGCGGTGCCAGAAGCGCTCGCGGTAGCCGGGGTCGAACGAGATGCGCCGCGGCGCGGGCAGGTCGGCCGGGCCGCCGGTGCGCCGCACGTGGTCGTGCAGCTGCCGCAGCGCCTCGTCGTGCGACAGGTGGGCGCTGGAATACACGTGCCCGACGCCGCGCCGCGTGGGCAGGCCGATGTCCCAGGTCCAGCCGCAGGGCTGGGCGGTGGAGATGGTCTCGCAGGCGATGGGCGCATCGGGCGCCGCGTAGGGCACCTGCAGCGCGAGCGCGGTGTCGTTGAACAGCAGGTGCTTCTGCGAGCGCACGCCGATGCCGAAGTGCTGTCCGATCAGCACCGACGCGAGGCCGGAGCAGTCGATGAACAGGTCGCCGGCGAGGTCGCCATGCGCGCGGGTGCGCAGGGCCGCGATGTCGCCGCCGTCGTGCGACAGCACCGCCTCGACGTCGTCCAGCACGTGGCGCACGTGCAGGTTGGCGACGGCGTGCTTGCGCAGCTCCACGCCGAACCTGGCAGCGTCGAAGTGGTAGCCGTAGTTGGCCACGGCCGCGTACTCCGGCGTGCCGGCCTGCTTGGGCGCGAGGCCGCCCGCGCACACGGCGGGCTGTGCGCTCACGACCTCGGCGAACGGCCGGTCGCAGTGGCGCTGCAGCCAGCCGGCCACGAGGTCGACCTCGCCGAAGCCCAGTGGCAGCGTGAACGGGTGGCGGTAGTGGTCGCCGGCCGCCGCGCTCGCGCCACGCATCCAGCCTTGGAAGTGCGAGCCCTGCTTGAACGAGGCGTCGCAGTCGCGCAAGAGCGTGGCCTCGGGCAGGCCGATACGGCGCAGGGTGTCGCGCATCGACGGCCAGGTGCCTTCGCCGACGCCGATGGGCGGGGTGTCGGCGGATTCGATCAGGGTGACGGCGAGGCCGCCGGGCTCGCCCGCGTGGTGCTCGCGCGCGAGGAGGGCGGCGGTCAGCCAGCCGGCCGAACCGCCCCCGAGGATCACGACGTGTCGCACGTCATCGTTCTGGCTCATCTTCATCTCGGGCCATGATGCCGGTCGGCGTGGCGTCACGCCACCCGGCGATTTCCCTGGAACCTCCGGGCGCGTGCGCTACCGTTTCCACGAACTCATGAGAAACAAAACAGTGTCGGCAGGTCGCCGACGCATCGGCCTCGTCATCCTGCGCGAAGTCGCAGGATCCCCCCCCGGGCGAAACGCTTCCAACTCGTGGATCCTGCGACTTCGCGCAGGATCACAGGCTGGCACTGCGCGTTTGTTCGCGAACACCGGGCACATTCATGGGCTTGGGATGCTCAGAACTTGTAGCGTGCGCCCAGCAGGAAGCGTCGGCCCGTCTGGGTGATGCCTTCCAGGGCCTCCG
>Ga0302157_10001192_pt1 | contig 32325 bp, 33 predicted proteins | sample I_Bog_N3_3_FD_193502 | JGI IMG/M metagenome (GOLD analysis project Ga0302157, IMG submission 193502) | Peat permafrost microbial communities from Stordalen Mire near Abisko, Sweden - I_Bog_N3_3 | ecosystem: Environmental > Terrestrial > Soil > Wetlands > Peat | place: Sweden: Abisko, Stordalen...
GCAGTCACCGGCCTCGAAGTCGACACGCTGATGCGCGTCGCGAAACTGGATCTCGCCGACTCTGCCCTGCACGCCCCGGCCGCAGGATTCGGCGACGTCAAGTTCTACCCTGAATTCGTGGACAAGGCCGCAGTGCTCGTCGTCCATCTCGCCAAGAACCACCCGCTGCCGGACGGCAACAAACGCGCCGCCTGGGTCACGCAACGCGTCTTCATTGACACCAACGGCTGGACCTGGACCGCGGCACCGACCGTCAATGACGCCGAGCACGCCGTCCTCGCTATCGCCTCAGGCGAGTGGGACGAGACGGCCATGGCCGACTGGCTGCGCGCACAACTCAACGCCCCGGGCTAGCCGCCCAAGGCACCGAGCGGGCTCCCGCGACCGCCGTCGCCAATTTCGGGGGCAGCCACGAGCAGGGTCAACATCGCGTTGTCCGGCCGTCGATACGCTCACGCGTGCTGCTCGCTGACCCCTTTCCTACTTGCAAAGTGATCAGTGTGGGCGGGCACTTACCGGACCCGGCCCCAAATTCCAAGCGCCACGTGCGCATATCTGCGCACGTGAACGTCGCGGATAACACCGGGAGAATGCCGGCGCGAATTGGCGCAGATGGCGAGGACCGTGACCCCAAATGGCCTCCAAATGGCTTCCAAGCCCTGCTTTCCGCCTCGACGGCCGATCCGGCGGATTAAAAAATGCCAGCTGAGCAGGGAAAACTTTCCCAAGCCCTCTAACGGACTCGAACCGTTGACCCCTTCCTTACCATGAAACTTTTTGGTCGCCACCAGCGCCCACGTAAGCCCATTATCGCCTGCAACGGCGGGCTTTTCGGAACTCGACGACGTTAGCGTAAATAGGCGCCGATAGGCGCTCGGAGTGACTCCAAATGGCTACCGGATCCGGTGGCCCAAACGCTGGCGGATCTTTCCCGCGGAAGCGACTCGCAGCATGCCAGTGACCGGCTTCACAGATCCAGGCGTGTAGCTCGAGGTCGAGCTGTCGCCCGAGGCGCGGACCGCACTCGCTCACGCCGGTCTTTGCGGGAGCGCTCCCGCGGTCGACCGTCCCACCTGCGCGTCGTCCAAGGCGAGCGCATGCCCTCCCGCGAGGCGGGGAGAAGCTCGCCAATCGCCACAAGCAGCCGTGCGGTCGAGCGAGTGTGCGTTGCCGCTCTCGCATTTTGCGACGACCATCGTGGGAGCGGCGCACGGTCCTTGGGTGGGGAGTTGGAGTGTCCGACTGCGACTCACCGCGCGGCACCGGTCTGATGGCTGGCGGTGTCCGCTGCGTGCTCGGTTGCGGGCCTTGTTTTCGGGGTGGCGAGTCCGGTTTCGTGGGCGAGGACGACTGCTTGGACGCGGTCGCGGACGCCGAGTTTGGTGAGGATCCTGGTGATGTGGGTTTTGACGGTTGTCTCTGCGATTATGAGTTCGGCGGCGATCTCGTTGTTGCTCATGCCGGTCGCGAGGAGTCGGAAGACATCTAGCTCGCGGGGGCTGAGCTCGCTGAAGCCGGTGGTGGTGTCTGGGGGTGTGCGCGCGGCGGCGAATTCTTCGATTAGCCGTCGGGTGATGCTGGGTGCCAGTAACGCGTCGCCGTTGCTGACCATGCGGACGCCGGCGGCGAGCTGGTCCGGTGGGACGTCCTTGAGCAGAAAGCCGCTGGCGCCGGCGCGTAGCGCATCGTAGACGTATTCGTCGAGGTCGAACGTCGTCAGGATCAACACGCGCGGGCTCGGTTCTTGGTGGCGCATGAGGATCTGTCTGGTGGCTTCGATTCCGTCGAGGTCCGGCATCCGTATATCCATCAGCACGACGTCCGGATGTAGCTCGCGGGTGAGTTTGACCGCCTCGGCGCCGGTCGCGGCCTCGCCGACAACCTCAATGTCGGGGTGTGTGGAGAGGATCATGCGGAAGCCGGCGCGGATCAGCTGCTGGTCGTCTGCGATCAGGACACGGACGGTCACACGAGTGCTCCTTGGGTAGCGAGCGGCAGTCGTGCGATGAGCGTCGCGCGTTGGTCCGCGCCGATCTCGGTCGACAGTTCCCCGCCGCAGAGCGTGACGCGCTCGCGCATCGCGTCGGTGGGCCAGTCGCGGGCGCCTGCGCTCGGCGTCGTGATCCTCAGCGCAAGCTGGGTATCGCTGCAGCCGAGGGACACCGTGACGGGGGTAGCGGTCTCGGCGTCGACGCTGGGGAGTGCTTCCTCGAGGATTCTGTAGATCGCGAGGTCTAGTCCTCCGGCGATGGTGCCTAGGTCGCCGTCGACAGTCAGGTCAATGTGCTGGCCCCGCGCGCGGGCTCCCTGGATAAGCGTGTACAACTGACCGATCCCTGCGTGCGGCGCGCGCTCTCCACGCTCGTCCGGGTGGCGCAGAACACCGAGTATTCGGCGCATCTCTGCTAATGCGTCGCGACCGGTCCGCTCAATCGTCTCCATTGCCGTTTTGGCCTCGTCGACGCCGTGGTCAAGCTGGGTTCGGGTCGCTTCGGTCTGAACCACCATCGACGCGACCGACTGTGCGACGACGGTGTGAAGCTCGCGGGCGATCCGCGAGCGCTCCCCAGCTACGGCGAGTCGAGCGCGATCCTCTCGCTCGGCGACGAGCCGTCCGGCAGTTCGTCGCAACTCGCTGTTTACCGTGCGCCGCGTCTGGACCAAGCGGCCCGAACACCAGGCCGCGCTCAGGATCAACAGTGCGCCACCGACGTCCCAGAAGTCCGAGTGACCAGCCGCCCCGCCCAATGCCGTCCCGCCGAGGAGCAGCAGCAGCCCGATCGAGGCGCGACGGCGGTCAGCCCATGCGGCGACGGTGTACGGAACAGCGAGCAGGAAGTAGACCGCGATCAGCGGCAGGTTCTGGATCGGGACGAGGAAGGCGTGCATCACGCCTGCGAGCGCCCCGACGGCCAAGGCGAACATGAACGGCGAGCGGCGGCGCCAGACAGCCGCGACCGCCAAGCCAGCGACCACAATCACGTTGAGGACAAAGGGGCCGTGGCGGTGGCCGCTGGCGAGCAGCTCGGTCTCGAACACAGCTAGCAGCACGCCGGCGAGCAGCGGGTCCAGCCATGGCCAACGATCTCCGCCGCCCCGCCTCGGTTCGGCCATACTCAGATCCGCACGTGTGGTGGGTGTCGACTCGTTGCGCGGTGAGAGGCTCCCCTGAAGTGGAATCCGGGCGTGGACCTCAAAGCCGCCGTCGGCATGGGCTGCGGCTCGCAACTCGCCGCCGTAGAGCGCCACCCGTTCGCGCATTCCCGCCAGCCCGTGTCCAGAACCAGCGTCGTGACCGGGGCGCCGCGGCGGTGGGCGGCCGGTGTCGCGCACCACCAGCTCGAGCTCGTCGGCATCGATCCGCACGTGTACTTCAGCGCGCGCCGGGCCAGCGTGCTTGATCGCGTTTGTTAGCGCTTCCTGTACGAGTCGGTATGCGACGAGGTCAAGGCTTGGGGAGAGTGCCTCGGGCGAGCCGGTGATGCTGAGAGAGACTGGTAGGCCGGCGGCGTTGGCGCGGTCTACCAACGCGCCAAGCTGCGCGACCCGAGGCGTCGGAGGGCTCGCAAGCTCATCGCTGTCGCGTCGCAGCACCCCCACGATCCTGCGGAACTCGACGAGCGCGTCGCGCCCGGCACTCTCGACGACCGCCAGAGCGCGGCGTGCGGCATCGACATCGCTGCGCGCGATCAGCCGCGCCGCGCTGGTCTGCACGACCATCACGCTCAGGCAGTGCGCGATGACGTCGTGCAGCTCCCGCGCGATGCGGTTGCGCTCCTCGGCCGCGGCGCCCGCAGCGCGGACCGCCTCCTCGCGATCCAGCCGCGTACTGCTCCGCTCGAGCTCGCCGGTGAGCTCGGTCTGAACAGCTAGTACCCATCCAAACCCGAACGGCAAAATACCGAACAACAACCATGCCCCGATCACTGTGCCGACTGATCCTGCTGGCGGAGGGGGCGGGGCGTAGGTGATGACTACCGCGCAGAGCAGCCAATACGTGAAAGCGATTACCCAAACAAGCACACTCCGGTACGCCCGACCGCGCTGTCCGAGCAGGTAGAAGTTCAGCGCGATCGCGGCCGCCTCGAACGAGCCATCGCCGTTGTACCCGCTGGCAAGTACGAACGCGATCAGACCCGAAACCGCCACCAACGTCGAGACGCCCGGATCTGCCCGGCGCCAAGCAACGCTGCCCATCAGCACGACCAGAGACACGACCGCGACGACGCCAAGATTTTTGTGCGGCTGCGAAGAGGCATCCAACAATGCCCCGCCGATGCCAACCACGGCGACGATCCGATCGATCCAAACCGAATCGATACCTCGGACTCGGGACGTCAAGTTGCGGTCCGCGTACATGGGCGCACGCTACCGCCCGCGCCGCGCCAGCGCATCATCCGAGTTGATGAGCCCGATCCGACAAAGGTCGGACCGCCCACTCCGAGTCAATCATCCAAAAGTCCACACCGAATCGCACGCGCGGATGACGACAAATGAGCCCACGCCTGGAAGGCTCCGCAGTTGTCCGACCGAAACGCGCCCAGCAACGCCTGTCGGTCACCATTCCGTCAACTAAAGGAGCACCATGCTCGATCGGTTCCACCGTCTCGCACGCCACCGCCAGACGTTCATCGTCCTCCTCCTTGCGGCCGTGGCGTTCTTCTTCCTCGGGAACATCGGCGGCAGGAACGGCAACCCCGCCTGGCTGCTGGCCCCCGTCTGCCTACTGCTGATGATCGCCCTCGGCATCGACGCCTGGTTCCAGACGCGACGCAAGCAGCCCGACCGCCGTTGATACGCGGCTGCTGTAGGTGTCAGCGAGCGTCTCGTAACGCACTCGCGCTGCTATCGCAGTGGACGAGGAGCAGTAGCCAGCACCGGGCCGGACCCGCTTCTGGGTCGAGGGTGGAGGAGTCGTCTGTCGAGAGCCGGGTGGCGTCGCCGTTTCGCACGCGCAGCAGCTGAAAGCCCATAGACCGCGTGACACCATGCTACTATGCGGCTATGGCGAAGAATCTGACTGTGCGGCTCGATAGCGAGCTCGCGGCGGACACCGAGGCGCTCGCGCGTGCGGAGGACAAGAGCCTGAACGAGACGGTGAAGCTGGCGCTCAAGGAGGCCGTCGAGCGGCGCCGCAGCGACCCCGAGTTCAAGGCGCGTCTGCAGCGCATCATCGCGGAGGATCGCGAGCTGCTCGAACGCCTCGCGAAGTGAGCGTCGCGTACGTCGACCTGGTCGACTACGTCGCGATCGCCGCTGAAGTAACCGGCCTCGAAGTCGACCCGCTGATGCGCGTCCCGAAACTGGATCTCGCCGACTCCGCCCTGCACGCCCCGGCCGCAGGCTTCGGCGATGTCGAGTTCTACCCTGAATTCGTGGGCAAGGCCGCTGTGCTCGTCGTCCGCCTCGCCAAGAACCACCCGCTGCCGGACGGCAACAAGCGCGCCGCCTGGGTCACGCTACGCGTCTTCATCGAGACGAATGGCTGGACCTGGATCCCGCCACCAACCGTCGACGCAGCCGAGCACGCGGTCCTTGCGATCGCCTCAGCGAGTGGGACGAGACGACGACGGCCGACTGGCTGCGCGCACAACTCAACGCCCCGAGCTAACGCCCAAGGGATCGAGCGGGCGTTCGCGACCGCCGTCGCCAATTTCGGGGGCAGCCACCGGCACGGTCAACATCGCGTTGTCCGGCCGTCGATACGCTCACGCGTGCTGCTCGCTGACCCCTTTCCTGCTTGCAAAGTGGTCAGTGTGGGCGGGCGCTCACCGGACCCGGCCCCAATTTCAAGGACCACGCGCCCATATCTGCGCCCACGAATGTCGCGGAGAACCCCGGGAGAATGCGGGCGCAAATGGGCACAGGTGGCGAAGACCGTGACCCCAAATGGCCTCCAAATGGCTTCCAAACCCTGCTTTCGGTCTCGACAGCCGACCCAGAGGATTCAAAAGTGCCAGCTGAGCAGGCAAAACCCGCGAAGCCCTCTAACGGACTCGAACCGTTGACCCCTTCCTTACCATGGAAGTGCTCTACCAACTGAGCTAAGAGGGCGGGGGCGGCAATCGTAGCCGACGCGCCCGGAGCCGGCGGACGGGCTGGGAGCCCAGGCTCGGCGCACCGCCTCCCGTCCATCCGCGCCGCCGGCCTGATCCTCGTGCTCGAGCAGGGCCGTCTCGCCGGGCACGTCGCCCACATGAGCGGCCGAGTGTTCTACGACCTGCCCAGGTAGCCATCACCAGCTCGAGAGCAGAACGCGCGCCCCGGCACGCCGTCACTTGCAGCTGACGCCGACCTTCCAGAGGTCGATCAGCGCGGCGGGCGCGAGTTTGCAGAGGTCGTCCAGGCCTTCGTCAACCCACGTTCCCTTCGCGTTCTGCACCCAGATCGGCGAGTGGTCCTGCTGGGCAACCTGTTGGCGGTAGCTGAGCTTGACGCCCTGGGCGACCACCAGCAGCGCGAAGGCGTAACGCGTGGTTCCGCAGATGCCGTAGCGCTGGGGCTGGGTCTTGGCAAGGCGGGTGTTCGGCGCGAGGCCCGTGAGCTTGCGGTAGCTGGCCTCGAGTGCGGGGAAGGGGATCGACGCAGCGCTGAGCTCGCGGCACCTCACACTCGAGACGCGCGCCGGGCTCGCTCCGGCGGCGGCCGCCACGCCGAGCACCGGTAGGGCCGGGGCGACCGTCGCGGCCACAAGCGCCGCTCGCAGGGCGATACGCGAACACATGGTCGTGGCGATGCTAGCGCGAGCGCCGCGAGCGCCCGTGTGACTCAGTCGGGCGCGGTGCCGGAACTCTGTGCGTGCGGCGGGGCGGCGCCGGCGGACGCCGGCTGCGCCGCGGCGTGCGCCCCGGCTGGAACGCCAAAGGCGCCGATCGCGCCCGCGAGCGCCGCGGCGAGCACGCGCAAGATCGACCTGCGGCGGCTCGGCTGCACGCTCTGTTCCATCTGTCGATTATTGCCACCGACGGCGTCGCGGCCACTAAGTGCGCAATAAGCGTTTATTAAGAGCCGGGCCGCTCGCGCCGCGGCGGCGATCCACCGCGCGGCGTCGGCGGACGGCGCCTAACGCCGCCGCGGCGGCAGCGGAAAGAAGCCACTGGTGCGCTCGATGTAGTCGCGGTAGCCGGGGCGGCGGGTCTCGATGTCGCGTTCGAGGACCGGCTTGCCGGAGACACGGGTCAGGATCAGCGTGTCGAGCGCGGAGCCGGCCAGGCCCCACACCGCGCCGAGCCCGGCGCCCAGACCGATCACACCGAGCCCCCACCACACCGTGGCGTCGCCGAAGTAGTTGGGATGGCGCGTGTAGCGCCACAGGCCGCGGTCCATCACCTTTCCGGCGCTTGAGCGATCGGCCTTGAAGCGGTCGAGCTGGAGGTCGCCGATCGCCTCGAAGCCGAAGCCGACGAGCCAAACGGCGGCGCCGATGACGTCAAGCGCGCCGAGGCCACGCTGGGCGCCGAGTGCGCCGGCGGCCTGCAGCGGCAGCGAGATGATCCACATCGTCGCGGCCTGGATCAGGAATACGCGGTAGAGGCTCGTCAGCCAGAAGCGCTCGCCGTCGCGCTCGCGCATCGCGACGTAGCGCGGATCCTCGCCCTTGCCGTGGTTGCGCCTCGCGATGTGCACAGCGAGCCGCCCGCCCCAGATCGTCACAAGGATCGCGAGCAGCAGCCTGCGGTCGTGCGCGCCGTGGCCGACGGCGACGCAGATCCAGGCGATGACGACGAAGCCGACGCCCCAGAAGCTGTCGATGATCGAGGCGTCGTGCAGCTTCAGGCTGGCGAGCCAGACCGCCAGCACGAGCGCGAGCGCGCCCGCGGCGCTCGCCAGCATCACCGTGGCGGTCACCCGCGGATCCGCGTCCCGGCCGGATCGAACAGCGGCTCGGCGGCGATGGTGCCCGCGACCCACTCGCCGAAGATGTCGATTTCCACCGCCGTGCCCTGCTCTAAACCCGCGGGCAGGTAGGCGTAGGCGATCGAGCGCTCCACCGTGTAGCCGTAGCCCCCGCTCGTCACGCGCCCGGCGATCTCGCCGCTCACCCGCACCGGCTCGTTGCCCAGTGCCACGGCACGCGGATCCTCGAGCGTGATCGCGCGCAGGCGCCGCTGCGGCTCGGCGAGCGCGTCGGAGCCGATGAACTCCTTGTCGCGCCGCACGCAGAACTCGAGTCCGGCCTCCAGTGGCGTCTCATCGGGCGTGATGTCGGCGGCCCAAACGCGGTAGCCCTTCTCGAGTCGCAGCGAGTCGATCGCCCGGTAGCCCCCGGCAGCAATGCCGTGCGCCTGCCCGGCCTCGAACAGCGTGCTCCAAAGCCCGGCGCCGTACTCGGTCGGGCAGTAGAGCTCCCAGCCGAACTCGCCGACGAAGGTCACGCGCAGCGCCCGCACCGGCACATCGCCGACCGTGATCTCACGCAGGCGCATGTAGCCGAAGTCCAGCGCGTCGGGCGTCAGTGGCGCGAGGATGTCGCGGGCACGCGGGCCCCAAAGCCCGAAGCACGCCCAGCGCGCGGTCACGTCGGTGACGGCGACCGAGCCGTCGTCGGGCAGGTGGCTGCGAATCCAGCTCGCGTCATGGTTGCCGAAGGCCGTGCCGGTGACGATCCCGAAGCGGTCCTCCGCCAGACGCGCGACTGTGAAGTCGCATTCGATTCCACCCCGGCGGTTGAGCATCTGGGTGTAGGTGATCTGGCCCACCTCGCGGGCGACGCGGTTGTCGCAGAGCCGCTCGAGCAGCTCCGCGGCACCCGGTCCCCAAACCTCGAACTTCGAGAACGAGGATTCGTCGAACAGGCCGGCGCTCTCGCGCGTCGCGCGGTGCTCGGCGCCGATCGCCGGCGACCAGAGCATCCCCGCCCAGCCCTTGGGGCGGAGCGCTTCGTCGCCTGCGGCGGCATTTGACTCATACCAGTTGACCCGCTCCCAGCCTGACTTCTCGCCGAACGCCGCGCCGTGCTCGCGATGCCAGTCGTAGGCGCTCGACACTCGCAGCGGCCGCCCGGCCTCGCGCTCGTGGCCGGGGTAGCGGATGTCGTAATAGGTCTCATAGACCTCGCGGGTGCGCTTGAGCGTGTAGGCCGGCGAGCGGTAGTGGGCGCCGAAGCGGCGGATGTCCATGTGCCAGAGGTCGAGCGTCGGCTCGCCGCCGACGATCCACTCGGCCATCACCTTGCCGATCCCGCCGGCGCCGGCTAGGCCGTGGGCGCAGAACCCGGCGGCGACGAAGAACCCGCGCACCTCGCTCTCGCCGAGGCAGAACTCGTTGTCGGGGGTGAACGCCTCGGGCCCGTTGATCAGCTTGGTGACGGTGATGTCGTCCATCGCCGGGACGCGCCGGCGCGAGTTTTCGGTGATCTCCTCAAAGCGCGGCCAGTCCTCCTCGAGCAGCCGGCCGTTGAAGTCCGCGGGAATCGCGTCGAGTGAATGCGCATCGAGCGCCCAGGGTGCGCTGTGGCGCTCGTAGCCGCCCATCACGAGCCCCGCTCCCTCCTCGCGGAAGTAGACCAGGAGGTCTGGGTCGCGCAGCGTCGGCAGATGCTGGCCGGTGCCGCGCTCGCGGAAGGGCTGGGTGACGAGGTACTCGTGGGCGAACGGGATGATCGGTACGCGGACGCCCGCAAGACGGCCGATCTCGGCGGCGAACATGCCGCCGGCGTTGACAACCACCTCGGCTTCGATCGGTCCCGACTCGGTCTGCACGCCGCGGACGCGGCCGCCCTGCACGTCGATCCCGGTAACGCGTGTGTGGGTGAAGATCTGGGTGCCGCCCTCGCGCGCTCCGGCCGCCAGCGCGTAGGTCAGCTGCGAGGGGTCGAGGTATCCGTCGGTGGCGAGGTAGGAGCCGGCGCGCACGCCGTCGGTAACCATCAACGGGAACATCTCCCGGGCCTCCTCGGGGCTCACGAGCTCGAGTGGCAGCCCGAAGGTCTTTGCCCAGGCGACCTGGCGCAGCACCTCCTGCTCGCGCTCGGGCGTGCATGCGAGCCGGATGCCGCCGCACTGCACCCAGCCGCAGTCGAGTGTGCCGTAGAGCTCGACGCTGTACATCATCATCTTCGTCAGCGACACGCTGGCGCGCAGCTGCCCGACCAGGCCGGCCGAGTGGAACGTCGAGCCGCTGGTCAGTTCGTCGCGGTCGAGCAGCACGACGTCGCGCTCGCCGAGCGCCGCGAGGTGGTAGGCGATCGACGCGCCGCCGACGCCGCCGCCGATGATCACGATCCTTGCTCTCTGCGGCAGCTCGCGCGCTCGCGCCATCAACCTCTCCTCGCTTCCGGGTCGCCGTGGTGGCGGGCGCCACCATACATCCGATTTGCGCTAAATGGCTCGGAAGATGTACCTTCTAGCCGCGATGAAGCTCGAGGAGCTGAGGGAGCAGGTCTCGGAGGGGACGATCGACACCGTCCTGCTCGCGATCACCGACATGCAGGGGCGCCTGATGGGCAAGCGCCTGACCGCGCGCCACTTCGTGGCGGAGGTTGCCGAGCACGGCGCCGAGGGTTGCAACTACCTGCTCGCGGTCGACGTCGACATGACACCGGTCGAGGGCTTCGCGATGGCCTCCTGGGCCGGCGGCTACGGCGACTTCGTGATGCGTCCGGACCTCGACACGCTCCGGCTTGTGCCGTGGCAGGAGGCCACCGTGCTGTGCATCGCCGACGTGGTGTGGCACGACGGATCGGACGTCGTCGCCTCCCCGCGCCAGGTGCTGCGCCGTCAGCTGGCGCGGCTCGCCGAGCGTGGCTGGGGCGCCGCGGCCGGCACGGAGCTCGAGTTCATGCTCTTCCGCGACACCTACGAGGAAGCCTTCCACAAGGGTTACCGCGCGCTCGAGCCCGCGAACCTGTTCAACAGCGACTACTCGCTGCTCGCCACGGCGCGCGTCGAGCCGCTGATTCGCCGGATCCGAAACAGCATGGAGGGAGCCGGCATGCCGGTCGAGGACTCCAAGGGGGAATGCAACTTCGGCCAGCACGAGATCAACTTCCATTACGCCGACGCGCTGGCCACCGCCGACCGCCACGTGATCTACAAGAACGGCGCGAAGGAGATCGCCGCCGAGATGGGCATGGCGATCACCTACATGGCGAAGTTCGATCAGCGCGAGGGAAACTCGTGCCACATCCACTTCTCGCTCACCGACAAGGACGGCCCGCTGTTCGCCCGCGACAAGCCGACCTTCGACGCCTTCCTCGCGGGGCAGCTCGCCGGCTTGCGCGAGCTGACGCTCCTGCTCGCGCCGAACATCAACTCCTACAAGCGCTATGCCGCGGGCTCCTTCGCGCCGACCGCGATCGCCTGGGGGCACGACAACCGTACCTGTGCGCTGCGCGTCGTCGGCCACGGTCCGGGGCTGCGCTTCGAGAACCGCGCCGGCGGCGCGGACCTGAACCCCTACCTGGCGCTGTCGGCGCTGATCGCCGCTGGCCTGCACGGCGTCGACCAGAAGCTTGAGCTGGGGCCGGTGTTCGAGGGTGACGCCTACAACGCGCCTGAGCTGCCGCGGCTGCCGACCTCGCTGGCCGCCGCCCGCGAGCTGTTCGCGGGCTCCCAGATCGCGCGCGAGGCGTTCGGCGAGGACGTGGTGGCGCACTACGTAAACGCCGCCGTCGTCGAGCTTGCGGCGTTCGGCAGCGCGGTCACCGACTGGGAGCGCTACCGGGGCTTCGAGCGATTGTGAGCGTCGCCCCGCCGGTCAGCGAGGACGCTGTCTTCGCGCCGGTCCGCTCGCAGACCGCCTTCGAGGAGACGGTCGAGCGGCTCGGGACGGCGATCAAGCTCGGCCTGCTCGCCCCCGGCACACAGCTGCCCGCCGAGCGCGAGCTGTGCCGCAAGCTCGGGATCGCGCGCTCGACGCTCCGCCAGGCGCTCCTCGCGCTCGGGCAGACAGGTCATTTGCAGGCGACGCGCGGTCGCCGCGGCGGAACGTTCGTGGCGGATCCGCAGCCGCCGGGAGACCTTCCTTCCGAGGAGCTGCTCGCCCAGTGGCAGGAGGTCTGCGACTCGCGCATGGCACTCGAGGTGGGGGTGGCCGTGCTCGCGGCGCAGCGCGCGGACGCGCAGGCGCTCGACGCGCTCCAGGCGCTCGTCAAGGAGATGGAGCGCCAGGTCGGCGAGTACCCCGGCTACCGCCTCGCTGACGTGCGCTTCCATGTCGCGCTGGCCGAGAGCACGGGCAGCTCGCGCCTTGTGGCGGCGATGACGCAGACGCAGGGGGAGATGACCGACCTGATCTCGCACATCTCGCACCCGGCGGCGGTGCTGCGGGCCTCCAACGAGCAGCACGAGCGGCTGATCAAAGCCCTCCGTGCGCACGACGGAGCGCGCGCCGCGCGCGTGATGAGCGAGCACGTCGAGGGCACGACACACATCCTCGGCGGATTACTGCCGTCGCGGGCTTGACTGCGCACCCGCGTGGCCCTACAGTACCGCGGCTAAGGACGGACCACCACACCATTTCCTTCGAGGGGAGAGTGCAATGGCGACACCGGGGACCCTTGGCGCAGACGAGCAACGTCTTGCCGAGCTTGGCTACAAGCAGGAGCTGAATCGCGGCTGGAGCAGCTTCTCCAACTTCGCGATCTCGTTCTCGATCATCTGCGTGCTCGCCGGTTGCTTCACGACCTTCGGTCAGGCGTTCAACAACGGCGGTCCCGTCGCCATCTCAATCGGCTGGCCGGTGATCACCGTGCTGATCCTGGCGGTCGCGTTCTCGATGTCCGAGCTGGCCTCGGCGATGCCCACGGCGGGCGGGATCTACTACTGGGCCTCGAAGCTCGGCGGCCCCGGGTGGGGCTGGTTCACCGGCTGGTTCAACCTGATCGGCCTGGTCGCCGTGGTTGCCTCCGTCGACTACGTCTGCGCCCAGTTCATCTACTACCTGCTCGGCCTGTTCAACGTGAACTTCATCTTCAACTTCACCTCGGTCAACGTGAAGTACGAGGCGCACGTGGTGATGGCGCTATTCGTCCTGCTGCTGCTCTTCGGGCTGGTGGTCAATGTGTTCTGGAACCGCCTGCTGACGCTGTTCAACGGCGTCGCGGTGTGGTGGAACGTTGTGGGTGTCGCGGTGATCGTCGTGATCCTGATCTTCGTCCCCAGCCATCACGCGAGCTTCAGGTACGTCTTCGGTCACACGATCAACAACTCCGGCTTCGGCGAGCACATGTACTGGTACTACGTGCTCCCGCTCGGCTTCCTGCTGACGATGTACACGATCACCGGCTATGACGCCTCCGCGCACGTTTCGGAGGAGACCCACGGCGCCGCCGACGCGGCGGCGAAGGGCGTCTGGCGCTCGGTGTTCTACTCCGGCGTGGTCGGCTACATCGTGCTGCTCGCGCTCACCTTCGCGGTGAACAAGACGGGCGCAAAGACCGAGAACGGATTCTCGACGGTCATCCCGATCCTCACCGCCGCGCTCAGCGTGGTCGGCGCCAAGGCCGTCATCTTCATCTCGACGATCGGCCAGGTGTTCTGCGGCATTGCGTGCCTGACGAGCTGTTCGCGCATGGTCTTCGCGTTCTCGCGCGACGGAGCTGTCCCCGGTCACAACCTGTGGCGGCGCCTGGGGGCCAACAAGACGCCGACCTGGGCGGCGTTGTTCGGCGCCGTCTTCGCCTTCGTGATCACGATCCCGGCGTACTTCCCCAACAAGCTCGGCACGCCGGTCGCGTTCCTCGCGGTCACGTCGATCTCGGTGATCGGTCTCTACATCGCCTACACGATCCCGGTGTTCCTGCGCTGGCGTGCCGGCTCGAGCTTCCAGCCGGGTCCGTGGACGCTGGGCAAGAAGTACAAGTGGGTGAACCTGGTCGCCTGTGTCTGGGTCGGCCTCTGCGTGATCATCTTCTGCCTGCCGTACTCACCGCTCGGCGTGCCCGGCAACACCGGCTTCACGTTGAACCTCGTCAACTATGCGCCCGTCGTCGTGGTCGGCGTCATGCTGGCGGTGACGATCTGGTACTTCGGCTGGGCCAACAAGACGTTCAAGGGCCCGATCCGCACGATCGACGACGAACTGCCGCCGCAGGACGGCGGCGGAGGCGCGATGCCGCCGGCCGCGCCGGCGGTTGCCTGACCTGCTGACAATCGTCGAGCCCGCCACGGAGGGCGTGCTCGCCGAAGTTCCCCGCGCGGGGACGGCCGAGGTGGATGAGGCCGTCTCCCGCGCGAGGAGGGCGCTGCCCGCGTGGCGAGCCCTGGCGCCGGGGACTCGAGCGGCGATGCTTCGCGCCCTCGCCGACACGCTGCAGTCGCATCTCGAGGAACTCGCACTGCTCGAGGCGCGCAACGCCGGCAAGCCGATCGGCGCGGCGCGCGGCGAGATCGCGATGGTGGTCGACACGATCCGCTACTACTCGGGCGCGCCCGAGCGGCTGCTTGGCGACACGATCCCGGTCGCGGGCGGGCAGGCCTTCACGGTGCGCGAACCGGTCGGCGTCGTCGGCCTGATCGTGCCCTGGAACTTCCCGCTGGCAATCGCCGCCTGGAAGCTCGGGCCGGCGCTCGCCGCGGGCAACACCGTCGTGCTGAAGCCCGCCGAGCTGACGCCGCTGTCGGCCCTGCGCTTCGCGGCGCTCGCGCTCGATGCCGGCATCCCCGAGGGCGTCATCAATGTCGTCGTAGGTCCCGGCCGCACCTGCGGCCAGCGGCTCGTCGAGCATCCCGACGTCGCCAAGATCGCCTTCACAGGCTCAACCGAGGTGGGCCGCTCGATCGCTGCCGCCGCGTCGGCCACGATCAAGCGCGTGACGCTCGAGCTCGGCGGCAAGTCGGCCAACGTGATCTTCGCCGACGCGGACCTCGAGGCGGCCGCCGCGGCCGCTCCCTGGGCCGTCTTCGACAACGCCGGCCAGGACTGCTGCGCGCGCTCGCGCGTGCTGATCGAGGAGTCCGCCTTTGACCGCTTCACGGCCCTCTTCGCAGAGCACGTGACCGCGATCCGGGTGGGCGACCCGCTGGACCCCGCCACCGAGATGGGCCCGCTGATCTCCGCCGGCCAACGCGATGCGGTCGCGTCGTTCCTCGACGACGGCGAGGCGGTCGTGTGCCGCGGCAGCGCGCCGGCGGGCCCCGGCTTCTGGTTTGCACCGACGATCCTCGCGCCCAGCTCGCGCGATGCGCGAGTGCTGCGCGACGAGGTCTTCGGGCCAATCGTGGCCGTAATTCCGTTCCGCGACGAGGAGGACGCAGTGACGCTCGCAAACGACACGATCTACGGGCTCTCCGGCTCGATCTGGACCCGCGACGGAGCGCGCGCCCTGCGCGTGGCGCGGGCGATCGAGTCGGGCAACCTGTCGATCAACTCCAACAGCTCGGTCCGTGTGAGCACGCCGTTCGGGGGCTTCAAGCAGTCCGGCTACGGCCGCGAACTGGGCCCCCACGCGCTCGATGCCTACACCGAGGTCAAGACGATCTTCTTCGCGACATCATGAGCCGCCTGGAGGGGAAGGTCTGCGTGATCACCGGCGCCCGCGGCGGGATCGGTGCCGTCACCGCTGAGCTGTTCGCGCGCGAGGGGGCGAAGGTCGTCGGTGTTGATCTGCTCCCGGGCTCGCCCGGTGATCTGTCGTTCGAGGTCGACGTCACCGACGAGCAGCAGGTGATCGGCCTCTACGCGCGCGCGCGCGAGGAGTTCGGGCGGATCGATGTGCTGTTCAACAACGCCGGGATCTCGCCGACCGATGATGCCTCGGTGCTCGACACGAGCTTCGAGACCTGGCAGCGGGTGCAGGACGTCAACCTCAAGAGCGTCTTCTTCTGCTGCAAGCACGGCATTCCGCACCTGCTTGCCAACGATCCCTCCGGCGGTTCGGTGATCAACACCGCCTCGTTCGTCGCCGTGATGGGCGCCGCGACCTCGCAGATCTCATACACCGCATCCAAGGGCGGCGTGCTCGCGCTCTCGCGTGAACTCGGCGTCGAGTTCGCCCGCCAGGGCGTGCGCGTGAACGCGCTCTGCCCCGGGCCGGTCGACACGCCGTTGCTGCAGGAGCTCTTCGCCAAGGACCCTGAGCGCGCGGCCCGGCGGATGGTGCACCTGCCGCCCGGCCGTTTCGCGCGGGCCGAGGAGATCGCCTCCGGCGTGCTCTTCCTCGCCAGCGACGAGTCGACCTACGTCAACGCGACGACCTTCCTGATCGACGGCGGGCTCACGGGCGCCTACACGACGCCGCTGTGAGCGGCCCGGGACCGGTGAACGCGCCGGTAGGCTTCCGCTAGAGATGCCGAGCGTTCCGCTACGCACACCGGCGCGGCCACACCGCCGCGGGCGCAGGGCCTAGAGCGCGTTGGTCGACGCCGTCGTCGTCGGTGCCGGGCCCAACGGGCTCGCCGCCGCAATCGAACTCGCGCGCAACGGTCGCTCGGTCCACGTGATCGAGGGCTCCGATCGCATCGGCGGCGGCACGCGCACCGCGGAGCTGACGCTCCCCGGATTCCACCACGACGTCTGCGCGGCTGTGCATCCGCTCGCCGTCGGCTCGCCCTACCTTCGGACCCTGCCGCTCGCAGACCACGGGCTCGAGCTGCTCGAGCCTGAGGTCCAGGCCGCCCACCCGCTCGACGACGGCACCGCTGTCCTGCTGCAGCGCTCGCTCGAGCAGACCGCGGACGCCCTGGGCGCCGACGCCCGCGCCTACCGCGCCCTGGTCGCCGGCTTCGCCAGCGATTGGGACCGCCTCGCCGAGTTCGTCCTCGCCCCGCAGACGCGAGTGCCTCGCTCACCGCTGCTGGCGGCCCGCTTCGGCGCGCTGGGCGTCATGCCGGCAGGATTGACCGCCCGCACCTTCTTTCGCACGCCGGCGGCCCGGGCGCTGCTCGCCGGCATGGCGGCCCACGCGGTCCGCCCGCTCAGCGCGCCCGGCACGACCGCGTTCGCGCTGGTGCTGCTGGCGCTCGGGCACGCCTGCGGCTGGCCGGTCGCCCGCGGCGGCTCCGAGCAGATCACTGCCGCGATGGGCTCCTATCTCGAGTCACTCGGCGCCACCGTCGAGGTCGGGCGGCCGGTCGCGGCACTGGCGGAGCTGCCGCCGTCGCGCGCCGTGCTGTTCGACGTCACACCGCGCCAGTTGCTCGCGATCTGCGGCGAGGCGCTGCCGGCGCGCTACCGCCATGCGCTCGGGCGCTACCAATACGGACCGGGGGTCTTCAAGGTCGACTACGCCCTCTCGGGGCCGGTGCCCTGGAGCGCTCCGGCGGCACGGGCGGCGGGCACCGTGCACCTCGGCGGGCGGATCGAGGAGATCGCGTCCTCCGAGCGAGCGGTTGCGCGCGGCAGGATCGCACCGCGCCCGTACGTCCTCGTGGCCCAGCAATCGCTGGTCGACGCGACGCGCGCGCCGAGCGGATCGCACACGCTGTGGGCCTACTGCCACGTCCCGAACGGCTCGAGCACCGACATGACCGAGGCGATCGAGCGCCAGATCGAGCGCTTCGCCCCCGGTTTCGGCGCCCTCGTGCTCGCCCGCGCCACGCGCGGCCCGGCGCAGCTTGAGGCCGAGAACCCCAACTACGTCGGCGGCGACATCAACGGCGGGCTCGCCAGCCTGTGGCAGGTTCTCGCGCGACCGGCGCTGCGTGCCAACCCCTACGCGACGCCCGACGCCAAGCTGCTGCTCTGCTCCTCCTCGACCCCTCCCGGCGGCGGCGTGCACGGGATGTGCGGATTCCACGCCGCGCGTGCGGCGCTCCGCGGCGCGTTACGCTAACGCCTGCGAACCGGCGAGCACAGGAGCGGCGAATGGCGAGTGAATCCGAGCAGTACACCTACCCGGGCAGCGCGATCGACGTGGTCTGGGACGGCCGCCTGTGCATCCACGTGGGTGAGTGCACGCGCGCGCGCGGAGATCTGTTCGAGAGCGGCCGCCAGCCGTGGTGTGAGCCCGACAGCGCGCAGTCCGACTTCGTCGCCGAGGTCGTCGAACGCTGCCCGACCGGTGCGCTCAGCTACACCCGCGCCGACGGCGGGCCCGGCGAGGCGCCGCCGGACGCCAACTCGATCGTCGTCGCCAACAACGGCCCGCTCTACGCGCGCGGCGAGCTTGAGATCGAGGGCGCGCCGGCCGATTCCCCGGGCCTTGGCACCCGCGCGGCGCTCTGCCGCTGCGGGCTCTCCGCCAACAAGCCGTTCTGCGACAACAGCCATGAAGGGTCGCAGTTCCGCGACCGCGGACCGATCGGCGACGCGGGCGAGGCGCTCGAGTCCCACGGCGGCCCGCTCAAGATCCGCCCGCGGCCTGACGGCCCGCTGTTCGTCGAGGGCAACCTGACCCTGATCAGCGGCCTCGGCAGGGCGCGGTGGACCGGCACGCGGGTCGCGCTGTGCCGCTGCGGCGAGTCTGCGAACAAGCCCTTCTGCGACGGCACGCACGCGCTCGTTGGCTTCAAGACCGACGAATCCTGAGATCGCGTGGCCGCCCGCTAGCGGCGGAATGATTTCTGGATTCGGAGCGCTCCGCGCTCCGGCCGCAAGACCGCGCGCGTCAGGCCCGGCTTTGCGCCGTCGCGATCGCTGCCTGGCCGTAGGAGATGCCGCCGTCGTTGGGCGGCAGAAGCCGCGGGATCAGGACCCGCAGCCCGCTGCGCCGGAGCGTCTGTGCGGTGCGCTCGAGCAGGCGGCGATTCTGGAAGACGCCGCCGGAGAGCACGGCCGTGTCGATGCCGCGGGCGCCGGCGACGGTCGCGCAGGCGTGCGCGACCGCGTCGGCGAGCCCGTTGTGAAAGCGCGCTGCGACCAGCGCGGGGCTGACGCCCGCCGCCAGCTCGGCGGCGGTGGCGCGCACGAGCTGGCGCGCGTCGAGGATCGCCGGCGCGCCCGCAAGCAGCGCCATCGGGTAGGCGCCCTGCTCGTTGCGGTCGCAGCTTGACTCGAGCAGCGCGGCTGCCTGGCCCTCGTAGGTGGCGCGCGCGCGCACTCCACACAGCGCCGCGACCGCGTCGAACAGCCTGCCGGCGCTGGTCGTGACCGGAGCCTGAAAGCCCGAGCGCACGAGCTGGGCGACCTGCTCCCAGCGCTCCGGCGTGACCTCGCCCGCGAGTGCCGCGGGCAGCGCCACGCGCTCGGCGGGCGACTCCTCGCAGGCGAGCAGCCAGGCGCAGGCCATTCGCCATGGCTCCCGCGCCGCGGCATCGCCGCCGGGTAGCCTCACCGGCCAAAGGTGCGCGGCGCGCTCGACGCTGCGCAGGTCGCCAGCGAGAATCTCACCGCCCCAGATCGTGCCGTCGGGGCCGAGGCCGGCACCGTCGAGGATGGCGCCGACGACCGGCCCCAGCACGCCGTGCTCGGCGGCGCAGGCGGCCAGGTGCGCGTGGTGATGCGCCACGGCGACGAGCTCGACGCCGGGGCGCTGCTGCGCGTAGCGGGTCGAGAGGTAGTCGGGATGAAGGTCGTGCGCGACGATCTCGGGCGCAACATCGAAGAGCCGCTCGAAATGCGCGATGCCCTCGCGGAACGAGCGCAGGGTCTCCACGTTGCGCAGGTCGCCGATGTGATGGCTGACCCATGCGCGAGCGTCCTTCGCGACGCAGAAGGTGCTCTTCAGCTCAGCTCCGCAGCCGAGCACGTGGCGCTCGCCCGCGAGCGCCAGTGCGAGAGGGTCCGGTACGTGGCCGCGTGAGCGCCGCAGCATCAGCACCCCGTCTCCGCCAGCGGGCGCCGTGCTGCGCGCGACCGAGTCGTCGGTGCGCATGTGGATCGGGCGATCGTGCACGAGGAAGCGCTCGGCGATCGCTGCGAGCCGCTCGAGCGCTTCGGCGTCCCGGTAGGCGATCGGTTCGTCCGCGACGTTGCCGCTGGTCATCACGAGCGCCGCGGCGGCCGGGTTGCTTGCGCCGGCGGCGAAGTCGCTCGCGAGCAGGTGATGCAGCGGCGAGTAGGGAAGCATCACGCCGAGATCGGCGCAGCCCGGGGCGAGCGAGGCCGCGAGCCCGCCACCGGATCGCCGCGGCGCGAGCACGATCGGGCGTGCCCGCGAGCACAGCAGGATGGCGTCGCGGGGTTCGAGCGCCACCAGCGCCTGGGCGCCCGCGAGGTCCGGTGCCATCAGCGCGAACGGCCGCTCCTCGCGGTGCTTGCGCGCGCGCAGCCGCGCGACCGCGTCCTCGTCGGCGGCGGCGCAGGCGAGGTGGTATCCGCCGAGTCCCTTGACGGCGACGATCGCACCCGCGCGCAGCGCCGCCGCGGCGGCGCCGACGGCGTCGACGCCGCTCTCCGGGCCGAGCTCGGCCCCGTGCGCGTCGGTCAGGCGCGCCCGCGGCCCGCAGGCCGGGCAGGCGTTGGGCTGCGCGTGGAAGCGGCGGTCGGTCCGATCGCGGTATTCCGCCGCGCAGCGCTCGCACATCGCGAAGCCCGCCATCGTCGTGCGGGGGCGGTCATAGGGGACGGAGATGATGATCGTGAAGCGCGGCCCGCAGTCGGTGCAGTTGATGAACGGGTAGCGGTGGCGGCGATCGCGCGGATCGAACAACTCTCGCAGGCAGGCGTCACAGGTCGCGCTGTCGGGCGCGATCGGCGCGCGCGACTCGCCGCCGCCGCGCGATGCGAGGATCGCGAATCCCGCTGCCCCGCTCGGCTCGAGCTCCTGCACGCGGACCTGCTCGATCCTCGCGAGCGGCGGCGCCTCCGCGACCAGGCGCGCGAGGAACGCAGCGACCGATCGCTCATCGCCCTCGACCTCCGCCAGCACGCCGAGTTCGTCGTTGAGCACCCAGCCGCTGCACCCCAGCTCGTCCGCGAGACGGTGGGCGTGGGGGCGAAAGCCGACGCCCTGGACGGTTCCCTCGACGCGTGCGCGCACGCGCCGGCGCCCACCCGCGTCGCTCACCGTGGCGCCGTCAACGTGCGCTGCTCACGCCGCAAGCGTCTCGCGAGCGGCGAGCGCGCGCAGCCACGCGCGAAACGCCTCGACGCCCTCGCCGGTCTTGGCGCTGAGCAGCATCCTCGGCACGCCGGGGTGGACGCCGTCGAGGTGGTGAAGGAAGCGGTCGAGGTCGAAGTCGAGGTGGGCCAGCAGGTCGATCTTGTTGATCACGACCAGCTCGCAGGCGCGGAACATCAGCGGGTACTTAAGCGGCTTGTCCTCGCCCTCGGTGACGGAGGAGATCATCACCCGCGCGTCCTCGCCGATCCGAAACTCCGCCGGGCAGACGAGGTTGCCGACGTTCTCGACGATCAGCAGGTCGAGCTGCGCCAGTGGCAGCGCCGGCAGCGCCGAGCGGACCATGTTGGCGTCGAGGTGGCATTCGCCGCCGAAGCCCGAGCCGGTGTTCAGCTGCACGACGGGTATGTGCAGGTGCGCGATCCGGTCGGCGTCGAGGCTGCCCTGGACGTCGCCCTCGAGCACGCCGGCGCGGATCGGGAGAAGTTCGCGAAGCGCCGCCTCGAGCAGCGTCGTCTTGCCGGCACCGGGCGCGCTCATCAGGTTGACCACGCGCACGGCCGCGCTGTCGAAGTCCTCGCGGTTGGCGCGGGCGATCGTGTTGTTGGCGTCGAGCGCGTCCTCGACGATCCTCACCCTTGTGCGATGCATTCGGACTCCTCTTGCACTTCGATGTAGTCGACCTCGAGCTCCTCGCCGGTCAGGATCTCAACGCTACCGGGCAGGCACCGCGGGCAGCGGAACTCGGGCTGCTCGCTCTCCCACTGCTCGCCGCAGTCGCGGCAGCGCAGGCGCAGGGCGACCTCGGTCACCTCCAGCCGCGCGTTCGCGCAGCCAGACTCGCGTGCCACGATCTCGAAGTAGAAGCGCAGCGAGTCCGCCGAGACCTGGCGCAGGGGCCCGACGCGTACGCTGACGACGCTGACCTGACGTCCCTGCGCGTGGCGGGTCGCGGTGTGGAGGATCGCTGAGGCGATCGAGAGCTCATGCACCGTGGCGGTCCTCAGCAGATCCGCGGTAGCGGGTCGCCGACGAGCTGGTCCATTACGCGCCGGCCGCCGAAGCCGGTGTCCACGAGCACCATCCCTGGCGGCTCCTGCGCGACGGTGCCGATGATCGCGGCCTGCTCGCAGCCCGCGACGGCTTGCAGCGCGCCCAGCGCCCGTTCGGCCGCCGCCGGCGCCACGAAGGCGACGAAGCGGCCCTCGTTGGCGATGTACATCGGGTCGATCCCGAGCAGCTCCGCCGCCGCGGCGACGTTCGGCGCGACCGGGACCGCCGCGGCGTCCACGGTCACCGAAACGCCGGCGGCGCGGGCCAGTTCGTTGAGTACCGAGGCGACGCCGCCACGGGTGGCGTCGCGCATGCAGTGCAGCGCAGGGCCGGCGGCGCCGAGCAGCGCGTCGACCGCCGGCCACAGCGAACAGGTGTCTGACTCGATCTCGGCGTCCAGCTCGAACAGGTTGCGCGCCAGCATGATCGCCGTGCCATGCTCGGCGATCGGGCCCGAGAGGAGGACCACGTCGCCGGCGGCGATCGCCTCGCTTGACAGCGTGGCCCGCGGATCGATCACGCCGATCCCGCTGGTGGTGATGTACATACCGTCGGCGGCGCCGCGCTCTACGACCTTCGTGTCGCCGCCCACGATCTCGACGCCCGCGGTATGCGCCGCGGCGGCGATTGCCGCCACCTCAGCCGCCAGCACCTCGCTCTCGAGGCCCTCCTCCAGGATCAGCGAGACCGTCAGCGCTAGCGCCCTTGCGCCGGACACCGCGAGGTCGTTGACGGTGCCGTTGACCGCCAGCTCGCCGATCGAGCCGCCGGGAAAGCGCAGCGGCTTGACCACGAAGCTGTCGCTGCTGATCGCCAGCGCCACGCCGCCGGCCGCCACCGCGCCGGCGTCGCCGAGTGCGGCGAGCGCGCCGCCGGGGCGGGCGAAGGCGGGGACGAGCAGCCCCTCGATCAGCGTCTGCGTGGCCTTGCCGCCCGCGCCGTGCGCGAGCGTGATCCGCGCGTCGCGAAAGCGCGCGGGCTTCGCCCTCGCCGTCTCGATGATCGCGAGCACGCGCTGCTCGCGATCGCCGGCAAACGACTCGGGGGCGCTCACACGGCCTCCTTGGGCCGGCGGATGCGCCCGTAGTTGTAGTAGGCGGCGCAGGCGCCCTCGGGCGAGACCATGCAGGTGCCGATCGCATGCTCGGGCGTACAGGCGGTGCCGAACACCCTGCACTCCCATGGCTTGATCACGCCCTTCAGGACCTCGCCGCACTGGCACGCCCTCGGGTCGGCGATGCTGACGCCCGGAACCTCGAAGCGCCGCTCGGCGTCGAACTCGCGGTAGGCGTCGCAGAGGCCCAGCGCGCTGTGCGCGATCGTGCCCAGGCCGCGCCACTCGAAGTGCGGCCGCAGCTCGAACACCTCGGCCATGGCCGCGAGCGCCAGCGGGTTGCCGTCTGCCGACACGACGCGCGTGTACTGATTCTCGACCTCGCAGCGGCCCTCGTGCAGCTGGCGGCAGAGCATCAGGATCGACTGCAGGATGTCCAGGGGCTCAAAGCCTGAGACCACGATCGGGCGCCCGTACTCGGCGGGGATGAACTCGAAGCACCGGGTGCCGACAACCGTTGCGACGTGGCCGGGGCCGACGAACCCGTCCAGACGCAGGTCGGGCGAGGAGAGCAGCGCGCGCAACGGCGGCACGATCGTCACGTGGTTGCACATGCAGGTGAAGTTCGTCATGCCCTCGGCCTTGGCGCGGCGGAGCGTGAGCGCCGTGGAGGGCGCCGTGGTCTCGAAGCCGATCGCGAAGAACAGAACCTCGTGGCCGGGGTTCTCGCGTGCGATCCGCAGCGCATCGAGCGGCGAATACACGATCCGCACGTCCGCCCCCTCCGCCTTGGCGTCCAGCAGCGTCTGCTCCGAGCCGGGCACGCGCAGCATGTCGCCGAAACAGGTGAAGATCAGGCCTTCGGTGTGTGCGAGCGCGATGCCGTCGTCGACGCGGCCCATCGGGATCACGCACACCGGGCAGCCCGGGCCGTGCACGAGCTCGACGTTGTCGGGCAGCAGGTCGTCGAGGCTGTATTTGTAGATCGAGTGCGTGTGGCCGCCGCAGATCTCCATCAGCTTCAGCCGCCGGCCCGGCTCGACCGCGGCAGCGATCTCGCCGGCCAGCACCCGGCCCAGCCCGGCGTCGCGGAACTCGTCGACGTATCTCACGCCGGCGCTCCGAGCCCTCTGATCGCGACGCCGGCGTGCACCAGCAGCTCGTCGCCGACGGCGACCTCTCCCACCAGGTCGATCGCGACGGGTTGCACGACGTCGTCGAGATCGGCGCACAGCGCCGTGTCACGGTCGAGCTCCAGCACCCGCATGACGCTCGCGCCATCGCCGCAGGTGATGCAATGCTGATCGTCGCGGGCGCACTCCGCGGGCGAGGCGTCCTCGCTCATTCGATCGCGCTCCCCTTCAGCTCGGCCAGCTCCTGCTCGTAGTGCTCGCCCATCTCCGCCAGCAGGCGCAGGGTCGCCCGTGCCTCATCCTCGTCGACTCTGGAGAGCGCGAAGCCGACGTGGATCAGCACCCAGTCGCCGGGGGCCACGCCGCCGCTCTCATCGGCGAGCAGGCTGACGTTGACGCTGCGGCGCACGCCGACGACATCGACTGTTGCCAGCTGGTTTTCGGCGTCCACCAGCTCGACCACCTGTCCCGGTATCGCCAGGCACATGAGTTCGGAACTCCTCTCGGCAGGGCAGTTTCGAGTGTACGTGACGGCTGTCAGGACCGTGGCTCGGTTTTTCCGCACTCCTGGCGGGCAGCGACCGCGCAGCATGTGGCGCTCCCGGCCACGCGCGGCCTCGACCCGCGCCGGTGCCCGCACCGGCGGGCTGCTCAGGCTCCGAGCGCGGTGTTGAGGTTGTAGGCGAAGACGTAGACGGTCAGATCGCCGATCGTGGTCGAGGCGACCGGCGTGCCGAAGGCCGCGTCGGGGCCGACCACGCTCGGCGACTGCTGTGAGGGGTCGACGATCAGCAGGGAGCGGGCATGTGGATGCGCGGTGTACCAGCTCGAGATCTCAATGTCGGGGAAGGGACAGAGCCCGTTGGTTGCGGGCGCGCACTCATACACCGGGTAGACCTGCAGGGCGAACTTGGTCTCCCAGGTGAGCGCCATCGCGTCCCAGTAGCCGCCGTAGCCGTAGGACACATGTTCCTCCCGCGCGTAGCGCAGAAGGCGCCCTGCCTCCGCCGCTCCGGGCGTCGGCGGGGTGACCGCGAAGGACAGTTGCAGCGTCTGGTAGACGCCGCTGATCGCAAACAGACTGACAGCGGCGGTGACCACCAGCCGCCAGCGAAAGCCACGCGTGGCGAGCAGCGCCAACAGCGCTCCGATCGCGACGTACCCGGCGAGGATGTAGCGCGCGCCGTTGACGTCCTGCGGCGCGCTGGTCAGCAGATACACGGCGGTCGTGGTGACCAGGCAGGCGGTCCAGAAGACGACGTACGTGAAGCGCGCACCAAGCGCGGGGTCGCCTCCAACCGGGCGCGGCGCCGCCCGCGCGACGCGGCGGCGCACCTCCGCGAGCACGAAGACCAGCGCAGCAACCTCGAGAGTTCCGCTGGCGAGGAGCGCCAACCCGCTCAGGCCGGTAGAAGCGCCGAAGAAATATCCGCCGGCTAGGTACATGTAGCTCTCGAACGTGAGCAGAATGTTGTTGACCACGCCGGTCGCCGGCACCAAAGTGAATGCGAAGGGGAAACTCGTGACGTCCGCGGATCGCAGCAGATGCGCAACCAGCGCCCCGCCCGCGAGCGATACGCCAACCGACACGATCCCGAACGCGGCCATCCGCGCGCGCATCGGGCCCGCGCCGCGCCAGGCGATCGCGAGCACCGTCACGACCGTCGGGATCAGCGCCCAGTAGAGGAACAGTCGGTCGGAAGCCGCGGGCAGCACGCCGATCAGGCCGAGCCCGATCGCCAGTCCAACGATCCGCCACCACGACAGCGCGGCGGCTCGCGGAGCGAGCCACACCAGGGCCACACCGATCAGGACGGTGTGCACGGCCGAGAGGCCGTGCCAGTCGAAGGTGAAGAACGCGAAGCGCCCGAACGCCCCGGCGCACACCAGCGCGCAGACGACGATCATGGCAGCGAAGCGCCCGAACGTACGCCACGCCGACCAGCCCAGTGCCGCGAGGCCAAAGAGGCTCCACAGCATCGGCGCGACGTCCCACAACTGGCGGTAGTCCGGCAGCGCGTCGGTCAGCCGCAGGAACAGGAACTCCTCGTACCACGGGTGGTTGCCCAGGACGATTCGGGCGCCAGACGGCACCTGTCCGGCGAGATGGCCGAGCACGGGCGCCGCCGCCGCATCGCTGTTGAGGTAGATCTGCTCGATGATCGATCTGAACTCGGCGAGCACCACGACCCCGTAGATCAGGGCGCCGAGCGCGGGTGCCGCCCACAACAAGGTGCGCCAGTTGCGCGCGATCAATCCCACGCCGTCTCGGGGGTGGATGCCGCCCAACTGTCCGGCGTTCGTCCACGCTCGGATGCGAATTGTCGGGAGCCGCACCGGCTGCAACATAACGCGATTGCCACCCGGGAGGCAGGCGGGGCGTAGTCGCGATCGGACACCGCCGCGACGTCTACCGGCCACGCTGACCCGGAGGCCTAGCGCGACCGGCGACGGCGGTGCTCAGCGCTGCTCGACGACTATCAGTGAGTGACCGCTCGGGTCGCGAAACCAGAACATCGGCGGGACCGGATCACCCATCCGCGCGACCTCGGCGTCGACGTCTATACCGAGTGACCTGAACTCGGCATGCGTGGCGTCGATGTCGTCCGTCGTCAGCGTGATACCGGTCTGCGCCGGCTCGACCGCCTGCCCCGGCGGCGGTGGTGCCAATGCGATGCCCGTCGTGCCCTCGGGTAGGTAGACCTCGACCCAACGGTAGCGGCCGCCAAACGGCGTGTCGGTGCGCTTCTCGAAGCCGATCGATTCGTAGAACCCAATCGCATGGTCTTGGTCGATCGTCGGAACGCACACGAGGCTGATCTGGCGCACCAGCGTTGCTGTCTTACTCATCTAGCGTCCTCCTGGAATGGGGTTATCAGTAACAAAGCCCGGCGCGACAGCCAAAACTAATCGGTTTTCGCCACCTCACACCGGGACGGGTGTGAGCAGGGCGTCGATCTGGCAGATCGCCTGTGTCATTCCTTCCTCCATGCCCATCGCGAGCATTGTCTGCATCTGCTCAACGTCGGTGAAACGGGTGATCACGGTCATCCGGGTGCCGCCGTCGGCGTCCACGAACGTGATATGGCCAGCCATCGGCTCGACGCCAGGTATCGGCTCCCCGTCTTCTCCGGCGAGCCCGTTCGCGAACTCCAGGCGGCGTGGCTTGTCGATCGCGTCGATGCGCCACCAGCCACGCGGCGTCTCGCCTGCCGGACCGGTCATGAAGTAACGGGATTCGCCGCCGACCGTGAACTCATGACGGGTAAAGGTCGCGGGGAACGTTGGCGGACCCCACCAACGCTCCAGCTTCCGCGGATCCTCCCAGACCTCCCAGACCCGTTCCGGATCCGCATCGAACTGCGCGACCAGCGTGAGCGTCAACGCGTCCGAATCCTTGTTCGTGCTGATGACCGTCATGTCGTGCTCCCTTCCTCGCCGGCGAGGATGTCGGCGATCTGTGTTATGCGCGCACTCCACAGCTGCTCGTACTCGTCGAGCAGCGCGGCGGCCTTACGTAGCGTCGGGAAGTTGCAGCGGACGATCTGCTCGCGGCCGCGCCGCTCCTTGGTGACCAGTGCGGCTCGCTCTAGCACCGCGACATGCTTCTGCACCGCGGCAAAGCTCATCTCGTAGCAACGTGCCAGCGCCGAGACCGACTGCTCCTGGCGGATCGCCCGCGCGAGGATGTCGCGTCGAGTCGCCGCACCCAACGCCAAGAACACGCGATCGGCCGTGTCGTCAGTCCACCCATCTACAACCATATGGTTGTAGATTACACGTTTCTGGGCTGCGCGCAACCCCCACCTTCACGACGAGCCAGCGCCGCCGCCAAATCCGACAGCGACACCGCGCCCGCCCGACCACGCGGCTGCTTCGCGCGAACAGCAACCGCGCTGCCTGCACGCGATCGGAGCAGCGGGCGGCGATGGCGGTCCTTGTATCGAGCGTCACTAAGGAGTAGGGTCGGCCGGGCTGAGAGGCTCCCAGCAGGCGCTCGATTTCGACGCGGAGTCGCGACAGGGTCGGCACAGCGAGCCTGACCGCATCCGCGCATCGCGTCGCAGGAAGCAAGGTCCTGGGCAGCCCAGTCGGCCACCAACTCGAGTGGCGATCCACACGGACGGGGGGGAGAATTGACCATGAACGACGAGTATCCGGTGCAACTCTCGGTCGACTACCCAGACCGCGCACTGAACCGGCTCAGCTCCGCGCTGCGGATCTTTGCCGTCATCCCGATCGCCATCGTTCTCGGCGCCATCGGCGGCTACAGCGCCCAGTGGGGTGGCAGCGGAGGCGGTGCGCGCACGAGCACGGTCGCGGTCGGCACCGGACTGCTGTTCCTGCCGCCGCTGTTGATGATCGTCTTCCGCCAGAAGTACCCACGCTGGTGGTTTGACTGGAATCTCCAACTGCTGCGCTTCGCCAACCGGGTGGGCGCATACATCGCGCTGATGAACGACCGCTACCCCTCCACCGACGAGGAGCAGGCGGTCCACCTCGACTTCGCCTATCCCGACGCTCGGCAGGAGCTGAACCGCTGGCTGCCGCTAATCAAGTGGCTCCTCGCGATCCCGCACTACATCGCACTCCTCTTCCTCTATCTCGGCGCAATCGTGGTCGTGATCGGCGCGTGGTTCGCGATCCTGTTCACGGGCCGCTATCCGCGTGGGATGTTCTCCTATGTCGAAGGCGTGATCCGCTGGCACAACCGCGTCGTCGGCTATGCCTTCATCCTCGTGACCGACCGCTACCCGCCCTTCCGCCTGCGACCCTGAGCCGGCCAACGCGTCTCGCGCGCCTGCGTGAGTGCCGCTTCGCGCGCGCATTGCACCAGCGAGGCGCAGGTGCGGTTGGACGGGCGCGGTGCCTCTCGACATTCGGGCCGCAGCAAGGTAACTTGTGATGGTGGGCGTCGAGTTGATCATCGCCGAGAGCGCCCGCAAGCACGGTGTTAGCGATGAAGACATCCGACACGCATACGCAAACCCGATCCGAGTGTTCGAGCTCGACGAGGGGCTCACGATGATCATCGGCGCCAACCACGCCGCGATCATCTACGAGATCGGCGTCGTGGAAGGTGTCCTGGCCCCTGTCGTCGTGCACGCGATGAAGGCGCGCGACAAGTTCCTGAGGTGATGCACATGCCGCGAACCGTTCAAGACATCCTCGATCACGCCGACGAGCTCGCCAGCCGTTTCGAGGACTACACCCCGAGCGAGCGCGACGAGCGCGACCCCGAGGTCTTCACCGCACTCCGCGATGCCGCACTGTCACGCTCCAATGCAGAACGCTCCATCAAGACTGCGGTCGATAACGCGCGGGCCCACGGATACTCCTGGGCGCTAATCGGATCGCTACTCGGAACCTCCGGCGAGGCAGCTCGTCAACGCTACTCGGCCAAACAACGGGCATAGCGACCGCGGCTCGCTGCTCCTCGTCGCGCGCAGCAGCAGCGCGGGTGATGGTCGGTCAGGGGATCGTGTGGCCGCCGGGACCGAGCGCGATCGCGGTTGACTGCGTTGACGACGAGCCGCCCGATCCGGCGCAATGCACGGTCGGTATGCCAGTGAGCGGTTCGACCGGGGCCGTGTAAACCGTCCTGCCGTTGGCGTCCCGGAGGGAAACGCTGTCGGGGCTGGTGGCGATTAGCGCGTAGACGAGTCTGCCGGCCACGCCAAAGCCCTTCGGAACCGTCGCGGCCGGCATCTGCGAAACGCCGGCTGGACTGTGCAACCAGGCGGTCAGACCGGCGCGCAGAACGACGCCGCTGATGACCTGAAAGTGGTGCTGCGTGCACGCGCCCACGTAGGTCGTCCACCACACGGGGTTGTTCCCGATGTTCTGTCCGCTCTTGGGTCCAAGCGGATAGTTCGCGCATGACTGGCTAGTGGCGCCCCCGTTGGCCTCGCTCATACACAGCGCGACCTTGCCGAGGTAGCGGATGCGGTGCAGCATGATCACAACCGGCCCCTGGACGCTGTTCACGCTCGCGAGCGCCACATGCCCCGGCGGGAGCTGGTACACCGGAGCTCGCTCAAGCGCGACCGGCGATCCGAAGGCGGCATTGCCACTCGACCAAGCGACCGCCGCCGAGACGATCGCAACTACGAACGCACCCGACACGAAGGTGAAGGCGCGCCGTCGCCGACGATGACTGCCGTCCACACAATCCATTCCGCAATCCCCCACGCGCAGAGGGTACTCGGGCACCGGATGCAAGCAATCGACGCGGCCCAGCGCTGTCGCGTGTCGCGCGAAACGGAGCACTCTGGCGAGGGTGTTGGGTGAAGGTGATCGGCGCGGTATCGTCGGCGCTGATGGCGCACACGATCTGAACATGGTCACGCTGGCGAACTTTCCCGACGAGGTAGCGGCGTTCTCGGCGTTTCAGCGGTCGCAGACCGCCGCCGATGAATCGTTCGCGGCCGAAGCCGGCCAGAGCCGTCGTTTGAGCGAGGAGCCGGGCGCGGCGCGTGCGCTCGCAAGGTCGGTCTACAAAGACGCTGAGACCCGGCTGGGGATCTTCCCGGCGAAAGGCGCCGTGATCTTCCTTGCCATGGGCGTTTCCTGCCATCGGCTCGGCGTGAGTGTGCCGACCTGGCATGCGGCCGCCAACGGCATAGGGGCAGCCCATCGCGACGAAGCCGGCTTTCATCTGTGGGGTGTCCTGCCGGCCGGTGCGAGCGCTGCCGAGGTTACGGACGTCTGCGGCGCGGTCGTTCCCGTCGAGCTCGGCCCGAACGCGGGGTATTCCGTCGTGACGCTCAACGCCCCCGTCAGCCTGGGCTTCGTAACCGGGCTAGGCGCGCGGCAGATCCGTGAGCTCCACGTTCAGCGCGGGCGAACGACCCACCACGTGCCGGACGGCAAGGGCGGGCTCACCCGGATAGTGCTCGCCCAATCGGGTGCCTAGGCGAGCGTCGCCGAGTGCTGAGTTTCGCGCGAAGCAGCCACGCCAATCACGTCGAGGCTGAGTGCTGCTCTCGCGAGAAGCAGTAGCGAGGCTAGCGCGATCGCTGACGACTGCTCTTCGTCCGCAGCGAGCGTGTGGCGCGACGTTTCGAGACGCTCGCTCCTCACTGAGGCGAGAGGAGGGAAGGAACGCGCGCGTTGTCCGTTCGGCTTTCTCAACACGGGCGTAAAGGCTGCCTTGACATCCCCCTCTGTGAAGGTAGCCTTTACGTTCATGGATTCGGTGCGGTCGCTCGCCGCGCTCACCAGCCGGCTCGAGGCACAGGTCTCGGCTCTGACTCACAACGCGCGAAGCCCGCTGGCCGCACCCGACTATCTCGATCTGGTCCGGAGAGCTCAGGACGTCGACGACCTGGCTCAGCAGGCCCTCAGGCTTTGCGTGGAGCAAAGCCGCGACGCCGGCCACACCTGGCAGGAGATCGGCGACCTTCTTGGAGTGACCCGTCAAGCCGCCTTCCAGCGGTTCGGCAAGCCCATCGACCCCCGGACAGGAGAGCCAATGGACAAGACGGTGCGCATGACCGACGCTGCAGGACGCGCGATACATATCGCTGCTGCCGTTCTCGATGGACGCATGGAGGAAGCCCGGCCCTTCTTCAACGAAGAGGTCTTGACCGCGTTCACCGACGAGGTCCGGGGCGACAGCCTGGCGACGGTCGCGGGCCTCGTGGGCGCTTTCGAGGGCTTTGGCGACGGCGAGCCGTTCGTCCGCCGTATCGGCGACCACACGGTCGTCGACATCCCGCTGCGCTACGAGGCGGGCGAGATGAAGGCCCGAATCGCCTTCGATACGGACGAGAAGGTCGCCGGACTATTCATTCTCCCCACCGAAATACCTTGAACCGGGGCCGCGCAGCCGTGCAAGCGACTCGCTCCGTCAACCGTGTGACCGGGTGCCAAGCGCGCACTTCGCCAAGCTCCCGCGCGCCGACGCACACGCATACGCGGACACGGCCTCCGGCCACGAAGCCGAATCACAGGAGACACCGATGAGACAGGAGACACCGATGAGCCCGAAACAAGTCGCCTACGATGATGGCGAGATCCGCTGCGACGACCAGGGTCTCAGCATCCGCCGCTACTACCCCTGGGGCACAAAGCGGATTTCGTACAGCTCGATCGAAGGGGTGGAGACGCTCTCGCTGACTGGCCTGCAGAAAGTGCGCAGGTGGCGCCTCTGGGGTTCCGGAGACTTGATCCACTGGTGGAATCTCGATCCGCGACGGCCC
>Ga0302157_10001196_pt1 | contig 32270 bp, 30 predicted proteins | sample I_Bog_N3_3_FD_193502 | JGI IMG/M metagenome (GOLD analysis project Ga0302157, IMG submission 193502) | Peat permafrost microbial communities from Stordalen Mire near Abisko, Sweden - I_Bog_N3_3 | ecosystem: Environmental > Terrestrial > Soil > Wetlands > Peat | place: Sweden: Abisko, Stordalen...
TCTTGCGCTCCGGTCTCGGCTCCGTGGTCAGCAGCAGCAGCGGAGTCAGGTGGTAGTTCGGCAGCGTGCGCAGCTGTGCGATCAGCGTTATGCCATCCATGCGCGGCATATTGACGTCGGCCAGCACCAGGTGTACCCGGTGCCGGCGCGCGTATTCCATTGCCTCTTCCCCGTCGGAAGCCTCGATCACCTCGTAGCCGGCCGCCCGCAACGTCACCCCCACCATTTGCCGCATCGCCGCCGAATCATCGACTGCGAGAATCGTCTTGGACATGTCCTGATGCTCCGACCGCCGTTCCGTGGGTCGGCCGCCGGCGGCCGATAAGCCTGTCTATCGGCACCGCAGGACGATGATTAAATGTGTTACCGCTAGCGCTCCTGAGGAGTGCGTCGCGCGTCACACTGTGTCGCAGCATGATCGCGGCCGAGCGCTGGGTGCCGCTGCACAGCCGCACCGCGCGCCAGGCCGGCCACATCCAGGATCAGCGCCACCGAGCCGTCACCAAGGACGGTCGCTCCGACGATGCCATCGATGTGGCCGTAATTGGGCTGCAGCGTCTTGACCACGACCTGCTGCTGTCCCAGCAGCGCATCGACGCCGAGCGCGACGCGCCTGCCGTCCCCCTCCACGACGATGATCAGTCCGTCGCGCACCTCGCGCGGATGCTCGCGCGGAGCATGCAGCAGCTGCTGCAGCTGCAGCACTGGCAAATGCTCACCATGATAGGACAGCACTGCGCCGTGCCCCACGACGTGACTGACCGCCGCCCGGCGCATCTGCAGCGATTCGACGATCGCGGTCAGCGGCACGATGTACGACTCATCGCCCACCGCCACGATCTGGCCATCGAGTATCGCCAGCGTCAGTGGCAGCGTGACAATGAAGCTTGTGCCCTTGCCGGCCTCGGAACGCACTTCGATCGCACCCCCGAGCTCGTCGACATTGCGCCTGACGACGTCCATGCCGACGCCGCGGCCCGAAGTGTCAGTCGCCTGATCCCGCGTTGAAAACCCCGGCAGGAAGATCAGTTTATGCAGCGCCGCATCCGTCGGCTGCTGGTCGGCTCCGACCAGTCCCAGCAGGCGCGCCTTGGCGAGGATCTGCTCGCGCTGCAGTCCGCCGCCGTCGTCGCTGACCTCGACGATTACACTGCTGCCACGATGGCAGGCGTGCAGCTGCACGGTGCCGCAGGCATGCTTGCCGCTCGCCTGGCGCTGCTGCGGCGCCTCGATGCCGTGATCGATGCAGTTGCGCACCAGGTGCGTCAGAGGGTCACCGATCTTCTCGAGCACGCTCTTGTCGAGTTCGGTCTGCCCGCCTGTGATCCTGACCTCGACCTGCTTGCCCAGGCGCTGGCCGAGGTCGCGCGCCATGCGCGGAAAGCGGCCTAACAGGAAACTGATGGGCACCATGCGCACCCGCATGACGTTTTCCTGCAGCGCACGCACATTGCGCTCGAGCTGCGCAAGCCCTGCGCGCAGACGCTCGCCCGCGGCCCCGTCAAGCAGCGCGCCGAACTGTCCGAGCGTCGACTGGGTGATCACCAGCTCGCCAACGCTGTTCATCAGCTGCTCGATTTTCCCGATGCCGACCCGGATCGATGCGGCATCGCCGCTCTTTGCTATGGCGGGTATGGGGGTAGCCTCGCCAACCGCCACCACGGCGCCCGTCTGGCGCCGGCCGGCGCTGTGTGACGGCTCGGCCTTGCGCGCCGCCATGACTTCCAGGTCGAATTGCAGGTCGGCAATCTGCTGCGCATCGCATGCCAGACCGGTTTGTTGCGCATTCAGCAGCTCGCGCACCATATCCACCGAGCGTAGCAGCAGATCCGAGAGCGTGCTCGTGCCCTGCATGCGACCAGCGCGCAGCGCTTCCAGCACCGATTCGAGTGTATGGGTAAAGGAGCTGATCTGCTCGAAGCCGAAGGTCGCGGCTCCGCCCTTGATCGAATGCGCGACACGAAAGATCGAGTCGATCAGCTCGGAGTCGGCATCGCCGGCCTCCAGTTGCAGCAGCGCCTGCTCCATCTGCCCGAGCGCCTCGAAGCTCTCCTCGTAGAACGAGTCGTGGAATTGTGCCAGGTCGATCGCCATGTGCTAGATGCCGAGATCCGACAGCAGCGCATCGACATCGGCCTGGCCGCTGACTGCCAGTCCATGATCGATTCCCGGCACCGCCGGCCCGTACCCGCGCGTAAGGCTACTGCTGCTGGCGTCAGCGCCGCTCCTGCCAGCGACGCCGGCGCCAACGCCAACGCTGTCGTGACTATCAGCGCCGGCGATGCGTACCAGGTCTGCCAGCGCCAGCTCCAGTTCATCCACCAGCGCCATCACTCCGCGAATGATCTGTCCGCCCAGGTCCTGATAACCCTGGGCGAGCAGTACCTCCGACAGATTGCTGCGCATGGCCGCCATGCTGCTGCCGGCCTGCTTCAGGAATGCCTCGAACTGTCCCTGCAACTGCGTAGGCGACGCGGCCGCCGGGGATGCCACCGCGTGCTGCAGGTTCAGCAGGTGCTCGGCCTGTTCTGCAATTTTGGCGGCAAGCGGGCAACACTGCTCGACCAGGTCCATGGTCCGGTGTGCGGCGTCATCGGTGAGTTGCAGCACATGCGCCAGCCGGTGGCGCGCGTCTGGCACCTGGCGCTGGGCAAGATCGATCAGCCTGGAATCGACGCGAAAGCGCTCGAGGGCGGCCTGCAGGCCGCTGGCGACCCGGCGCACATGCATAGTCAGCTCGCAATGACGCGCGCTGTCGAAGCCGGCCAGGGCAGCGGCAAAGCCCTCGCTGTCACCCGTTGCCAGCGCCTGCGTCATCGCGGCGACCCATGGAGCGTACAGTTGCATTCACGCCGCCGCGCGTGCTGCCATGATCTTGTCGATCTTCTCCTTGAGCGTCGCGCCGGTAAACGGCTTGATGACGTAGCCGTTGACGCCTGCCTGCACCGCCTCGACGATCTGCTCGCGCTTGGCTTCGGCGGTCAACATCAACACCGGCAGGCTGGCGAGGCGCGCATCGGCCCGCACCTGCTTGAGCAGCTCCAGGCCCGGCATCCGCGGCATGTTCCAGTCGGTGATCAGGAAATCGAAGTTGCCCGATTTCAGCAGCGGCAACGCCGTATTGCCGTCATCGGCCTCCGCGACGCTGGCATAGCCCAGGTCATGCAGCAGGTTCTTGATGATCCGGCGCATGGTCGAGAAGTCGTCGACCACGAGTATGTTCAGGTTCTGCTGCACGGTAGCTACCCAATTGGCCTGCAATCGATGCCAACCGGTTATCGGCGGGAAGGCCGGGAATCTTGAGCCGCGCCTTGGCGGCACCGCCGCCGCGTCGAGCCGCCGTCATGCGGCTTGACATATTAAGCTGCAGGCGTCAGGTCTGGGCCGACAGGTGCGGCCAGGCTGCGCGCAGGTACAGTGCCATCGAGATCAGCGTCAGCGCCGCGGCGATGACCGTCAGCCAGATACCGATCTGATAGATCGGCAGTCCCAGCAGGTCGTCCCGGAACAGCAGCATCGTCAATCCGACCATCTGCAGGATGGTCTTGTACTTGCCGATACGCGACACGGCCACCGCGGTGCGCTGGCCGATGCCAGCCATCCACTCGCGCAGCGCCGAGATGGCAATCTCGCGGCCGATGATCACCGCCGCGGTCAGCACGATGATCGGGCGCGGGTCACGGCTGACGATCAGCACCAGGGCAACCGCGACGATGAGCTTGTCGGCAACCGGATCCAGAAAAGTGCCGAGGCGCGTGATCTGTCCAAGCCGACGAGCCAGGTAGCCGTCGAGCGAATCGGTAATCGCGGCGGCGGCGAACAGCAGGCCGGCGATCGGGTACGCGAGCGACGCATGATTGCGCGCGCCGAACAGGAATAGCAGAACGATCAGCGGTATCGCGAGTATTCGCAACCAGGTCAGGATGTTGGGCAGGTTCCAGACCATCTGTTCATGCCTATCGGTTCAGGCCGCCGCAGTTCAAGCGCCGGGGTGCAGATGATCATAGATCGAACGCGCCATCGCCGCGCCCACGCCGGAGACTTTTTCAATATCCGCCACCCCGGCTCGCATCACGCCCTGCAGGCCGCCAAAATGCGTCAGGATTGCGCGCCGGCGCGCCGGACCCAGCCCCGGAACGGTCTCGAGGATGGACTCGCGATAGCGCCGCGCGCGCCGCCGCCGGTGGCCGGTGATCGCAAAGCGGTGCGCCTCATCGCGCACGCGCTGGATGAAATGCAGTGCGGCGCTGTCGGCCTGCAACACGACCGGTAGCGGCTCCCCCGGCAGAAACAGCCGCTCCTGGCCCGGCCGGCGATCGGCGCCCTTGGCAACGCCGACCAGCGCCAGCCCCTGGCATCCGGCTTCGGCCAGTGCGCTGAGCGCGGCGTCGAGCTGGCCGGGACCGCCGTCGATGAGCAGCAGATCGGGCCGCGCTCGCTCGCCGCTGACGATGCGCGCGCCGTGTCGCAGCAGCGCCTGATGCATCGCGCCGTAGTCGTCGCCCGGCGTCACGCCCTCGATGTTGTAGCGCCGGTAGTCGCTCTTGCGCGCTCCCTCCGGCGTGAATACCACGCACGAGGCGACCGTGCCCTCGCCCGCCGTATGGCTGATATCGAAGCATTCGACGCGCTCGGGCGGCTTGGGCAGATCAAACACCCGCGCCAGCACCTGCATGCCCTCGACCGCAAGCTCGGCGCGCAGCGAGCGCATGCGCAGCGCGTTGCGGGCGTTGTCGAGCGCCAGCTCCAGCCACTGGCGTTTCAGGCCGCGCTGTGGCACGCGCAGTTCCAGCGCGCGCCCGGCGGCACGCTCGAGCGCCTGTGCCACAGGCGTTTGATCCGGCAGCGCGATGTTGACCAGGATCTCCGGCGGCGCCGGCTCGCGGCTGTAGTAGAGCAACAGGAAATCCGCCAGCGTCTCGGCCGGCTCGCTCAGCGCGCTGGCCGGAAAATGGCTCGCGGTGCCCAGGTTCTGCCCCTCGCGCACCGGCAGCACGCAGATCGCATATTGGCCGGGCTCCCCGGCGATCGCGATCACGTCGGTATCGGCGCGACGCTGGGCGTTAGCGATCTGCTGCGAGCGGATCTGCTGCAGCTCGCGCAGCTGGTCGCGCAGTCGCGCGGCGTCCTCGAACTGCAGTTCGGCCGCGGCCGACTCCATGCGCTGCTGCAAGGCGCCGATCACCTCGGCGTTGCGTCCTTCGAGCACTCCGATCGCGCCCTCGAGGTCGCGCGCGTAATCCGCGCGGCTGATCAATCCAACGCACGGCGCCGAGCAGCGACCTATCTGGTGCTGCAGGCACGGCCGGCTGCGGTTGGCGAAGAACGAGTCGCGGCAGTTCCTGATATTGAACACCTTCTGCAGGTGCTGCAGCACCTCCTTGACGGCATGCGCACTGGCAAATGGCCCGAACTGGCGGCTGTTGCGCTGCCGCGGTCCGCGGTAGAACACCAGCCGCGGAAACTCATGCCCCGGCGAACACAGGATGTAGGGGAACGACTTGTCGTCGCGCAGCATGATGTTGTAGCGCGGCCGGTGCGCCTTGATCAGGTTGCATTCCAGCAGCAGCGCCTCCTGCTCGCTGTTGACGACGGTCACCTCGACCCGGGCGATTCGCCGCACCATGGCCACGACCTTGGGCGACAGATCATGGTTGCTGAAGTAACTGCCTACCCGATCGCGCAGCCGGGCTGCCTTGCCGACGTACAGCAGCTCAGCGTCGGCGGCGTACATGCGGTAGACGCCGGGACGCTGCGGCAGCGTTGCCACATAGCTCTTGGAATCGAAGTCGGTGTCGCTCATGGCGGCCAGGCGCCGAAGCGCTCACCCGATGCTGCGCCTCGGCTGCGGGTCGTCGGTCCCGCTCACGGCTTCTGTTTGCTGCGCTCGGCGATCAGCATCGCCAGCTCCAGCGCCTGCTCGTAGTTCAGGCGCGGATCGACCTGCGATCGATAAGTGCGCTGCAGGTCGGCATCGGTGAGCCCGCGCGCGCCACCGGTGCATTCGGTGACGTCCTCACCGGTGAGTTCGATGTGCGCGCCGCCCAGGTAGGTACCGTGCTGCGCGTGGATGCGAAACGCGAGATCGAGTTCCTTCAGGATATTCTCGAAGCGCCGGGTCTTGAGTCCCCCGGTGCTGGTCTCGGTATTGCCGTGCATCGGATCACAGCACCACAGCACCGTATGCCCGGTCCGGCGTACCGCCTCGATTACCCGCGGCAGCGATTTCTCGATGTCCTTGGCGCCGAAGCGGTGAATCAGCGTCAGCCGCCCGGGCTGATTCTGCGGATTGAGCGTGGTCACCAGCTGCTGCAGCCACTGGTCGTCCATGGCGGCGCCGATCTTGACACCGATTGGATTGGCAATGCCGCGGAAATACTCGACGTGCGCCCCATCCACCTGCGCGGTGCGCATACCGATCCAGGGCATGTGCGTTGACAGGTTGTACCAGTGGTTCTGGCGCGCGATGAAGCGCGTCTGCGCCTGCTCGTACAGCAGGTGCAGGCCCTCGTGGCTGGCAAAAAAATCCACCCGCGTGGCATCGTGCACCGCGCGGCCGGTCAGCGACTGGAAGAAATCCAGTGCATCGCCGATCGAGTCGGCGATGCGCTGGTAGGCTTCGCGCAGCTCGGCGTGGCGCACGAAGCCGAGGTCCCAGTACTCCGGGTGGTGCAGGTCGGAGAATCCGCCATCCACCAGCGCGCGCACGAAGTTCAGCGTCAGCGCGGCGCGCTCATAGCCACGCAGCAGCAGCTGCGGGTCCGCGCGGCGCGCCTCGGCGGTGAACTCGACCTGGTTCACCAGGTCGCCACGATAGGCCGGCAGCGTCACCCCGTCGCGCGTTTCCATGTCGGTGGAGCGCGGCTTGGCGTACTGGCCTGCCATGCGGCCGATACGTACCACCGGCCGCTTCATCCCCGACAGCAGCACCAGGCTCATCTGCAGCAGCACCTTGAGCTGCTTGGCGATGCGATCGGACTCACAGTCCGCAAAGCTCTCGGCGCAGTCGCCGCCCTGCAGCAGGAAGCCCTCGCCGCGTTGTACCGCGGCCAGCCGTTCGCGCAGATTCTCCACTTCCCACGACACCACGATCGGCGGCAGCCGCGCCAGTTCGGCGACCACGCGGCTCAGGGCGGTCGGATCGTCATACACCGGCTGCTGCGACGCCTTGCGCGACTGCCAGCTTGCCGGATGCCAGGAGGTGCTGTCGGTGGATCTCATGTGGCAATGCTAACATGCACGCTTTGCCGGGGAACACGTATGAATAAGGTGCTGGTCCTGGGCGCGGGCAAGATCGGCGCACTGATCTCCGGGCTGCTGGCCGAATCCGGTGCCTACCAGGTGCAGCTGGCGGACGTCGACGAGACCGCGGCCGCCGGTGTTGCGCGCGCGCATGGACTGGCCACGATCCAGGCGCTGCGGCTCGATGCCACGGATGGCGCAGCGCTGCACGCCTACCTTGCGGCGAACCCGGTGCTGGCGGTGGTGTCGAGCCTGCCGTTCCACTGCAACACAGTGGTGGCGGGCGCCGCGCGCGCAGCCGGCATTCATTATTTCGACCTGACCGAGGACGTGGAGGTCACGCGCCAGGTCAGCCAGCTGGCGCGCGGCGCCGCGGCGGCGTTCGTGCCGCAGTGCGGCCTGGCGCCGGGATTCATCAGCATCGCCGGCGGCGAGCTGATCCGGCATTTCGACAGCCTGCGCAGCGTGCGGCTGCGCGTGGGCGCCTTGCCACAGCATCCGCACAACGTGCTGAAATACTCGCTCACCTGGTCCACCGAAGGCCTGATCAACGAATACGGCAATCCGTGCGAGGCCATCGTCGATGGCCGTACGGTGGAAGTGCGGCCGCTCGAGGGCATGGAGGAGATCGAGATCGACGGCACGTTGTACGAAGCGTTCAACACCTCCGGCGGACTCGGCTCGCTGGCGCAGAGCTTCGGCAGCAGCTGCGAGAGCATGGATTACAAGACCATCCGTTACCCGGGACACTGCGAGCAGATGCGGCTGCTCATGAACGACCTGAAGCTCAATCACGACCGCGGTACGCTCAAGCGCATCCTGGAGAACGCGGTGCCGCAGACGCTGCAGGACGTGGTGATCGTATACGCCGCGGTGACCGGCATGCAGAACGGCGAGCTGCGCGAGGAGAACTACGTCAGCAAGATCTACCCGCAGATCATTGCCGGCCGGTTGTGGTCCGCCATCCAGGTCAGCACCGCCGCCGGACTGTGCGCGGTACTGGACCTGGTGATCACGCATCCGCAGCGCCAGGCGGGGCTGGTGACGCAGGAGTCGTTCCGCCTGCCCGACATCCTCGCCAACCGCTTCGGGCGCCATCTGGCCGCGGGCGGCAGCAAGGACATCTCGGGCGACGTGGTGGTCAGCGGCGCGCCCGGCCGCCAGCGCGCGCGCGCAGGCTGAGCCGTGAACCGGAGCATTGGGCTGTGAACCCGCACACCGTTACCGAGCTGCTGCAGCATTTTTCACTGCCAGCGGCCGATGCCAGCGACTCGCCGGAGGGCCTTGCAAGCTACTGTCCGGGCGACGGTAGCCTGCTCGGCCGCGTACCTACCAGTGGAGCCGCCGGCTACAACGCCGTCATGAGCCAGGCGGTCGCCGCTGCCCGCGCCTGGGCCGACGTGCCGGCGCCACAGCGCGGCGAGCTGGTGCGCCATATCGGCAACGAGCTGCGAGAGCACAAGCGCGAACTGGCCGAACTGGTGTCGCTGGAGAATGGAAAAATCATCGCCGAGGGGCTGGGCGAAGTGCAGGAGATGATCGACATGGCGGATCTTGCGATCGGTCAGTCGCGCATGCTCTACGGCCGCACCATGCACTCGGAACGCAGCCAGCACCGCATGTACGAGCAGTGGCATCCGCTCGGCGTGGTCGGGGTCATCACCGCGTTCAATTTTCCGGTCGCGGTATGGTCGTGGAACGCGCTGCTGGCCGCGGTATGCGGCAACGCCACGGTGTGGAAGCCGTCCCCCAAGACGCCGCTGTGCGCGCTGGCGGTACAGCAGCTGTGCGACCGGGTGTTGAAGCGTCACGGCGCACCGGCGATCTTCCAGCTGCTCATCGACCGCGGCGCCGAACTCGGTGCGCGCCTGGCCGCCGACCCGCGCGTCAATCTATTGTCGTTCACCGGCTCCACCGCCGTCGGCCGTCAGATCGCACAGACCGTCGCGGCGCGCCTCGGGCGCAGCCTGCTCGAGCTGGGCGGCAACAACGCGATCATCGTCGATGAGACCGCGGACCTGGACCTGGCGACGCGCGCCATCGTCTTCGGCGCGCTCGGCACCGCCGGCCAGCGCTGCACCAGCACGCGGCGGGTCCTGGTGCACCGATCGCGGCTGCCCGAGCTGCAGCGGCGGCTCATCCACGCCTACCAGCAGATGCGCATTGGCGATCCGCTGGATCCATCCACGCTGGTCGGACCGCTGATCGATGCCGAGGCGGTGCGCGTCTTCGAGCGCGCCATCGTCAGCGCGCAGGCCGCCGGTGGCCAGCTGCTGGTGGGCGGCAAGCCGATGGTGCGCCCCGGCCACTTCGTCGAGCCGGCCATCGTGCTGGCGCGTAACGACTGGGACATCGTGCAGCACGAAACCTTCGGCCCGATCCTGTACCTGCTACCGGTGGACTCGCTCGATGAGGCCATCCGGCTGCAGAACGACTCGGCCTACGGCCTGTCGTCCGGACTGTTCACGCAGCGCTTGCAGCACGCCGAACTGTTCCTTAGCCACCAGGGCAGCGACTGCGGCATCGCCAACGTGAACATCGGCACCTCCGGCGCTGAGATCGGCGGCGCCTTCGGCGGCGAGAAGGACACCGGCGGCGGGCGCGAGGCCGGCTCCGACGCCTGGAAGACCTACATGCGCCGGCAGACCAACACCGTCAACTGGAGCTCGGCGCTGCCGCTGGCGCAGGGCATCGAGTTCGATATCGCGCCGTAGACTTCAGAGCCCGTGATTTCAGCGTCCGGGCAGGTGCAGCTCCACGCGCGCGCCGCCGAGCTCGTGCGCGGCGCCGATGACGAACTGACCGCCATACAGCGCTACGGTTTCGCGCACCATCGCCAGTCCCAGGCCGTGTCCGGGCACATGCTCGTCGGCGCGCACACCACGTTCGGTGACGCGTGCGCGCAGTTCCTCCGGGATGCCCGGCCCGTCATCTTCGACCACGATCATAAGGCGCCGGGCCAGCGCGCGATCCGGATCAAGACGCGCCCGGACCACTACGCGCGAGCGGCACCATTTGCAGGCGTTATCGAGCAAGTTACCCAGCAGTTCGAGGATATCGCCGCTGTCGCCCAGGAACCCAGGCTCCGCGGGCGCATCGATCTCCAGCTGCAGATCCTTGCCGGCGTGCACCTTCAGCAGTGCGGCACGAAGATCGGTCAGCAGCGCCAGCACCGGCACCGGCGACTGGCCCAGGGTGGCACCGCCGCCGGCGGCGGCGCGCTTCAACTGGTGCTCGACGATCTGCGCGATGCGGTCTATCTCCAACTGGATCGCCGTCTGCGAGCGACGCTCCACGCCATCGGCGCTGCCGAGGCTGGCGCGGATCACCGCCAGCGGCGTCTTCAGGCTGTGCGCCAGGTTGCCGAGTGTGTCGCGGTAGCGAGTGATGCGGTTGCTCTCGGACTGCAGCAGCGTGTTCAGGCCAGCCGTCACGCCGGCCAGCTCGCGCGGATAGCCTTCCCCGAGCCGCGACGCTGTGCCGTTCTCCAGCGCCGCGATCTCCTGCTCCAGGCGTCGCACCGGGGCAAGCGCGCGCCGCATCATCCACGCCATCGTCGCCAGTAGCACCAGGTCGAGAACGCCGAACCAGCCGGCCATGCGCTGGCGGAACAGCCACAGTTCACGCATCTGCGGCGCGATGCTGTCGGCGGCGGTGAACACCAGCTTCTTCGACAGGCCATCGCCATAGTCCCACTGCAGGCCGCGGCTGAGCTCCGCGACCGTGCTGCCGTCGCGCGCGAGCTGGTAGCGGAACTCCACCGCGCCGACCGGCAGCTTGCTGCCGAGCACAAGATCGGTACCGGTCAGCGAGCGCGAGCTCCACAGCAGCGTGCCGTTGTCATCGCGCAGGGCCGCGTACTGGCCCGAGCCCGGTACGTCGAGCCGCGACTCGGGGTCGAGCAGGTTGACCACCAGCTTGCCGTCCACGTTCAGGTCCACCGCGGTAACCAGCGCAACCACCTGCTCTTCCAGAAGATCGCGCAGCGCCGCGGTACTCTGCTGGCGAAACACGTAATCGATGGCCGAGGCGGTGAGCACGAAGAACAGCAGCAACGGCAACGCCACGGCGATCAGCAGCCGGCGGCTGACCGAGGGCGGTCCACGCATCATCGGCGCGGCAGGCTCAGTCGATAACCGCGACCGCGCAGGGTTTCGATCGGCTTGAAGAGGTCATCGGGATCGAGCTTGCGCCGCAGCCGGCCGACCAGCACTTCGACGACGTTGCTGTCGCGATCGTAATCCTGCTGATACAGACGTTCGGTGAGCTCGCTCTTGGAGATCACCTCGCCGGCACGCAGCATCAGGTGTTCGAGGATGCGATATTCGAAGCTGGTGAGTTCGACCGCCGCACCGTTGACGCTGACCGACTGGCTGCGAGTGTCGAGCTCGACCGGCCCGCAGGCAAGCCTTGCGCTGGCCCAACCACCGCTGCGCCGCATCAGCGCTGACAGTCGCGCCTGCACCTCGGCAAAATGAAATGGCTTGGCGACATAGTCGTCGGCCCCCGCACTCAGGCCCTCGACCTTGTCCTGCCAGCGATCGCGTGCCGTAAGTATCAGCACCCCATAGGTCTTGCCGCGCGCCCGCAGCTGGCGGATCAGCTCCAGGCCCGACATCTTCGGCAGCCCCAGGTCGATGATCGCAACGTCGATCGGGTATTCGGTGCCGGCGTACAGGCCCTCCTCGCCGTCGGTGGCGAGGTCAACGCTATACCCGGCCGCGGCCAGATCGGCCTTGAGCACATCGCGGATCGCAGCCTCGTCCTCCACCACCAGCACACGCACTTATTACTACTCCCGCTGCGGTCGTTTCAGGGCACTTCCGTGCCGGTGCGGGCATCGAGTCGCACGATCCAGACCTTGCCGGCGGCGGACAGCAGCCGGAACACATACAGGTGGCGGCCGTCCTGGTCGATGAAGTCAGTGCGCACCACGCGCGCACCATAGCGCGCCTGCACCAATGCCACAGCCTGCTCGCGCGACAACTCGTGCTCTGCTTGCGGCTGCCTGGTTACTGCGGCGCTGTCTGGCGTAACCGCCGAGAGCGGGGCCGCACCCAGCGCGGCCCACAGCGCAGCGCCCAGAGCGACGCCCAGAGCAACACGTACCGCGACGGCACACCACATCACGCTCCCCGTCGGTACGCTTTCCGGCCTCATGCGCGGCAGCGTAATGGGATCGCTGTGAACCGCGCCTGAATAGTTGCTTATTCCTTTCTTGTCAGAGACTTGGCTTCAAGCCAGAGCGCTTCCCAACGTGCCGCGTCGAGTTCATTGAGTTCAAGGCCACGACTCCCGGCGATGCGCTCCATGCACTCGAAGCGCTGCTCGAATTTCGACGCCGCACGTCGCAGCGCGTCTTCCGCATCCACTTGCAGGTGGCGCGCCCAGTTGGCCACCGTGAACAGCAGGTCGCCGATCTCATCCGCGATCTGCGCCTGGTCGGCGGCGGCGAGCGCGGCATCGATCTCGGCCATCTCCTCATCGATCTTGGTGCGCACGCCGGCGGCGTCGGGCCAGTCGAAGCCAACGCGCCGCGCACGGCGGCCGAGCTTTGCGGCGCGCGCCAGCGCCGGCAGCGCCTGTGGTACATCCGACAGCACGCCATGCACGCCAGCGGCTGCGCGCTCTTGCGCCTTCTGTGCTTCCCAGGACACATGCAATTGCGCCACGTCTATTGGTCCTGGGTTCATTGACCCTGGGCTCATTGACCCTGGGCTCATTGACCCGGGCTGCTGGAACATATGCGGATGGCGCCGCACCAGCTTGTCGTGAATGCCGCGCGCCACAGCGGCGAAATCGAACTGGCCGGCTTCCTCGGCCATGCGGGCGTGAAACACCACCTGGAACAGCAGGTCACCCAGCTCATCGCGTAACCGCGCGAGATCGCCGCGGTCGATGGCGTCGGCTACCTCATAGGCCTCCTCGATGGTGAATGGTGCGATGCTGGCGAAATTCTGCTCGCGGTCCCACGGGCAGCCCGCCTGCGGGTCACGCAGCGTGCGCATCAGCGCCAGCAGCGCCTCCAGTTCCTGGCCCGCGGCACTCAAGCGTTGTGCCCGCCAGCGCTGCGTTCGGCAACGGTACGCCCGCCGAATACGTCGCACAGATTCGCCAGCATGCCGGCGGTCGCGCCCCAGACGGTGTGTTGGCCGAAGGACAGCTCCCAGCTGTCGACCTCGACCCCGCGGATGCTGTGGCGGGCGACGCGGTACCGGTCGGCGTCCAGCGCGATTGCCAGCGGCAGCTCGAACACCTCGGCCACTTCGGTGCCGTCGAGTGTCAGCGTCAGGGATGGCTGCAGCAGCGCCACCACCGGCGTGATCCGGTATCCGGTCTGCACCAGGTGATCGACCAGGAATCCGATCGGCTCGATGGCCGAGGCCGCGACCCCGATCTCCTCTTCGGTCTCGCGCAGCGCCGCGGCCACGACGTCGGCGTCGCCGGCCTCGAGCCGGCCGCCGGGGAAACTGATCTGACCGGCGTGCCGTCGCAGATGGCTCGCGCGTACCGTCATCAGCAGTGCCGGCGAGTCGGCGCGATCGATAATCGGCACCAGTACCGCGGCGAAGGTCAGCGCCTCCGGCCAGCTCGCCGAGAGCTGCGCCCGCAGCGCCGGTGATTCGCGGGCAAGCCCTGCAACCCGGCAGTGGTCTGTCCGGTGATCGGGAGCGCCCAGCAGGCGCGCGCGCAGCCGCGTACGCCAGTCGGAGGGCAGCCCAGAGTCAGCCGCCGCCGCTACTGCCACCCTTGATGCCGCCTATCGTGAGTTCGGTCGGATCGAGCAGCCGGTCGAGCTGCTCGCGTGTAAGGTCGGTCATGCCGGCCGCGACCTCGCGTATGGGCCGCCCCTCGGCGTACGCCTTCTTCGCGATCGCGGCGCCCTTCTCATAGCCGATCACCGGATTGAGTGCGGTCACCAGGATCGGGTTGCGTTCCAGCGCCTCCTGCAGGCGCTGCCGATTGACGGTGAACCCCCTGATCGCCCGATCGGCCAGCGCGCGCGATACGCTGGCGAGCAGCCCGATGCTCTCGAGCAGGTTGTGGGCTATCACCGGCAGCATGACGTTGAGCTGGAAATTGCCCGACTGACCGGCGATCGTGATCGCGGCATCGTTGCCGATTACCTGCGCGGCGACCATGGTCGCGGCCTCGGGTATCACCGGATTGACCTTGCCGGGCATGATGCTGCTGCCGGGCTGCAGCGCAGGCAATGCGATCTCACCCAGGCCCGCCAGCGGACCGCTGTTCATCCAGCGCAGGTCGTTGGCGATTTTCATCAGGCTCACCGCAATCACCTTGAGCTGCCCGGACAACTCCACCGCGGCATCCTGGGCCGACATCGACTCGAAGAAATTGCGGCTGGGCTTGAATTCGATCCCGGCAAGGCGGCTGAGCTGGCCGCAGAACGCGGCGCTGAAATCCGGATGCGCATTGATGCCGGTACCCACGGCGGTGCCACCCTGCGCCAGGCACAGCAATCGCGGCTCGGTGGACAACAGGCGCGCCGCGCCGTTCTCCACCTGCGTGCGCCAGCCCGACAACTCCTGCGCCAGCGATACCGGCATGGCATCCATCAGGTGCGTGCGCCCGGTGGTAACGATGCCCGCCAGCTCGCGCTCCCTGGCGGCGATCACCTGCGCCAGGTGCGCCAGTGCCGGCAGCAACTGTTCGCGCAGCAGCAGCATGGCGCTCACGTGGATGGCGGTGGGAATCACGTCGTTGCTGCTCTGGCACATGTTGACGTGATCGTTGGCGTGCACTACCGCACCGGACCGGGCCGCCAGGTGCGCAATCACCTCATTGGCGTTCATGTTGCTGCTGGTGCCGGAGCCGGTCTGGAATACGTCGATCGGAAATTGACCGTCGTAGGTTCCGCCGGCAACCGCCGACGCGGCGCGCTCGATGGCGACGGCGATGTCCGCATCCAGCAGGCCCAGCTGCGCGTTGGCCGCGGCCGCCGCCTGCTTGATGAGCGCCAGCGCGCGGATGAAGGCGCGCGGCAGCCGCAGCCCACTGATCGGAAAATTATCGACCGCGCGCTGCGTCTGCGCGCCCCAGAGTGCGTCCGCCGGGACTTGCAGCTCGCCCATGCTGTCGCGCTCGATCCGAAACGATGCTGAGGTCATGATCGGTATGGCTCCGGCAAGCTGCGGTCAATGCGTTATGATTACTAGTCTAGCATTTCGAAGAATAGCGGCGTCCTGATGGAACTCTCGGCCCTGAACGCGCTCTCGCCCGTGGATGGTCGCTACGCCGCCGCCGCCGAGCCGCTGCGCGAGTATTTTTCCGAGGCCGCGCTGATCCGCGAGCGCATCCGCGTCGAAGCGCTGTGGTTCAGCCAGCTCGCGGCGCCGGAGCTGCGGCTGCTGGACGCAGTGCTACCCGCCGCCGTGCATCAAAGAGGCGTAGCGCTGGCGCAAGATCCGCCTGCCGGCGCCCCGGACGCGGTCAAGGCGATCGAACGGCGCATCAATCATGACGTCAAGGCCGTCGAGTACTTCGTGCGCGATGAACTGGCAGCCGCCGGCGCCGAAAACGCGGCGCTCGAACTGGTGCACTTCGGCTGCACCTCCGAGGACATCAACAACGTGAGCTATGCGCGGCTGCTGCAGCAGGCGCGGCGCAATGTGCTGCTGCCACAGACCAGCGCGCTGGTGGGTTCGCTGCGCGGGCTGGCGCGAGCGCACGCCGACCTGCCCATGCTGGCACGTACCCACGGCCAGAGCGCCAGCCCCACGACCTTCGGCAAGGAGATGGCGAATGTCGGTGCGCGCCTGCGGCGCGCGCAGCGGCGGCTGGAATCGGTGCAGATCCTGGCCAAGTGGAATGGCGCGGTCGGCAACTACAACGCGCATCACAGCGCGCGCCCGGATATCGACTGGATCGAGCTCAGCCGCCAGTTCATCGTCGCGCAGCAGCTGGGCTGGAACCCATACAGCACCCAGATCGAACCGCATGACTGGATCGGCGAATACTGCGATGCCTGCAGTGCGATCAATGTGATCCTCATCGACCTGTGCCGCGACCTGTGGGGCTATATCTCGCTCGGTTACCTGCGCCAGCGTGCGCTGCCAGGGGAGGTCGGCTCCTCGACCATGCCTCACAAGGTCAACCCGATCGACTTTGAAAATGCCGAGGGCAACTTCGGTATGGCCAACGCGATGCTGCGCTTCTTCGCCGACAAGCTGCCGATCTCGCGCTGGCAGCGCGACCTGACCGACTCGACGGTGCTGCGCAACCTGGGCGTGGCCCTGGCGCACAGCCTGGTGGGCTGGAAGGCGCTGCAGCGCGGCCTCTCCAAGATCAATCCCGATGCAGTGCGCATGGCCCAGGAACTGGACGGCGCGTATGAGACCCTCGCCGAGGCGATCCAGAGCGTACTGCGCGCCGCCGGCATCCCCAACGGTTACGAGTTGCTGAAGGATTTCAGCCGCGGGCGCAGTATTGATGCCGCCGCGGTGGCGGCATTCGTAGCCACGCTGCCGCTGCCGGAGGCAGATCGCCGCCGCCTGGCGTCGCTCGCGCCGCCGCAGTACCTGGGTCTTGCGGCAACCCTCGCCCGCCGCTTTGCCGATGAACCCGAATAAACATAACGCTTGACATCACCGGATTATTGCCGGATTAGCCGCTAATCCGATAGCCGGCTCACAGTGCGCCGCCGCCCAAGTGTGATCCGGTTGGCGATCGATCCTCCTACCCGTCTCTAACATCGTCCTGCAGCAGCTGCCAAAGCTGAAACAACGCAGGCAAAAGAGTGACTGGGACCAGGGACAGCGGCGCGACCACATCGGCGCGTCTGTCGAGCTTCGGGCTCGAAGACGGTCCCCTGACCATGGCTGTGCTGACCGAAAGGCAGCCGGCGACCGAAACCCTGCATGTGCTCACCAGCTTCGACGAGGTACGCGCCGCGACCGAGACGGTCGCCGCCAGCGGCCAGCGCCTGATCTCGATCATGACGCCGGACCTGGAGCCGGAAATCTACGACCAGGCGGCGCTGCTCGAGACCATCAAGCGCTTCGTGCTTGGCCACAGCTTTGCCAAGGTGCGCGTGCTGATGCGCGACCAGGCGCGTCTCAGCAACGGCGCCAACCGCTTCATCGCGATGGCGCATCGGCTCACCAGCTATCTCGAGATCCGCCTGCGGGCGCCACAGTACCGCGAACTTTCCGCCGCCTACTGCATAGCCGACGATCGCGCCATCGTCTACCGCGTGCGCGCCGACCGCGCCGAGGGCATCGCCGGCTTCAATAATCCCCCTATTGCGCGCCAGTACCTGCAGGAATTCGATGCCGTCTGGCAGGCGAGCGCGATTGAAGAGCGCGAACTGCGAGCCGTACGCGGCTGAGCCGCGCGCAGCGGCACTGGCAGTGCCGCTCGCACCGACGCTGCCACAGGCGCTCACACCCGCGCTGACTCCGGCGCCCGCGCCTGCCACTGGCGCAGCGAGCGCGGTATCCTCCGTCATGGTCTGGAAACCCGACGTCACCGTAGCCGCCGTCATCGAGCGCGGCGACCGCTTCCTGCTGGTGGAGGAGCGCATCCGCGGCCAGTTGGTGCTGAACCAGCCGGCCGGACATCTGGAGGACGGCGAGGCGCTGGTGGACGCGGTGGTGCGCGAGACACTGGAGGAAACCGCCTGGCAGTTCACCCCCGAAGCGCTGCTGGGTATCTACCAGTGGCGCAGCCCGCGCGGCCAAACGACACTGCGGATTGCATTTACCGGCAGCGTGCACGACTACGATCCCGCCCGGCCGCTCGATGCGCCGATCGTGAACACCCATTGGCTCGCGCGTGATGAGATTGCTCAGCGCTCGGCGCGGTTGCGCACGCCGCTGGTGCTCAGGTGCATCGAGGATTACCTCACCGGACGGCGCCTGCCGCTCGATGCGCTCAGCGCAGAGGTGAGCGCGCCGAAAGTAGCGCTGAAGGATCCCTCGGTGAAGGTGCCCACATTGAAGGTCCCGCGCGCCACCTGACGCTCATCGTGGGGCCGCTTCGATTAGCATTGCGCGGCCTGCTCAGCTTGGCTGCAACGTGTGGTATTCCGCTTTCACCGCATGTTACCCGAGTACGTTTAGCTGTCGGATGAGGAGCAGATTCCGAACCTTGGAAAGAGTTCAAATCATCTCCTGGACCTGGTCCGGCAGCGGGAATTCACACTCGCGAAGTCCACGTTCTGTGCCCTGCATGCGCTCGTCGCGCAAAATGAAGCGCTTGCATGGGGCCATTTTCGTGGCGAACGGATCGACGCCATCAGCATTCCAGCCATCCGTGCAACGGCATTCAATTCACGGATGGTCGAGTTCTACGACAATCGTGACGCGACCGAAATGATGGCTTTTGTGTTGGATTGCCACCCCGAAATTGTTCAGATCCGCAAGCTCAATCCCGGGCTCTCCGCCATTGAGGACCTACCCGCCATCCAGTACATCCGCCACGACGAACCGACGCAACAGACACGGCCGCTCTCGCCAGAGGAAACCCAACGCCAAGCGAGGGAAAATTGGCGCCGTAATTACTACGAGAAAGGGACGAATCGAATGGAACCTTCGCCGGACTCAACCCAATCGCAGGAACGCAAGTACCAGGACGAAGTCCGCCGCGAGGCTGGTACCGGCCTCGACCTCGATTCGGAGCTCTAGAGGTAGACGACTACCCGTACAATGACTGCATGCGAGACCTCCCCTTCGCCCTGAGCGCATCGGGCACAACCCGCGTCATCGTTGGCCTGTCCGGCGGCGTCGACTCCGCGGTCACCGCCCTGCTGCTGCGCGACGCCGGCTACGACGTGCAGGGACTGTTCATGAGCAATTGGGACGAGGACGACGACTACTGCACCAGCGCCCGGGATTACCAGGATGCGCGCTCGGTCGCCAACGACCTCGGCATCGTCCTGCATCGGGTGAATTTCGCCGACGAATACCGGGCGCAGGTATTTTCCCATTTCCTGGACGACTACCGTGCCGGGCGCACGCCCAATCCCGACGTGCTGTGCAATCGCGAGATCAAGTTCGGCCGCTGCCTGGACTACGCGCTGCGGCTCGGTGGCCAACTGTTCGCGACCGGTCACTACGCGCGCTGTGTCGCGCTGGAAGACGGACCGGCGCTCTACCAGGGCCTCGATGCCGGCAAGGACCAGTCCTATTTCCTGCACTCGGTCGCACGCCATCGCTTTGAGCGGGCGCTGTTCCCGCTCGGCGAGTTGTCGAAGCAGCAGGTGCGCGAACTGGCGCGCGTGCGCGGCCTGCCGGTGCACGACAAGCCCGACAGCACCGGTATCTGCTTCATCGGCGAGCGGCCGTTCGCCCAGTTCCTGGCCCGCTACGTGGACGGCTCGCCCGGACCGATCGAATCCGCCGACGGCCGGCTGCTTGGGCAGCACCGCGGACTGCCTTTCTACACGCTCGGCCAGCGTGCGGGTCTTGCGATCGGCGGTGCGCGCGGCTGCGCACAGCAGCCGTGGTATGTTGCCCACAAGGATAGCGCGCGCAACGCGCTGATCGTGGTGCAGCGGCACGACCAGCACCGGCTGGAAGCGGACGCGGTGGCGACTGGTGCGCTCAACTGGCTGTGCGCGGTGCCCAGCGGCAGCTTCGAGGCCGCGGTCAAGCTGCGCTACCGCCAGCCCGGGCAGCCGGCGCGGGTCAGCATCCGGGAAGACGGCACCGCCTGGATCGAATTCGCGACGCCGCAGCGCGCCGCGACGCCTGGTCAATTCGCGGTGTTCTACCAGGATGGACGCTGCCTTGGCGGTGGCGCGATCGAGCTCGTACGCCTTGCCTCCGGACAGCAGCTCAGCGCCGCGGCACAAGCCCCGATATAATTCGCGGCGCCTGACGTGCCGCATCCGCGGCGCGCAGCCGCCGGAGGCAGCATGACGGATAGTTTCAAAGCGCGCACGATGCTCAGGTCGGGCCCTCGTTCGTACCAGATCTGGAGCCTGCCGGCGCTCGGTGCCGACAAGGTCGCGCGCCTGCCCTATTCGCTCAAGATCCTGCTGGAGAACCTGCTGCGTTTCGAGGACGGGACCAACGTGACGCGCGCCGACATCGAGGCGCTGCTGAACTGGAATCCGAAGGCGGCGCCGTCGTACGAGATCGCGTTCACGCCGGCGCGCGTGATCATGCAGGACTTCACCGGCGTGCCGGCGATCGTGGACCTGGCGGCGATGCGCGAGGCGATGACGCGACTGGGCGGCAACGCCGACGAGATCAACCCGCTGGCGCCGGCCGAACTGGTGATCGATCACTCGGTGCAGGTCGACAGCTATGGCACCAGCCATTCGCTCGCAGACAATAATCGCATCGAGTTCGAGCGCAACGGCGAACGCTATGCGTTCCTGCGCTGGGGGCAGTCGGCGTTTCGCAATTTCAAGGTGGTGCCGCCCAACACCGGCATCGTGCACCAGGTCAACCTCGAGTTCCTCGGGCGCGTGGTGTTCGAGAGCGGCACCGAAGGCCACCGCCAGGCCTACCCCGACACGCTGGTCGGCACCGATTCACACACCACGATGATCAACGGGCTCGGCGTGCTCGGCTGGGGCGTGGGCGGCATCGAGGCCGAGGCGGCGATGCTCGGCCAGCCGGTGACCATGCTGATCCCGCAGGTGATCGGCTTTAAGCTCTCCGGCAGCCTGCCGCCAGGGGCAACCGCCACCGACCTGGTGCTGACCGTCACCGAGAAGCTGCGCAAGCACGGCGTGGTGGACAAGTTCGTCGAATTCTTTGGCGACGGGCTGGCGAACCTGCCGCTCGCCGATCGCGCCACCATCGGCAACATGTCGCCGGAATTCGGCAGCACCTGCGCGATCTTCCCGATCGACGAGGAGACCGTGCGCTACCTGCGCCTGTCGGGCCGCCCGGCGGAACTGATCCAGCTGGTCGAGGACTACGCACGCGCGCAAGGGTTGTGGCGCGTCAACGGCGCGGCGCCCGCCGACTACACCGACGTGCTGGAGCTCGATCTGGGCAGCGTCGAGCCGAGCCTCGCCGGTCCGAGCCGGCCACAGGATCGGGTGCCGCTACGCATTGCCAAGGCCACCTACCGCACCCACCACGCACGCATGGCCGAGGAGCGCAGCCGCAAGAATCCGGCCGCCACCGGCACGGCGCCGGTCAGCGTTGACGGCCGCTCGTTTGAACTGCGCGATGGCGCGGTGCTGATCGCCGCCATCACCAGTTGCACCAACACCTCGAACCCCTACGTGCTCATAGCCGCAGGCCTGCTGGCGCGTAATGCACAGCGCCTCGGGCTGCACGCCAAGCCCTGGGTCAAGACCAGCCTTGCTCCCGGCTCGCGCGTGGTTACCGATTACCTGGAGAAGGCCGGGCTGCTGGCCCCGCTCGCCAGCGTCGGCTTCAACCTGGTGGGCTACGGCTGCACCACCTGCATCGGCAATTCCGGGCCGCTCAAACCGGAGATCTCCGCCGGCGTGAAGGCCGGCGACATCATCGGCTGCTCGGTACTGTCCGGAAACCGTAACTTCGACGGCCGCGTGCATCCGGAAATCAAGATGAACTTCCTGGCGTCGCCGCCGCTGGTGGTCGCCTATGCGCTCGCCGGCTCGCTCGACGTCGACCTCAACACCGAGCCGCTGGGCAACGGCGCCGACGGCAAGCCGGTGTACCTGCGCGATATCTGGCCGCCGCCGATCGAAGTGGCCGACTACGTCGAGCGCAACATCAACTCGGATATGTTCCGCCACAGCTACGCCGGCGTGTTCACCGGCGATGAGCGCTGGCAGGCGATCACGGTGCCCGCGGGCAAGATCTACTCCTGGGATCCTAAATCGACCTACGTCAAGAATCCGCCCTACTTCGACGGTATGACCATGCAGCCCGCCGTGGTCGGCGCGATCGCCGGCGCCCGCGCGCTGGCGCTGCTCGGCGACTCGGTGACCACCGACCATATCTCGCCGGCCGGCAACATCGCCCGCACCAGTCCGGCGGCGCGCTACCTGGTGGAACAGGGCGTGCAGCCTGCCGATTTCAACCAGTACGGCGCGCGCCGCGGCAATCACGAGGTCATGATGCGCGGCACGTTTGCCAACATCCGGCTGCGTAACCTGCTGCTGCCAGGTACCGAGGGCGGGATCACCGAGTACCTGCCGACCGGCGAGCAGATGAGCATCTACGACGCGGCGATGCGCTACAAAGCCGACAAGACGCCGCTGATCATCATCGCCGGCAAGGAATATGGAACCGGTTCCTCGCGCGACTGGGCGGCCAAGGGCACCATGCTGCTGGGCGTGCGCGCCGTCATCGCCGAGAGCTTCGAGCGCATCCACCGCTCCAACCTGATCGGCATGGGGGTGCTGCCGCTGCAGTTCATCGACGGCCGCACCGCCAGCTCACTCGGTCTCACCGGCCGCGAGCGCTACGAGATTACCGGCTTCAACGGCGCCGACGCCCACAGTGCGCATGTCATCGCGACTCCGGCCGACGCCACCGGGGCCGACGGCGCCCCGATCGGCTTCGACGTCCGCGTACGCATCGACACGCCGAAGGAGCGCGAATACTTCCGGCACGGCGGCATCCTGCCATTCGTGCTGCGCCAGCTCGCCAGCGCCAACCGCGCGGCCTGATGCGGGGCAGCGGCTGATGCCGGGCAGCGGCGGCCTCGCCGTATTTGATCTCGACGGCACCATCACCCGGCACGACACCTTCGGTCCATTCCTGTGGGGCTACCTGTGGCGCCGTCCGTGGCGGCTGGCGCGTGTACCGCTGGCGCTGCCGGCAGCCGCACGCTTCCTGGTCGGACGCGACCGTGGCGCGATGAAAGGCGCGGTCATCCACGCGTTGCTCGGCGGCGCACGGCGCGCGAGCCTGGATCACTGGGCCGAGCGCTACGTCGCCAGGCTGCTGTCCGAGGGCCTGTACGCCGGGGCACTGGCGGCGATCGCGATGCATCGCGGACGCGCAGATCGGCTACTGCTGATGTCCGCCAGCACCGATCTTTATGTGCCGCTGATCGGGCGCGCCCTCGGCTTCGACGAGACCATCTGCACCCAGGTGCGCTGGCGCGCCGATGGGTCACTCGATGGCCGCCTGGCGGGCGCCAATTGCCGCGGCGAGGAAAAGCGCAGCCGTCTCGCGGCGGTGGTGGCACGCGACGCGCCCACGCGCATCTATGCCTACGCGGACAGCGGCTCCGACCTGCTGCACATGCAGCTGGTACAGGAAGGCTACCTGATCAATGCCTCGCCCCGCCTGGCGGCGCGTCGCGGCGCACACGTGCAGCTGCTGCAGTGGGGTTAGATGGACGTGCGCGCTTCCCACAGTTCCGGAAACAGCCTCAGCCGCAGCGCCTTGGCCAGGTAGCTGACGCCAGCCGTGCCGCCGGTACCCGGCTTGTAGCCGATGATGCGCTCGACAGTCTTCATGTGCTGGAAGCGCCAGAGCTGGAAGCGATGGTCGAGATCCACCAGCCGCTCGGCCAGCTCGTACAGATCCCAATCCTTGACCGCATTGTGATAGACGCCGATCCAGGCGCCGGTCACCTGCTTCGAGGGCTCATACGGCTGCGCGAAATCGCGCACCAGCGAGCTCGGCGGCACGCCGTAGCCGCGCTGCGAGAGTAATCGCAGCACTTCGTCGTACAGGCTCGGAGCCGCCAGCGCGCGCGCCAGCGTGGCATAGGCCTGCGGATCGTGCCGGTGCACCTCGATGACGTCGGGGTGCTTGTTGCCCAGGGTAAACTCGAGCTGGCGGTATTGCACCGACTGGAAGCCGGACGAGCGCCCGAGTATGTTGCGAAATGTCGAGTAGTCCGCCGGTGTCATGGTCGACAGCACGTCCCAGACCGCCAGCAACTGCGCCTGTACGCGGCCGACCCGGTCGAGCATCTTGAAGGAAGGACCCAGGTTATCGCGCCGCACGCACTCGATGACCGCATGCAGCTCGTGCAGCATCAGCCGCATCCATAGCTCCGACGCCTGGTGCACGATGATGAACAGCATTTCATCGTGCTCGGTGGACAGCGGCCGCTGCGCATCGAGCAGCAGGTCGAGCCGCAGGTATTCGCTGTAGGACAGCGAGCTGCCGAGGTCCCAGTGGATCGACTCATCCGACAGATCGACGCGGCTGGCGTCATCGCCGGCCGCCGGCGGCGCGCCGGAGGGCTCGCTCACCGGAAGATCCAGGACGGCACCCGCCGCCAGCCGTGCAGCAGCTCGCGATCCAGCGCTTTCCAGTCCGGCTCGTGACGGGCGACCTCATCCCAGAAGCGCACCGAATGGTTCATGTGCCGCAGATGTGACAGCTCGTGGATCATCAGGTAGCGCAGCACCTCGGGACGCTGGAACAGCAGGCAGGCATTCAGGCTGATGGTCGCCTGGCGCGAACAGCTGCCCCAGCGCGAGCGCTGGCAGCGCACCTGCAGCCGACCGGCTTTCACCGCCAGTTGCGTGGCCAGCGCACGAAGCGGCGCCTCGAAGCGCAGCTGTGCGCGTCCTACCAGCCAGCGCGCCAGCAGGCGGCGCAGCCGTTCCCGATCATCCAGCCGCCCGCTGATCGTAAGCTCATACCCGGCGCTCTCGCGCAGGCTGGCTCGTTCCGGTCCGTCCTGGACCGTGCAGCGCCATTGCTCGCCAATTGCCGTCAGTGCCATCACCTCCGGCGGCAGCGGCCAGTGTGCCGCTGGCGCCGCGCGCCGCCGCTGCCGCTCGATCCAGTCGCGATGCTCGCTGACGAACTCGCTGACCCGGCGCGGCGAGGTGCGCGGCGGCACCACGACCTCGACTCCACCGTTACGAAACACGCGTACGCTCAGCCGGCGCGCGCGCGGACTGACACGCACTGACCAGCCGTGCTCGCTGCGATCGGCTTCCCAGAGTTGCAACTGTCGCAGCATGCGGTCAGGTTACCCGGCGATTCACACTGGGATCATATCAGGCAACCTCGTCTCGCATTACAGTAGCGCGATGCAGTGGATCGACATCGGGGCCAACCTTACCCACGAGAGTTTCGACCGGGATCGCGCGGCAGTGATCGATCGCGCCCGCAGCCACCATGTGCTGCAGTTGATCGTGACCGGCGCCAGCGTGATCGGCAGCAGCGCCGCGCTCGAGCTGGCGCGCACCTATCCGGGCGAACTGTTCGCAACCGCCGGCGTGCACCCGCACTACGCCTCGCACCTGACCCCGGAAGATCTGCCCGCATTGCGCCAGCTGCTGCAGCAACCGCAAGTGGTCGCCGCCGGTGAGTGCGGCCTCGACTATTACCGCGACCTGTCGCCGCGCGCAGATCAGCGGCGCGCCTTCGAATGGCAGCTGCAGCTCGCGGCCGAGAGCGGCAAACCGGTATTCCTGCACCAGCGCGACGCGCACCAGGATTTCGTTGCGGTGCTGCGCGAACATCGCAGCCGCCTGTCCGGCGCCGTGGCGCATTGTTTCACCGCGGGCGAGCGCGAACTCGAAGATTACCTGGAGTTGGACCTGTCGATCGGCATAACCGGCTGGCTGTGTGACGAGCGCCGGGGATCGCACCTGCGATCGTTGCTGCCGCGCATTCCTGCGGATCGGCTGATGCTCGAAACCGACGCGCCGTACCTGCTGCCGCGCGATCTGCCGGTGGCGCCCAGGTCGCGGCGCAATGAGCCGATGTTCCTGCCGCACGTGGCGGCGGCGGTCGCCGCGGCGCGCGGCGAGACGCTGGAACACTGTGCGACCATCACCAGTGCCAATGCACGGGCATTTTTCGCGCTACCGGCATCGGCACTGCCGCAATCGGCACCGCCGCAATCGGCACCGCCGCAATAGGCACCGCCGCAATCGGCACCGCCGGCAACGCCCGGCTGACCGCGGCGTTGCCGGCTACGCCGCAACTGCTGCTAGCGCACCTCGATCTTGCGCGGCCGCAGCGCCGCGTGCTTTGGGATGCGCACCGTCAGCACGCCGTCCTTGAGATTGGCCTGGATCTTGTCGGTATCGAGCTCACGGCTCAGCACGAAGCTGCTCCTGTAGGCGGTCGAGCGTACATCGGCGTACACCGCCTCGGAATGCTCGGGCAACTGGAACTGCACCTTGCCCTCGAGCAGCAGCGTGTCGCCATCCACGCGCACCTCGAGCCGCTCTTTGGACACGCCCGGCATGTCCGCCATGAGTACCAGGTTCTCGCTGGTCTCGAAGATGTCCACCGGCGCGCGCAGCACCGCTTCATTCGCACGTGCGCGCTGCGGCGCAGCTGCGTGCGCGCTGTCCTGCCCGCTGGCTGCTGCCGCGTTGCTGGCCGCTGCGCTGCCAGCCGCACCGCTGCTGGCCCGTACCTGGCTGCTGTTGGTCGTCATGATATGTCGCCTCCCCTCTAATGGATTTCGATCTGGCGCGGCTTCGCCGACGCGCGCCGATGCAACGTGATCTGCACGATACCGTCGCGGTACCTGGCGTCGACGCGCTCGGCGTCGATGTCCTCGCCCAGGCTGACCGCGCGGCGGAACTCACCGCTGAAGCGTTCCTGCCGGTAGTAGGTTGCGCTGTCGTCGGTCGCGATCGTGCGCTCGCCCGCGATGGTCAGCAGGCCCTGCTGAATCGATACGTCGAGCTTCTTGGGATCGATCCCCGGGGCGAACAGATACACCTGCACGTCCTCGGGTGTCTGCACCACGTTGATGGCAGGGTAGGAACCACGCGGCAGCGACCTGATACCGCCCTGGGATGGCAGCCCATCGCCGATCAATTGCTCCACCTCCTGCTGCAGGCGCCAGAAGTCGTCCAGCAGCGAACTCGGCAAACCGTTGAACCTGGCAAACATGTCAGCACCTCCTTTTGTGAGTTGAGCCAGTATTGGGCGAAGCCCGTCGAACACTGGCTACGGTAGGGGCGCGCAATTCAAGTTCAAGGGGGCTGAGCGCGATCTGGCACAGCTATGCACGTCACGGCTGGCGGGTACGGCCGCCATGCGTCTAATTATTTGATTTTCCTGGCTGTGCGGCCGCGCGCACCGCCGACCACCGGTAATAATCGTGCGCCACCTCGCCGCCGTGCCCGGCGAATGCACGGCCACTGGCGTCCTGCGCCGTCGCCTCGCCCTCGAGTTGATCAGCCCGTGCGACGCCCGAGAAGCGGATGCGGTAAGCCGGCGGACCAGGGAACTGCACCGTGAAGCTGAGCCGCGGACCGTCGAGCGATCCGGACAACGGTGCGTCACCGTACGCTGTGCCGACGCTGCCGCGCAGCAGCTGTCCGTGTGGCTCAAGCTGCAGCGCCGCCTGTTCCGTGCCGATGCGCCCCTGCCACGAGAGTTGCCACTGCCCTGCAAGGTCCGGTTGCCCGCGAGCGCGTCCGCAAGCCGCCAGCATGGCCATCGCGGCCAGAAGCGCGCCCGGCAGCACGCCGGCCAGCGCGGCGCTAATGCTCCGGCGGATGCTGCTGGAAGTGGAACGCATCCCACAGGTCGCTGAGCGCGGGTGTATTGATCGGCGCGTATGGGTTGTCGCGACGCATTTTCGGATTCGGAAAGTTGTCGCGACTGCGCGCGCTGATTGGCTTGAGGCGCCAGTTGCGTTCGATGAACTTGATGATCGATACGTGATCGGCGTAGCCGTGGTAGACCAGCCCGCCCTGGGTGTACGGTGAGACGATCAGAAGCGGGATGCGCGGGCCGTCGCCGAAGAAATCCAGTGGCTGGATGTAGCCGGAATCGTAGTAGCCCCCGCCCTCGTCGAAAGTGACGAACACCGCGCTGTCGGCCCACAGTGCCGGATGCGCCTGCAGCTGATCCAGGATGTTCTTGAGGAAGCCCTCGAACAGGTCGAGCTTGGATGACGCCGGATGGCCGTCGACGAAGCCGCTCGGCTTGATGATCGACACCGCCGGCAGGCTCTCCGCGGCAATGTCGCGGTACAACACGTCGGTATCGTGAATGTGCGCGCGCCGCAACGCCGGGTTGGTCATGATGTCGGTCGCGTACTGGAACGGGTTGCAGATGTTGCAGTAGCCGTCGTACGGATTGGTGGCCGCCGGATCGGTCTGGTAGATATTCCAGTCAGCACCAAAGTAGCTGAACGAGATATCGGCCTGCAGCAGCGCATCGCCAATATGGCGCACCGAACTGGGCGGGATGGTGTAGCGCGAGTACTGGCTCGCCAGCGTGCCGTCGGCATTGAAGCCCGGGTTATAGTTATTCAGCAGGTAGTAATGGCGCGGCTCGCAGCGCGGATTGATCGGCCGTGGCAGCGACTGCAGGTAGCTCACCACCGCCGGCACACCCGGCTGGGAGAGGTCCGCGCAGGCGCTGTAGCTGCCGCCGGTATAACCGTCCTCGTCATACCAGTTGTCGGTGCCTGGCGCAGGGTCCGGGTTCTCGATCTGATCCGCCGGCGGGGTGGCCGGATGTCCGCGCCCATCGCTGTACCAGATGGCGTCGGCGAAGCCGAACATGATGTGGTTGGCGCCGGTGCCGCCCTGCATCGACTGATGCATGTTGTCGCTGAGCGTGTAGCGGTCGGCGAGCTGCTTGAGATACGGCGCATCCCCCTGCTGCATGTTATAAAACTCCAGCGCGGTCGAGCCCTCGCCGGTGGATATGTTGGTGACCGGCAGCGGCTGCGGCTTGCCGTTGCCGCCGTGGCCGACGCTGACCTCTACCCAGGCGAACAGGTCGTTGCGGCAGCCGCTCGGATTCGCCGCGTTCACGTGCTGCACGCTGCAGTCGCTCTGCTGCCACATCTGGTAGAAGCGATGCACCGGGCTCGCCGCATAGTCGTCGTACTTCACCGAGGGCGTGAGCTGGAACGCGCCGGCACCGAGGTTCTCATAGTTGGCGATGCGGGTATCGATGACCTCGGGCGGCAAGCCGGTGGCGCCGGTGAGCAGGAACGGATAGTAGCTGTCCTCCAGGTCGTGCTCGGCCGCACGGGCTGCGGCCATGGTCGCAAACGGTGCTGGCTTCTCGTCGCTGGCGGCGCTCGGTGCATCGTGCGTCCCGGGCGGCGGAAGATTCACATAGGCGAAGGCGTTCGCGGGACTGATCGCGTAGCGATGAGTGTCGGTCGCCGCTCGCTGCGCCGAGGACTGATGGTTGCGCCCCGGTGTGCCGTCGGCATTCACGATACCGCGCGACAGCAGATTGGCGATTGACTGTCCGCGGCGCGGCTCGTAGGTCGCAAAGACGTGGTCGAAGCTTCGATTCTCGCCGATGATCACGATCACGTGCCTGATCGGCGACTGCGTGTCCTTGTCGTGCAGGCCGCGGCCGCCATGATCGTCGGCGGCGGCGGCATCTGGAGCTGGCGGTGGCGCCAGCGGCGCCGCCAGCGCCTGCCATGGCCACAGCGATAGCCACAGCAGCAGCGCCACGCTAGATGGCCGCCTTCGGCGAGGCGAGCTTGCTGGGCGCCACGGATTTCTCGATCAGCCTCCAGGCTGGCATCCAGCGATCGAGCAGTGTGCTCATCGCCTGGCGGTCCGAGGCCGGGAATTCCGATGCCAGCGAGTCGAGCATCAGCGTGTGGCGCGGCAGGCCTTTGGGAAAGTGGCCGCTGGCGGTAAACACCGCGCGACCCTCGATCGGCAGTTCCGGCGCCAGCGCCCGCACCGCGGCGATACGATCGTACAGCCCGGTCTGTGGATTCGGAAAAGTGTAGCGCAGTGCGCGCTGCATCACGGTCCACTCGGTCATCTGGTCGCCGCCAAAGATATTGCCCTGCACGTCGCGCAGGTCGATTACCACCAGCCCGCGCGCGGTCAGTAGCAGGAAATCCACATGCAGCGCGCTGCCCTGGCCGTCCGGCACCAGCACGTCGCGCAGGTGCTCATAGCCGCAGCTTGTGACCGCCAGGGCGCGCGCCAGGCGCTGTCGACGGCGGCGATCCCAACGCCACAGCAGGAACAGCAGCGCGAGCGCTACCGCAACACCGACTGCGGTGGCAACGAACTGCACATTAATGGGTGGCAGCCAGTCCATGCGTTATAGCGAGCGACTCAAGGCGGCAGACGTGGCCTCGATCTCAATGCAGCTCGAGGGCCGATCGAACAATCGTGCCAGATTCTGCGGCATAGTCAGCGGCGCGCCAATGAGCGGCTCGACGATCTCGCGAAATTTGGCCGGATGGGCGGTCGCCACCAGTATCCAGCGCCCGCGCGCGCGCTGTTCTGGTGCGAGCCGTTCATAGGCCTCGGCTGCAACCGCCGTATGAGGGCACCAGGCACGGTGATAGCGCAGGTAATCGGTTCGAATGCGCTCGCGCGTGGCGTCGTCATCGATCGCGACCGCGCTCAGCGCGCCGCGCAGGGCGGGAAGGTCCGGAAATAGCGCCACCAGCCGCGCAAGGTTACTCGGATCGCCGACGTCCATCGCCGAGGACAGCGTCGCCACGCTCGGGCGCGGTCGCAGCACGCCCTGTTCCAGGTAATCCGGCACGGTGCGGTTGGCGTTGTGCGCCAGCACGATCCGGTCGATCGGGGCGCCGAGCCGCCGCGCCCAGACGCATGCGGTCGCGTTGCCAAGATTACCGCTGGGGATTACGAATGACGCCGGTTCGCGATAGCGGCGCCAGATCGCAAGGCTCGCGGCCCAGTAATACACCGTCTGCGGCAGCAGCCGGCCAAGATTGATGCTGTTGGCGGACGACAGCTCGAAGCGCTCACGCAGCTCTTGATCGGCGAAAGCCTGCTTGACCAGCCGCTGGCAGTCATCGAAGCGGCCGCGCACGGCGATGCTGAGCACATTGTCGCCCCAGCAGGTCAGCTGCCGCTCCTGGGTCGGCGACACCAGGCCTTTAGGAAACAGCACCGCGACTTCAATACCTGCCTGGCGATGGAAGGCGGCGGCCACCGCGCCGCCGGTGTCGCCGGACGTGGCCACCAGGATCTTGAGCGGGCGGGTAGTGCCGCGACGGGTAGCAGACGGCCGGACTCGCCTGAGCGCAGCCGCCAGGAAGCGCGCGCCGAAGTCCTTGAACGCGGCGGTCGGCCCGTGAAACAGCTCCAGCACCGCCAGGCGCCCGCTGTCGTCGAGCATCTGCAGGGGGGCAGGGAAATTGAACGCCTCGCGGCAGATCGCTTCCAGTTCCGCTTCCAGAGGATCGCCCGCCACCAGCGGCCGCAGCAACTCGCACGCCAGCGATGCAAGATCTGCGGGATCGGAATTCGGGTCCAGCGGCGGCCAGTCGGTCGGCACATACAAGCCGCCGTCGTCGGCGAGACCGCGCGTCAGCGCGGCACTGAACCCGACCTGGTGCAGCGTATTGCGGGTACTGGCGAACAGCATCAGCCGATCACGCGCGCGCCTGCCGGCTCGATCGCGGTGATCCAGTGGTCGGCCTGCAGCTGGTGACGGGAAAACTCAAGCACCATCGCCGCGCGCACCGCATCTGCATGCTCCGCCAGGCACCAGGCAAACACTGTCGGGCCGGCGCCGGAGATCGAGCAGCCTATGGCCTGCGCCGCCAGCGCGGCGCGCCGCACTTCGCCGAATCCGGGTATCAGCGCGGCGCGTTGCCGCTCGATGACCACGTCCTCAAAGCATTCACGCAGCATATCCAGGTCGTTGGTGTAGCAGCCGGAGATGAAACCGGCAAGATTGGCGGTCTGCCAGACGAAATCGGCCATCTCGACGCTGCCCTTGAGAATGGCGCGCGCCTGGCGCGTCGACAGGAACATATGCGGATGCACGATGACCGCGCGAATCGCGGGCGGCACCGGGATCTGCTTCACGCGCGGATGATCGATACCGACCGTGAGCACCAGCCCGCCGTACAACGATGGCGCAATGTTGTCCACGTGCATGGAACCGCTGGCGACGGCCTCGCCCTGCATCGCGTACTGCAGCAGTTGCAGCTGCGAGCGCGGCCGCTCGAGCAGCGCATTGGCGGCCACCACCGCGGCGACCGCCGACGCCGCTGAGCCGCCAAGGCCTGAGGCGAGTGGAATGCCCTTGTCGATGGTCAGCTCGATGCCAAAGCCGGGCGGCTGCGCATCGAGCAGCGCGATGACCGCACGCCCGGCCGTGTTTTTGACCGCATCCAGCGGCAGGTCCTGCACCACGCCGCGGATCGCGCCGATGGTGACACCATTACCATTACCGTCG
>Ga0302157_10001199_pt1 | contig 32258 bp, 32 predicted proteins | sample I_Bog_N3_3_FD_193502 | JGI IMG/M metagenome (GOLD analysis project Ga0302157, IMG submission 193502) | Peat permafrost microbial communities from Stordalen Mire near Abisko, Sweden - I_Bog_N3_3 | ecosystem: Environmental > Terrestrial > Soil > Wetlands > Peat | place: Sweden: Abisko, Stordalen...
TCGCCTGGTGGAGGTGCCCCAGCTCCTGGGCGTGCCGGTGCGGTGCGCGCACCGTGAAGCTGGCGCCGGAGCCCTCGACCGGCAGTCCGCCGATGTGCATCGGCAGGGCCCGGGGTGATGTCTGAAGCCTGGCCAGGGCTCTACGAAGGTGAGCCCGCTCGGCCGAGCCGGCCGGGTAGGCCCGGACGGGCTCGTTGACGGGGACGCCGAGAGTGGCCATGACCCGGGATTGTGCGCTTCGGCGTTGGGGTGGCAGAGTGCTTTGATGGCGGGGTGAGCCGAGCGCGGCTCCGCGGGGGTAGGCGCGCATCGTCTGCGCGCCGAAGGGGGGCGAGAGCCCCCTGAGGGGCGGCGAGCCCCTGTGAGATGAGGGGCAGCCGCGCGACGGGCCGCGTGGGGTAACGTGGCGGTCAGGCCATGCAGCAGATCCCGCTCGTGCCCGTTGGCAGCCCGACCGCTCCGGCCCGGAGCCCCGACCACCGGCCGACCTGGCAGCGGCTCCTCCCCGAGGGGGTGGATCGGCGCCCGCCCTGGCTCATCGTCCGAGCCCCCGTCGGTGCCGGCGTCACCGAGGTCTCCTCGTTGATGCGTGAGAAGCAGCTGGTCACGGTCTGCGAGGAGGCGCGCTGCCCCAATCTCGGCGAGTGCTGGAACTCCGGCACCGCCACCTTCATGATCCTGGGTGACACCTGCACCCGCGCCTGCGCCTTCTGCGCCGTGAAGAGTGGCCGCCGGGGCGGCGACGTCGACGCGGATGAGCCGCGACGGGTGGGGGAGGCCGTCGCCCGGATGGGTCTGCGCCACGCGGTGGTGACCTCCGTCGACCGCGACGACCTGCCCGACGGGGGTGCCTCGATCTTTGCCGCCACCATCCGGGAGATCCGGAGCCGGGCGCCGGGGACGACCGTGGAGGTGCTGACCCCCGACTTTCAGGGTGACCTCGACGCGGTGCGGGCCGTGGTCGCCGAGGAACCGGAGATCTTCAACCACAACATGGAGACGGTGGCTCGCCTCTATCCCAGGGTGCGGCCCAAGTCCGGGTACGGGCGCTCGCTCTCCGTGCTCCGCGCCGCCAAGGAGATGGCACCCGGGCTGCGGACAAAGAGCGGGCTGATGGTCGGTCTGGGGGAGGATGTCAACGAGGTGCACCAGCTGCTCCGCGACCTCCGCGAGCACCAGGTCGAGATCGTCACCATCGGCCAGTACCTCCGGCCGTCGCTCAAGCACCACCCGCTGATCCGCTTCTGGCACCCGGATGAGTTCGCCGAGCTGAGGGCCTATGGCCTCGATCTCGGCTTTGCCCACGTGGAATCGGGGCCGCTGGTCCGCTCCAGCTATCACGCCGCCGGCCAGGTGGTGGCCGCCGCGGCGGTCTGAGCGGGGATGGGCGTCTCGCCGGGCGCGCGGGGCAGCGTGGGCCCGGGGCGGCCGGGCCCGATCGCCGAGGTCTCCCGACCCCTGCGCCGGCTCTGGCTGGGAACCGTCCCCTACCAGGAGGCCTGGCAGCTGCAGCGGCGGCTGGCAGCGGCCCGGGCGGCGGAGGAGATCGACGATTGCGTCCTCCTCCTCGAGCACCCACCCGTCTACACGGTGGGCCGCAACGCGGAGGACACTCATCTCGGGGCTGGTCCCTCGGCTCTCCGCGAGCTCGGAGCGGAGTGCGTCGAGGTCGACCGGGGGGGCTCGGTCACCTTCCACGGGCCGGGCCAGCTGGTCGCCTACCCGATCGTCCGGCTCGCCGGTGCGTTCCCGATCCCCGGCGTCCCGGGACGGGGGGATGTGATCGCCTACGTCCGGGCGCTCGAGGGGGCGCTGATCGCCACCGCGCTGCTCCACGGCGTCACCGCCGTCCGCCGGCCCGGCTACACCGGTGCCTGGGTGGGTCCGAGCAAGCTGGCCGCCATCGGGGTCAAGCTGGCGAGCGGGGTCACCCAGCACGGGGTGGCTCTCAACGTCTGCAATGACCTTGACTGGTTCGCGCACGTGGTCCCCTGTGGGATCGTGGACGCCGGGGTCACCTCGATGGAGAGAGAGGGCGCAACCGGTCTCACCCCCGCGCTGGTGGCGGACGACCTGGCGATGGCGCTGGCGACGGCACTGGGCGGGTCGCTGTCGGAGGCCGATTCCACCCTCCGGCGGATGGTCGTCGAGTTCTCGCCGATCCTGACGAGTTCCGAGCCAATGAGGCCAAACCACTAGCCAAGCACCGTCCGCTTGGATACCATCGCAACTTGGAAGGCCAAACCACCCGGATGACTCCATTCCCACATCCCATCATCCACCGGGCAGGCGGCACTCCAGGGAGCAGTCATGGCCACCTTCGTCCGAAACCGTGTTCTCAACCAGTTGCAGTGGGCTCCCGAGACGGATACCTACCGTTCTCGCCGGCGTGAGGTCCTCTGCGAGCTCGACGGGCTTCTCATCGAGATCGAGGAGATGAACCTGCGCGGCCAGCCGCTGCCGCCACGGGTGATGGCCCAGCTGCGGCGCCGCGGGGTGGCCGTCTCCCCGGAGGCCAACTCCGCCGATCTGGTGGAGGCGATCTTCGCCGCCCAGGAGCGCTTCATGCGCCAGCCGCTCGGCGGCCTGCCGGGTCGCGACGAGATGCGGCTGAAGGGTCGGCTCGTCTCCTGACAGGGGCCTCAGCGCCCTGGTAGGGGCCGGTTCCGGTACTGCCGATGGGCGGTTCGTCGCCAGGGCGGGGGCCGCGCTGCCACGGGCGCTCCGGACTGCTAGGCTCCGTGACGACCATGAGTGCCGAACGTTCCAAGGAGGCGGCGGGGCGGGCCGCCGCCCGGCTGCTGCGCGATGGCATGCGGGTCGGCCTCGGCACCGGCTCCACCGCCCACTGGTTCATCGTGGCGGCCGGGGAGGCGGTGCGATCCGGGCTCCGCCTCCAGGCGGTCGCGACCTCCCAGGCGAGTGCTCACCTCGCCGAGGAGCTCGGCATCGAGCTGGTGGAGCTCGACCGCCGGGGGCTCGATCTCGCCGTCGACGGCGCCGACCTGATCGACCCGCAGTCCCGCCTCATCAAGGGAGGGGGAGGAGCTGAGGTTCGGGAGCGGCTGGTGGCCGTCGCCGCCCGGCGGTTCGTGGTGGTCGCCGACGCCGGCAAGATGGTGGCCCAACTCAGGGGACCGGTCCCCGTCGAGATCCTCCAGTTCGGATCGGACGCCAGCCTGGCGGCCCTAGAGGCGTGCGGCGCCCCCTTCAGCCTGCGAACGGACGCTGAGGGCAGGCCCCAGGTCAGCGACTCGGGCAACCTGCTGGGCGACGGTCATTTCGATCTGATCTCCGATCCCGCGGGACTGGCCCGCCGGCTGGACGCGGTGCCCGGCCTGGTCGGCCACGGCCTCTTCCTGGGCATGGCCGATCTCGTGCTGGTGGGCGATGAGGCGGGCGGGGTTCGGGAGGTGGCCGCGGGCCGCAGCCGATAGTCGCTCCGCGTACTGCCGGGTCCTCCGCTCGGAGCGATTGAGCTTTCGGCTCCTCGCTCCTCGCTCCGTCGGCGGCAGTAGAGTCGGGGTCCGGGGCGGATGGCGCAGCTGGTTAGCGCGTCTCGCTTACACCGAGAAGGCCGCAGGTTCGAGTCCTGCTCCGCCCACCGCCGCCCGTTTGGGGAGTGCGGGCCGCCTCCGGCGCCGATCGGCCAGGACCGCCCGCCGCAACGAAGCCGCCACAAGACGCTCCGGCAGCGCCAAGTTCGTGTCATCATCGCCCGAAACGACGGAGGTTCTTCGGCGATGGCCAAGGCGCAGGCGTCCCTGGGGGTGACCGTGGCGGTATTCGGGTTTGACCCGAGCCCCGACACGGCGGCCAACCGGGCCCTTCACGTCCTCACCGTGCGGCAGGGGCTTCCCAAGGCCGAGCTGGACGCCCGGGAGACCTTTGAAGCGGCCGGGGCGCGGGCTGTGGAGGAGGCCGGGATGCGGCTGGAGACAGGCCGCAAGGGGCGGGGAGGCCGCCTCCATCTGGTCGGCCTCGACGACGCCCCGGGTGGCCGCGCCCGAGTCGTGACCGCCTGGTACTACGCCACCGTCCCCTATGCAGAGGCTGCCCGGCCCGCGGTCTGGAGCCTCCCCGGCCGGGGCCTGAGGCTCGATGCCCCCGACTCCGCCGCCCTCAAGGCGGCCCTGGAGCATTTGCGCTCCGAATCCCGGCATGTGGCGGGAGCCGTCGGGCTGCTCGGCGAGGTCTTCACCGGCGACGACCTGCTCCGGCTCTACGTGGCTCTCCACGGCGGGCCGGAGGGGAGTGAGCGCACCTTCCGCCGCCGGGTCCAGGAGCTGCGCGACGGCGGTGTGCTCAAACCAGTCCGCGACTCCGAGGTGGCCGCTCTCCGCCTCCGCGTGTCCCGCTTCCGGAGCCCCGCGGGGACCGGCGGGCGGCCGCCGGAACTCCTCCGCTACGCCGGCAGCGGTGGCGAGGAGGAGCAGCTGGCCGTGCTCAGGACCCGCCGCCCCTCCTGAGCGCTGTCCGGGCCTAACCCGCGTCGGCGGCCCAGGCGCCCTCTCCGCTGGTGAGGACCAGCGTGACCGGGCCGTCGTTGACCAGCTCGACCTGCATCGTGGCGCCGAACTCGCCGTACGCGATGGGCAGTCCGAGGCCCGCCAGGGTCGCGCCGAACCGCTCGTAGAGGCGCCGGGCCAGGTCGGGCGGGGCCGCTCCGAGGAAGCTCGGGCGGTGGCCGCTGGAGGCGTCCGCGTGCAGGGTGAACTGGCTGACGAGCAGCACCTCGCCCCCGGTCTGATGGAGGTCGAGGTTCATCTTTCCCGCCGGGTCGGCGCAGATCCGCAACCGGGCAACCCGTTCGGCGAGCCGGTCCGCGGTCGCCTCGGTGTCGCTGGGACCGACCGAGAGCAGCACGCAGAAGCCGGGGCCGATCTCGCCGGTCACCCGGGTCTCCGGTGCGTCGGCAGCAGGCGGGCGAGCTCTGCCGGCCGGGTCGGCCTCCTGGCCGCCCGATTCCACCAGGACGCGGGCCCGGCGCACACGCTGGACGACCGCCCTCACCCCGCCTGCTCCAGCTTGCCCAACCCCCGGCGTCGGGGGCCCAGGCCGCGAACACGGACGTGGATGTCCCGGCCCATGGCCCGGATTGTAGGAGGAGAGGTCGGTGCGGCTGCGCGCCAGCCTCTACCGCGGCCGTGCCGCGATGCCGTCCAGGACGAGGTCCACGCAACGCACCAGGAGGGCGTCGTCGAGGGGTTCCCCGGTCATTAGCATGCGCACGTACATCGGGCCGACCAGGGTCTCCAGGGCGAGGACGGGGTCCACGTCCTCGCGCAGCTCGCCACGGGCTCTGGCCCGCTCGAACAGAGCGGCCCCGGCCCGGAACCGCTGGGCCCAGTAGCCGCCCCGCGCGGCTTCGTACTCGGGGAGGTCGCGCCGCAGGGCGAGGCGCACCAGCAGCTGCCCCAGGGGGGTGCGGAGGAAGGGGAAGATCCTCCGGATGACGGCGAGCAGGTCGCCGCGAAGGGAGCCCGTGTCCGGGGGCGGGATCTCCGCCTCGGTCCCGCTGAGGACCGCGTCCAGGGCCAGGTTCGACCGGCCGCCCCACCGGCGGTAGATGGTCGTGGGATGCACCCCGGCCTGCTGGGCGATCTCGGTGATCGAGAGGTCGTCGAGGTCGCGGGTGAGGAGGGCGGCCAGGGTGGCCTCGATGACCGCAGCTCGGACCCGGGCACTCCTGCCCCCGGTCCTGCGCAGGGATTGGCGCGCTGCCTGCACCTCCATCGTGGGCATCTTATCGCTACTTGCCTTGCGTTATTTGTGCCTTATCGCTATTGAACTTGCGTTTATTTGTGTTCGGCGGGTATGCTAACGCAAATCACACTGCGTTAATGAGGGATGAAGAGGGTGAGACCAGGGCGACGCTGGATGGCTCTGGGTGTCCTCTGCCTGTCGCTCCTCATCGTCACCCTCGACAACACCGTCCTGAACGTCGCCCTCCCGACGCTGGTGCGCGACCTCGGCGCCACCTCGACGGACCTGCAGTGGATCGTCGATGCCTACGTCCTGGTATTCGCCGGTCTGCTGTTGGTGTCCGGCAGCGTGGCCGACCGCTTTGGGCGCAAGTGGACGTTCATCGCCGGGCTGGTGGCCTTTGCCGGCTGCTCGACGTGGGCCGCCTTCTCCGGCTCCGTGAGCATGCTGATCGCCGCCCGGGCGAGCATGGGTGTGGGGGGGGCGCTGATCATGCCCTCCACCCTGGCGCTCATCACCAGCATGTACACCGATCCCCGGGAACGGCAGCGCGCGTTTGGCCTCTGGGCGGCGACCACCGGAGCGGGGGTCGCCCTCGGCCCGATCATCGGGGGCCTGCTCCTGGCGCACTTCAGCTGGGGCTCGGTCTTCCTGATCAACGTGCCCATCGCGGCCGTGGCCCTGGTCCTGGCCTTCCCCTTCGTCCCCAACTCGAGAAACCCGCAGGCAGGCCGGCCCGACGTCCTCGGTGCGCTGCTCTCCACCGCCGGGCTGGGGTTGCTGCTCTGGGCGATCATCGACGCGCCGGTCCATGGCTGGGCCTCACCCACGGTGATCGGCGCCGGCATCGCGGGCGTCGCCGTCCTGGTCTGCTTCGCGGTCTGGGAGCGCTTCGCGTCGCATCCCATGCTGCGGCTCAGCTTCTTCCGGAGCCGGGAGTTCTCGGTGGCCGTCGTGTCGGTCAGCATGGTCATGTTTGGGCTCTTCGGGGCCCTCTTCGTGCTGACCCAGTTCCTCCAGTTCGACCTCGGCTACACCGCCCTCCAGACGGGGATCCGGCTGTTGCCCGCGGCGGGCTCGATCATCCTGGTGGCGCCCTTCACTAGCCTCCTTGATCGGGCATTCGGCGCCAAGCTGGTGGTGGGAGCGGGTCTGCTGCTCATCGCGGGTGGGCTCTGGGAGATCTCCGGAGCCACGGTGGCCACCACCTACGTGGGGACCCTCGCCGGCATGATCATGCTCGGCGTCGGCGCGGCACTCGTCATCCCGTCGGTCACGGCCTCGGTCATGGGGTCGCTGCCCGCCGACCATACCGGGATCGGCGCCGCCACCAACAGCGCCTTTCTGCAGATCGGGGGAGCGCTCGGCGTTGCCGTGATCGGCAGCCAGTTCGCGACGCGCTACCAGGGCCGGATGGTTGCCGCCCTGGCCCCGTACCACTTTCCGGCTGACGTCGAGAGCACGATCCTCGGGTCGGTCGGTGGTGCGCTCGACGTCGCCGCGCGCGAGGGAGGGATTGCCGGGGAGATGCTCGCCGGCTGGGCGCGAACCGCCTTCCTCAGCGGCATGGACCTGGCCCTCCTGACCGGCGCCCTGGTGGCGCTGGCGGCCGCCCTGCTGGCGGTGGCGGCCCTGCCAGGCTGGATACCTGCCCTCACCCGCACCGGACCCCGCGTCGCCGCGCCCCCGTCGCCCTCGGAGGAGGGGGGGCAGCAGGGTTAGCAGCCCCCTGCTATGGCTCTGGGCGGGGTGGCCGGACCCGTCCCGCCGGGCCCGCTGACGGGGCCTCGCTCGAGGCGGGAGCCGCCGGCTTGCGCCGGCGCATCCAACCGGGCGGGCTGATCACCAGCCACATCGCGATGAGAGCGGCCACCAGTCCGGCGAAGAGCGGGCTCCGGATGACGAGGAGCGAGTTGCCCAGGTCAGGCACGGCCAGTGCCTCCTTCCCGAGGACGTCGCTCCTCGGCACGATCCAGGGGTCGGGGGCGGGGTTGTTGTCACCCTTCAGGGTGAATCCGGTCGTCGCGTTGCCCGCCACGATCCGGTGGATGAGGTCGTCGCCGGCCCCGATCTGGCCGCGCGGCACCCGGTACACGACCAGGTCGCCCACCTTGTAGGTCGGCTGGGCCTCGGCCAGCACGAAATCGCCCGTTTTCAGAGTGGGCAGCATCGAGGTGCCCTTGACGGTGACGAAGGTGGCCGGGCCGCCCAGGAACGAGGTCGGCCTCAGGACCACCCACCACACCGACACCACCGCGACAAGTACCACCGCGAAGATGACGTTCACCGGTCTGCGCAGGGAGCCGAGCAGTTCCGTGATCCGCCGGGCTGATGGCGAGCCATCCACCGGGTGACGGCCTAACACGTTGTGGGCGGGCCCTGGGCGGTCGTGGCGCATGTTCGGAGGTTGAGGTAGTCGGAGACGAGCCTGAGCCCGTCGGCGCTCGAGGACGTCGTTCCCGTCGTGGCGGGTCGGGCGACGACCTCGAGAGAATAGCTGTCCGCCGCGCCGTAGGTCACGGTCATCGTGATCGAGCAGCCCGGCGGCGTCCCGGTGAGGGTGCACTTCCCGTCGCCGATGGAAGGGGTCGCCGAGCTCGTGTCGTCGAGCACCGCGTACAGGACGTCGCCGTCGAGGGCGCCTGCGCAGGACGTCAGGGTCAGGGTGAGCTGGGAGATGTTGTCCCCTGCATTGGTGGTGCCCACGGTCACCGACCCGCTGGGGCAGGTCGGCACCGCTGCTGACACGGCGCCGAGGGTGTGGCTGGAGGTCGGCAGGCTTGCGGCACGACCGACCACGGCCGAACCCGCCGCGAGCACCGCGGCGGCGGCGAGGAACCGAAGCAGGGTGCGGGTCCTAGGCATCTCTCATTTCGCCTGTGGGAATGCCAGCGGGCCCTGCGATCGGTGGACCGCAGGACCCGTCGGCGAGAGCAAAGGGGGGTATCAGCCGCCGATGACGACGGCTACGCCGGTCACGAGGGCGGCGCTCTCCGGTGCGAAGGCGGTGGTCGTGAACCAGGATCCCTTGGCGGCGCCGAGGGTCGGCACCGTGCCGGTGGTCTCGACCAGCTGGTTGTTGGTGGCCCCTTCCAGGGTCACCCTGTAGGCCAGACCGTCGCACTTTGCCCAGTTGGGGGCGGCGGTGTTGTCGGTGATGGTCACGGCGGTGAGCGTGTAGCCCGGCAGGGCTGCCGTGTAGGTCAGCGGGCTGTAGCTCACCGTGAGGGTGTCGGCCGTGCAGGAGGTGACCACCGACACCCCCGCACCCAGGGTGTTGCTGCTGACGCTGAGGCCCGCCGCCAGGGCGTAGACGCCGCTGAAGGCAAGGACGCCCGCCACAGCAGCTCCGATGATCCTTTTCATGTCGTTCCTAGCTCCTCGACCCTGCGTTCGCAGGTTGGTGAACCACAATCTGGCGCACCCGCCTGTCGGGGAGGGTGCCTCATCGGGGCATAGTGCATCTGCCCCATTTGGCGCTCACAAACCGTTAGAGGCTCGCTTCGTCGCCGTCACCCGTCCACCATGCCGGTAACGGCGGTCACGCCTCCGTCAACCGGATCTCCGATCGCTCGGTTCGCGATGCGATGCTGGCGGTCGTGCGGGGCGGGGGGCGCCGGTCCGGGGCGGGTGGGCGTCGCGGCGGGGTCAGCCTTCTGCTAACCGCCCAGTATCAGGGATACCCCAGTCACGGCCGAGGCGGCCGGAGGGGAGGCGAAGCCGGTGGCGGGGGAGAAGCTCGTCGCCTGGCTCGGAACGGTGCCGGTCACCTCTCCGAGGGAGGTGCCGCCGGCCCCGAGCAGGGTCACCCGGTAGGTCTGGCCGGCGCACGCCGCCAGATCGGGGGTCGGGGCGGTGTCGCTGACGGTCACGTTGGTGACGTCGTAGGTGCCGCTGCCGCCGCCGCCGGACGCGGAGTAGGCGGTGGCGTAGCTCACCAGCAGGGTGTCGGAGGTGCATGCGGACATCACCTGCTGCCCACTGCCCAGGCTCTGCCCGGAGGCGTTGAGGCCGGCGGCGAGCGCCTGCCCGGCGCCAAGGGCCACCACTCCGGCCGCGATCGCTCCCAGCGCCCGAAAGGCTTTCATGACCCTCTCATCCTGGCCCCCTCCCCGCCAATCCGTCAGATGCAGGTGGTCGAAGGCTGTCTAGTGCCGCTGCACCTGCGGCCGGGGGGAGTCACCCCGGAGCTTCGCTGTCCGGTTGAGTGATCGTCTTGGTACAGTCAACCGCGGAGAGCCGGGAAGTCTGGTCGGCACGACGTTGTTCGGGGAGGATCCCTGTGCCGGTCCTGGTGGGCGTTCCGCTCTTCCTGCTCGCGGCCTGCCTGAGCCTGGCCACCAGCTGGCTGCTGGTCTCCCGCCTGGAACGGGTCGGGGAGCGGCTCGGCCTTTCCGAGGCCCTCCTCGGAATGGTTGCCGCGCTGGCCGCCGACGCCCCGGAGATCACCTCGGCGGTCACCGCCCTGCTCACCCACCAGCAGCGGGTGGGCGCGGGCGTCGTGATCGGATCCAACGTGTTCAACCTCGCCGCCCTTCTTGGCCTCGGCGCGCTGGTGGCGGGGGGCCTCAGGTTCCGGCGCCGCGTGGTCGTGCTGGGCGGCTCCGTGGCCATGTTCGTCGCGGTCGTCTGCCTGGTGACGGTCCTCGGATGGATTCCAGCGTGGATGGGACTGGGACTGGCGGCCATCGCGATGCTGGATTACATGGCCCTGCTCGGGCTCAACCGGCCGGGACTGCGTCGCCTGGCGACACGTTCGCGCTGGGGCCACTGGCTACGCGCCGCGGTGGTCGAGGAGGAGAGGGACCTGGACGCGGCCATCCGCCCTCGCCGGGCTCGCCGCGGCGACGTGGTGACGGCGATGCTCGCGCTGATCGTGGTCGTGGGCGCGAGCGCGATCATGGAGCGCACTGCCTCCGACCTCGGCAGCCGTTTCGGGGTGCCCGAGATCGTGCTCGGCGGCCTCATCCTCGCCGCCGTGACCAGCCTGCCCAACGCGGTGGCCGCCGTCTACCTCGCCGTCCGGGGACGCGGGGCGGCGGTGCTCAGCATCGCTCTCAACAGCAACAGTCTCAACGTGCTCTTTGGCCTGCTGCTGCCGGGGGCGCTGGTCGGGCTGGGCGCTCCGTCAGCCCAGACCGCGCTGGTGGCGGCTTGGTACACGGGGCTGACGGCGGCCACCCTGCTGATCGCCCACCGGCAGGGTGGGCTGCGCCGGCCGGTGGGCGTCCTGATCGTCGCCGCCTACGCCGTGTTCGTGGTGTGGCTGGTGATCGCCGCCGCGTGACCAGCGGGTGGCCGGCAGCAGCGTGATTCGCCCGCGGGGCGCTGCTGACCGTCCCCGGTCCGAGGGATCAGCCCTTGGGGTCGGGCTCGGGGGCGTCCTCCTCGGCGAGGATCCGGTAGAGCGCCTTGCGGGTCTCGGAGAGGAGCTGGCGGGCCTTGGCGATCTGCGCCTCGCTACCGGCCTGGCCGACCTGGACGGTAGCGGCACCGACCGCGGCCACGATCTCAAAGAGCGACCGCGCCTCCTGGTCGAGGGAGTCTGCGACGGCCGCCCAGGGCGCCGCCAGCTCGGCGGAGTGCTCGTTCGCGTACGTGCGCCCGGCCTCGGTGAGCCGCAGCTCGCGCCGTCCGCCGTCCTCAACGCCCTCGATCAGACCCTCGTCCTCGAGCAGCTGCAGGGCGGGATAGACCGAGCCGGCGCTCGGCCGCCAGAGCCCGCCGCTGCGCCTCTCGATCTCCTGGATGATCTGGTAGCCATTGCGCGGCTCCTCGCGCAGCAGCGCCAGGATGGCGGCGCGCACGTCGCCCCGGCGCGCCCGGGGCCCCCGGCCCGGGCTCGGGCCGAAGAAGCTGTTGAAGAGGGGAGAGCGCGGACCGCGGGGCCCGCCGAAGCGTGGACCGCGGGACCCGCCGAAGCCGCCCCGGTGGGGGCCCGGGGCGAAGGGCGGCGGGACCTCCTCGGAGGAGGCGTCGAAGCGGGAATGGCTGCGCGCCTGCGCCGCAAAGCGGCGGGCGGCGCGCACCCAGGGCTCTCCTCCGAACTGGGAGAACCAATCTGTGGCGGTGGGGTCATTCATGACGAGGGGGCCTCGGGTGAAAGCTGTTGCGATATGCCAACGATATATCGCGATAGCTCAAAAAGCAAGCGCCGGTTCGCCGGTGCGCCCGCGATCAGCGGGGCGCCTACCCGAAGAGGGATCGCCAGCCAGGCGCCTCGAGCGGGGATGACGGTGTCGCGCTCAGCTCCTCGCGGATGCGACGGGCGTCCACCGCGATGGCCGCCGCCGCCGCCGCCGCATGGGGATTGGGCCCGGAGCCCCGGAGGGCATCGAGCACCGCCTCGTAGAGGCCGTCCTGATCGGCGCTGAGCAGCTCGCTCCGGGGCGTTGCCGCCCCCGTCTCGCCACCCACCTGGTCGGGTGGCCACCAACTCTCCAGCTCGGACGCGACCTGGATCAGCAGCCGGGCGAGCGCCAGAGCGGCGGGCGCGGGGAGATCCCAGCTCGTCCCGGCCTCGGCGGCGGTCCGGGCGATGCCGCGCACCTCTCGTTCGACCATCTGCAGGACCGGGATCGCGGCGTGCAGGTTCTCGACCGCGTCGCGCTGCCGCCGGCCCGCGGGGTGCCAACGCCACGATTCCTCCGCGTTGCTGACGGCCCGGGCGGCCGCAGTGACCTGGTCGCTCAGCAGACGGGCGGCGCCGAGAAGCGAGTCGGGGTCCTCCGGCGCCGCGGCCGCGGCCGTGTCCGCGGGCGGCGAGGTGAGCACCGGGTCTCGTGGCGACGTGACCGTGGCAACCTCGGCCCTCGTAACCCAGGCGGCGACGCCCCGCACCAGCGATGCCAGCGCCTCGCTGAGGGATCGAACCCTCGCGTTGGCCTCCCCGAGGTGGATGCGGGGAAAGACGGCCAGGTTCACCAGGATCCCGCAGGCGGCGCCGATCGCCGTGTCGATGACCCGGTCGAAGCCGTACCCCCCGGTGGTCGCGCCGAGCACCAGTACCAGCAGAGCGCTGATGGGGACCTGGATCGCCCCCTGGGTGCCCAGACGCATCGCCCGGCCCACCAACAGCGAGACGAAGATCACGACCGCGATCGACCAGGCGTGGATGCCGGCCACGTGGGCGAAGACGCCCGCCACCAGCACGCCGACCATCACGCCGGCGACCCGTTGCAGCCCCCGGGAGACCGACTGCCAGATGGTCACCTGGACGGTGAGCACCGCTGCCAGCGGGGCAAAGACGGGGATCTGGTTGCCGAGCAGGTTGGCGGCCACGAACCAGGAGAACCCGGATGCGACCGCGGCCTTGACCGCATGCAGCAGGGGTCCCTCCAGCCGTCCGCGCAACAGTTCCAGGGCCTCGGAGAGCTGGCCGGTGAGGGCGTCGGTGCGCTTCACGGCGCACATCTTGGCGTCCGGGCCGGTCCGGACGCCGGGCGTCGCCTCAGCTGTCGCGGCGCCAGAGGATGTTGGCGCCCACCGTCGAGACGACCGCCAGCACGGCGAAGAGCAGTCCGTGCTTGATCTGGATCTTGGCGGGGGAGCCGGCCAGGAAGGTGGTCTTCTGGGTGAAGTAGAAGATCGCCAGCGCGAGGCAGATGACGGCGATTGCGATCAGCACCGCCGCGAGGGTGCGGTTGCGGGTGTGGCCGGTGTCGGGCATGCGGTGGTCTCCCCGTGGGCGCTAGCGGAGCAGGATGAGGCCGAGCACTCCCAGCCCGGCGCAGTAATACGCGTACGGATCGAGGCGGCCCACCCGGAAGTATCGGACCAGGAAGCGGGCACTTGCGTAGGCGGTGAGGCCCGCCGCCACCCCGCCCACGAGCATGGGCCCGAGGTTGGCGGTGCCGCCGAGCGACGGGACCTCGAGGAGCCCCGCGGCCAGGATGATGGGGGTGGCGAGCAGGAAGGAGAAGCGGACCGCCTCCTCGTGACGGAGGCCGGCGATCAGGCCGCCGGCCATCGTCGATCCCGAGCGCGACATGCCCGGGAAGAGGGCGACGATCTGGCAGGCGCCGATCACGGCGGCGCGGCCAAAGCCCATCTCCTCGATGCTCCGGAACTGCTTCGCCTCGACCGCGGCGTCGCGGTGGGCGATCCCGGCCCGCCTCTCCGTGCGCCGCCGCAGCATCTCCGCCCCGAGCAGCATGCCGCCGTTCACGATCAGCAGCCCCGCGGCGAGCCGCGGGTTGCCGAAGTTGGCCTGGAGCGGCTTCTGGAAGATGAACCCGATCAGCCCCGCCGGGATGGTGCCGACCACGAGCAGCCAGGCCAGGCGATCGTCGCCGCCCCTCACCTTGCCGGTGACGGCGCTGCGGACAAACCCGGCCACGATCCGGCCCCACTGCCGCCAGTAGAGGCAGATGAGGGCGGTGGCGGTCCCGATGTGGAGGAGCACCAGGAAGGGGAGGAAATCGGCGTTGCTCTCCCGCACCCCGATGCCGAAGAGGGCTGGGACCACCACGGCGTGGCCGAGCGAGGAGACGGGGAACAGTTCGCTGGCGCCCTGGAGTATTCCGAAGAAGAGCGCGATCGGCAGGGTGATGCCCACAGGCTTCGGACACTACCAGGGTCGGGACCGGGTACCATTTCGCGCCAGCAAATGGGGAGCTTGGGCGCCGCTCTCACGCGGCGCCACCGGGGAACTTCGCGGAGGCGGGAGATGAAGGCGAGTCACATCACGGTGCTCGGATCGGTGGTCCTGGCGGTCCTGGCGGTCGGCTGCGGCAGCTCGCCGGCCTCGTCCTCCAGCTCGGCGGCCAAGGCCACACCGGCATCGACGGCCACCCCGGCGTCGACGGCCCAGGTTGGCCAGGCGTTTCTGGCGGCCGCCACCCCCGTGGACGCGGCCTACGCGACGTGGGTGGCCGCTCTCAAGGCCGCGGGGGACAACCCCCTCCCGCTCACCTCGCAGGCGTCGGCGTACGTCAGCGTCCTGAACACCTTCGACAGCACCATCCAGGGCATCGGTGCGACCGGCAAGGCCGAGACCGACATCGCCAGCCTCGTGACCGAGGACAACACCGTCATCGCGGACCTGAACTCGCTCAGCTCGCAGACCTTGAGCACGGTGTCCGCGTGGGGCACGAAGGCCCTCGCGGATGGCGTCGCCGCGATCACGGCTGGCGATGTCGTGCGCGCCGACCTGGGCCTGCCGGCGAGCTGATCACCCGCCGTCTGGCATCGCGGGTGGGCTCAGTGATGAAAGCGGACGTGGTCGGGACGTTGCGGCCGGCGTGAGCTGAGCCTGTCGAGCTGCACCACCTCGCGCCGGAGGTGGGCGATCAGCAGGTCGGCCAGGTCGCGCGACATCCCGTTGCGCGCCACCATGCGCAGCACGTTTCCTGTCAGGGCGTGGGCCCGTCGCGCCCGACCGCGGCCGTGGTGAACAGTCCGCGCGAGAGGACGTCGAGGTTGGCGGCGGTGCGCCTGCGCACGGCGTCCGGGGCGTAGGCGGGCTCACCGATGTTGCGCTGCATCACTGGCTCCATCAGCAGGGGCCCGAGGATGACGGAGAGCACTTGAAAGGGCCGCCACTCGGGATCGGTGTCGGCCCGGATGCCCCCGGCTCGCTCCAGCAGCATGAGACCGCGCCGCGTCGCCGCCACCAGCTCGTCGAAGATTGTCGTCCCCGCCGGGGTCTCGTCCAGCAGGCAGCGGCGCAGGTACTGCCGGATGTCCGCGCTCGACCCCAGGACGTCGGAGAGGCTGTCGGCCATCGCCCGCGCCAGTCGGTCGGCGGGCAGGTCCTTGGGTAGGATCTCGAACCGCTCGAGACAGAGGGTCAGCACCGACGCGTCGACGGCGGCCCGCAGGCCGTCCTTGGACCCGAAGTGATGGACGACCAGCCCGGGGGAGAACCCGGCTGCCCGGGCGACGGTCCGCAGCGACACCCCGAAACCGGAGCGCCCGAAGAGCCCGAGGGCCGCCTCGCGGATCTTTGCCCGCGCGCTCAGGTCGGAGTCCAGCACGGTGGCGGAGTGCATGCTCACGACCCAATGCTACCGTACAAGAAATTGTCCTGCCGATTATCAGCTGATATAGTCGTATCTTAAATTGAACAGTCATTCAGTGTCCGCGCCCCTCCGGCCTCGGCCCGCGTCTGGCCCCGCCGCCCCGAGCCGGGCAGGTCGGCGCAACCCGTGGGCGGCGCTCACGGTCCTCTGCGTCGCCGTGCTGATGGTCAACCTCGACAACACCATCTTGAACGTGGCCCTCCCCACCCTGGTGGAGAAGCTGCAGGCCACCACCGACCAGCTCCAGTGGATCGTCGACGCCTACTCGATGGTATTCGGCGGCCTGCTACTCGTCGCCGGCAGCCTGGCCGACCGCTACGGGCGCAAGCGGCTCTTCGTCTGCGGCCTGGTCGTCTTCGGGGGCGGCTCCCTCGGCGCGACCTTCTCGGGCAGCGTCGACCCCCTGATCGCCTGGCGGGGACTGATGGGCGCCGGGGCGGCCATGACCATCCCATCGGGGCTGTCGATCGTCAACGACATGTTCCGTGACCCGGCCGAAAGGGCCCGGGCCATCGGCATGTGGGCGGGGACGATCGGGCTTGGCATCGCCATCGGACCGGTCGCGGGTGGCCTGCTCCTCGCGCACTTCTGGTGGGGATCGATCTTCCTGGTCAACGTCCCGGTGGTCGCGGCCGGCCTGGTGGGGACCCTGATGCTGGTTCCCGAGTCGAGAAGTCAGCACCCCCGGCCTGCTGACCCGGCCGGTGCCGTGCTCTCGATCGGAGCCCTGGGGCTGATCCTCTGGGCCATCATCGAGGGCCCGACCCATGGGTGGTCGTCACTGGAGGTCATCGCCGCGCTCGCCGGCGGCGTCGCCCTCATGGTGGGGTTCGTGGCCTGGGAGCGGCACTCCGACCACCCCATGCTCCCTCTCGGGTACTTCCGCTCACCCCGGTTCAGCGTCGCCATGGCGGCCCTGGGACTGGGCGTCTTCGCCCTGCTGGGCGGCCTCTTCCTTCAGACCCAGTTGCTCCAGTTCTTCCTCGGCTACAGCCCGCTCGGTGCGGGGCTGCGCATCCTGCCCCTGGCCGGGTTGCTCGCCGTCGCGGCTCTGGTTTCCTCGCGGCTGGTACGGCGGGTCGGCAGCAAGGTGGTCGCCGCCGCGGGTCTGCTCCTGATCGTCGGTGGACTCGCCGAGAGCGCCGTGGTCGCGACCTCGACGATCACCTACCTGGCGGCCCTCCCTGGCCTGCTCCTGATCGGCCTGGGGACCGGCCTCCTCATCCCGGCAGCCACCGACTCTGTGCTGGGCAGCCTGGCCCACGGGGACGCGGGAGTCGGGTCGGCGACCAACAGCACCGCCATCCAGGTGGGTGGGGCCCTCGGTGTGGCCGTGATCGGCAGCGTGCTGTCGACCCGCTACCAGAGCGCGATGAACCCGCTGCTGATCGGCCGGCATGTGCCGGCCGTGGCGGCCCAGGCCATCCTCGGGTCACTGGGTGGGGCGCTGGCGGTCGCGCGCGCCGCTGGCGGGCAGCTCGGCGCGAGCCTGGCCGAGGTCGCCCGCAACAGCTTCATGATGGGCACCCGGACCGCTCTGCTGGCCGCCATCGGCGTCACCGCAGCCGGGGTGCTGCTGGTGCTGGCCGCCCTCCCCTCCAGGAGCCCGGAGACGCGATGAGGCGCGCGCCCGCTGCAGCCGCGCGCCTCATCCGGTGAAGGCGAGGTCAGATGAGGGGAGGTCCCGGACCAGGCTCGCCTCGTCGCTGACGGCGAGGCCGCTCAGCAGGCCGGCGAAGGAACCCGCCACGGGCGGGGCTGGTTCAGGCCCGTGCCGCAGTCCGGCCGGCAGCCGCCGGCAGGCCCTCGCGAGCGCTGAGGCGCCTCGCCAGCCTGGCGGTGTCCTCAAAGAGCGCCTGCGCGCCCACGATGTTCGCCTCGGCCCCCGAGTTGTCGCTGACCCGCCGGCCATCCACACCATCGCTGACGCGCCCGGCCTGCCGATCGTAGACGGGTTGACCGGCAGCGTTGCGGCGGTCAAACCATGAACGGGCCATACCGGCAAGAGCGGCGTAGGTGGGCGTCCCCGTGACCTCAGCGATCCGGGTGAGCACGTAGACGGCCGACGCCACGTCGTAGGGCTGGACGTGCTCCAGGTCAAAGCCGGACATGACGACGGTCCGGAAAACCAGCTCGGCGCTGCGGCAGGCGGTGGCGACCAGGTCCTGTCTGCCCAGCCGCACCCCCGCATCGGCGAGCACCCCCTCCTGGATGTGCCCCCAGAGATGGGGCGCCCCCTGCTCGTCGGGGGAGTTCATCAGCCGCTCGCCGTCACGGCAGCCGGCGACCTCGTCACTCCACAGCGCGATCTCGTCGATCAGCCCTCGGTCGTCACCGGCCTCCTGCAGGGTCAGCGCGGTCCTGATGTGAATCGCCCTCACATCGGCGGGCACGTCAGTGGCTTCGATGATGTGCGGGAGGCCGCGGCTGAGGGAGTTCTCGATCCGGGCGTCGCCGTCGAAGACCTGCCGGGCGCGGGCCACCGCCAGTAGCGCGCGCGCCTGCCAGAAGCCTCCACCCGCGACGGACGTTCGCGCATCCTGATTCGGAGCGCCCTCCCAATCGAGGATGAAGTTGTGCCAGCGACCGTCGGCGCCCTGCATGGCGAGGACGAAGTCGAGCAGTCCCTCGCACCATCTCCGCACCCAGGGCGAGGCGGTCGTCTCCCAGAGATCGCAGTAGAGCTCGAGGGCGCGAGCGGCATCGTCCACGCAGGCGACGCCCTCGTAGCCCGCCTGCTCGGCGCGAAGCGGTTGGTTGAGTGCGTCCGAGTAGACGGCGATGGCGATCGCGGTGGGGCCGGCGAAGGGGACGGGCCGCGCGAGACGCGCGATCTGCCTCAGCACGGTCGCAGCTGGTCGAGGATCTCGCTCACCGTGAAGTCCGCGGCCGCCAGGCGGCTGTCCGCGGCGCCGTAGTAGACGCGGATCTCCCTGCCCTCCGGGTCGAGGTTCACGTGGCCACAGGTGAAGACGACGTTGTCGAACAGCCCCTCGCGCTCGTAGGGAGCGGTCGGTACCAGGATCGGTTCGGGTGAGCGGGCGATGACCCGGCTGGGATCGTCGGCATCGAGGAGGATGGCCCCCAGCGCGTAGCGGGTCCTGCGGTCGACACCGTGGTAGATCTCCAACCAGCCCTCGGGAACCCGGAACGGGGTCGCACCCGCGCCGGTCCGGAGCCCGTCCCACATTCCCTGCCGCGGCAGTGCGAGGGGGGCGTAATCGCCCCAATGAACGAGGTCGTCGGAGAAGGCGATCCACACCCCGAGGACGCGGCTGAAGGACTGTGGCATCGGGCGGGTGAGGGCCGCGTAGCGGCCGCCGATCCGCCCGGGAAAGAGCACCACGTCCTTCTGATCGGGGAGGAACATCAGGCCGTGCCGCTCGAAGGAGCGGAAGTCGGTGGTCGTGAGCCGGCTGGTGCTGATGCCGAGGCGGCTCACCGAGACGTAGGTGATGTGCCAGATGCCGTCGATGAGCGCGGCTCTCGGGTCCTCGCAGCCGTACTCCTCCAGCCGGTTCGCCGGCATCAGCGAGGGCACGTCGTCGACGGTGAAATGGAGGCCGTCGCGGCTGCGCGCCACGCGCAGATGCGACATCTGGGTCAGCAGATCGCTGACGTCGTCGGCGGCGGCCGTGAACCCACCGGTGAGATTGCGATAGCGGATGGTCCGAGGATCGGTGAGATCCAGGCCGGGAAGGTCGCGGGGAAGGAAGACCTCGACCACGCGCGGCACCGCGCTCTGGGTGTCGAGAAACGCCATGCCGACGACCTGCTCGGCGGTCAGCCCCGGGCGGAGCGGCTGGAGCTTCGGCTCAGGCCCGCTCAGGTCGAGGGTGAGCGCATCCGGCGGCGGCTGCACGCCGCTCTTGGGCCGCTCGCCGACCCGGAGCAGGAGGACCACCTCGCCGTCGACCTGGGCGGCGGCGGCGTTGGAGACCGAGATGACCTCCAGGCCGGGGCTCGAGGGACGCACATCAGCCGCGGTGAGGAGGGGGTTCTCGGGCAGACGCCGGCCGATCTCATGAGCGCCTTGAGGCGCGCGGTTGGTGCCGCGGGGTCTGGGCCCGGAATAGCTCAGTGCTCCCATGATGTCGAGGAAGCTGCGCGCCGACTGGGGCCATGCCGCGTCACGGGCATAGGCGAACGCCGCCTGCTCGAGCGCAGCCTTCGCCGCCGGGTCGCCCAGGATGGCGACGACCGCCCGGCCGAGGCCGCCGGGGTCGCGGAACTCGACCAGGACACCACGGCCGTCGGCGAGCGCCTCGGCCGCGTGCATGTAGCGCGTGGAGACCACGGCCTTGCCGGCCCCCAGCGCGTACGACAGCGTCCCGCTCGTGATCTGGTTGGGATCCAGGTACGGGGTGACGTAGACGTCGGTGGCGAGCAGCAGATCGATGATGTCGCGCTGGCTCATGTAGGTGTCGATGAAGGCGACATGGTTGTCCATGCCCAGCGCGCGGGTCTCGGCGATCAGGGAGTTCCGGTATTCCTCTCCCTGCATCCGGAGCAGGTCGGGGTGCGTCTGACCGGCGATGAGATAGAGGGCATCGGGATAGCGGGCGACCACTGCCGGCATCGCCTGGATCATGTACTGGAGCCCCTTGCGGGGATCGACCAGGCCGAAGGTGGAGATGATCGTCCGCCCCTCCACTCCGAGCTTGCGCTTGAAGCTGTTCCGGCCGTGAGGGTCGATGACCGGCATGCCGTGGCGGATGACCCGCGGAGGCTTGGCGAGCCCGTACACGTTCGCCAGCAGCCCCACCGCGGTGGAGGCCATGACCACGATGTCGTCACTCAACTCGGAGATGCCCCGCACCGTCTCGCGGATCGACGGTGAGGGCTGGGGGAGGACGGTGTGCATGGTGGTCACCACCGGCCTGCGCAGCTCCTCGAGGAAGCCGCGGAAGTGATCCTCGTAGACGGAGTCGCTCCAGCGGCCGTTGGCGTACACCGGCTCGGACCACCGCCCGTAGAGGCCGAACTCGTGCTGCACGTTGACCACGTCGGCATTCGATGCGTTGATGGCGCGGGCGGCGGCGCGATAGCTCTCCGGGTCACCCTGCCGGATCCGCCAGCGAACATCGGAACCGTACCGGCGCAGCACCGCCGGTTCGTCGATGGCGGCGACGCGGCAGCCGGCCGTCGGGTCGGCGGTCCGCACCGCGCTCATCAGGTCGGCGGTGAACGTGGCGATCCCGCACCGCCGAGGGACGGAGGACGAGACGAACGCGATCCGGATGCCTGGCACCCGGCGGCCGCTCACGCCGGGAATGGACTTCGGCTCATGGCGTCCTCGCCGCGTGCCCGTGCGTCAGCACTGCGTGTCGCAGACTGCGCGTTGATCGGGGCGGTCGCCATCGACCCATCATATGCTTACCTCTCCCAGCGCGGCGGAACGGGATGGCTGCGACGATTGACGGATTGTTCCGCGGGGTGCGTGGAAGCGGGGCGCCGGCCGATTGGTATCCTCGGCGGCGTGACTCGCCGTTACGTCATTTTCGGCGCCGGGGCGATCGGTGGGGTGATGGCGGCCCTCCTCGACTGGGCCGGCTTGGAGGTGGCAGTCATCGCCCGGGGCGCGCACCTCGCCGCCATCAGGGAGCGCGGCCTGACCCTCCGCACGCCGGAGGGGGACGCCACGGTGCGCGTGCCGGCTGCCGGGAGTGCGGGCGAGATCCGGTGGCGGGATGACGACGTGGCGGTTCTCGCGGTGAAGTCGCAGGACACTGATGCCGCCGTCCACGACCTCGCCGTCGCAGCCCCGCCATCGCTGGTGGTCGTCTGTGCCCAGAATGGCGTCGCCAACGAGCGGGCGGCGCTCCGACGGTTCGAGAACACGCTCGGCATGCTCGTCATCTGTCCCGCCACCCATCTCGCTCCGGGGGTCGTGGAGGCCGAGTCCTCGCCCTGCCCGGGGGTCATGGATGTGGGGCGGTTCCCGGGGGGCGTCGACACGGTGGCCGAGGAGGTCGCCGCAGCACTGCGTGCCGCCACCTTCGACTCGCGAGCGGTGCCGGATGTCATGCGCTGGAAGTACGCAAAGCTGCTCTCCAACCTCGGCAACGCGGTCGAGGCGGTCTGCGGTCCGCGGGTGGGGGAGGGCGAGCTGCACAAGGTCGTGCGTGGCGAGGGGGAGGCCGTGCTCCGTGCCGCCGGCATCGCCCACGCGTCGCCGGCAGAGGACGCGGCCCGTCGCGGCGACCTCATCTCGATCCGCCCGATCGAGGGCCGGAGACGGATCGGGTCGTCCTCGTGGCAGAGCCTGGCGCGCGCGGCCGGCAGCATCGAGGCCGACTACCTCAACGGCGAGATCGTGCTGCTCGGCCGCCTCCACGAGGTGCCGGCGCCGGCCAACGCCCTGCTCCAGCGTCTCGCCAACCGGATGGCCCGGGAGCGGCTCCTGCCCGGCTCGATGGGGGAGGGAGAGGTTCTGGCGGCGCTGAGAGCCTGATCCGCACCCCACCCGGGGGCCGGCCGGCGCCGCCCGGCGTCACGGTAGGGCGAGCAGCCAGACCGCGGTGAGGATGCCGACGGCGGGGGCCAGGAGGGGGAAGGGCCGCGGATACGGGCGCAGCGCCAGCGTCACGGACACGCCGACGAGCGGCAGGGCCCCCAGGACGACGACCGGTACGGGCTGGCCCAGGAGCGGCGCGGCGGCGGTGGTGGCGACCCCGGCGAGAGCCGCCATACCAAGGCTGAGGCGGCGCGACCACACCGCCCCGAGCCGGGTCGCCAGCCCCGCCGATCCGCCACGCACATCGCCCTCGATGTCGGGCAGGGAGTTGGCAAGCTGGAGGCTGAGCGCCAGGACCAGGGCGAGAGGCGGTGCCGCGACGGCGACGCGCAGGCTCAGCTTCTCGACCGCCGCGCCGGCGGTGAGCGGCAGGCAGGCAAACCCCACCCAGTACGGCAGCCAGGAGAGTGCCCCCCGTTTGAACCCCAGGTCATATCCGATGCCCGCCGCCGCGCAGGCGGCTGCCAGCGGCAGAGTGGGGAGGGGGAACGTCGCCGCCATGCCGAGGGCGACGGCGAATCCGACCAGGGCCGCGGCCCCGGCCACCGCCGGGCTCAGCGCTCCGCTGGCGAGCGGCTTCTCCGGCTTGACCAGTCGATCGAGGTCACGATCGCAGAGGTCGTTGAGGGCGCCTATCGCGAACTGGATCGGGAGCATGATCCCCACCAGACGCAGCGCGGTGACGGGGTCCGGCAGCCGGTGGCGCGCGGCGGCCGCGGCGGCGACGAAGCAGGCCGTGACCAGTAGCGAGGGGCCCGGATGAAGCAGCGCCGCGGCCGTCTTGAGGGTGTGCAACCGGACGCCGCCGGGGCCGTTCCTCTCGGCCGGCGGGCTCGCGTGCAAGAGGCTCACGGTCTCACCGCCACGTTCCAACCTCCCGCGACCTACCGCCAAGGCACACACTCAACACACTGAGCGCCCGACCGCCTGACCATCGCAGGCCAGGCCGATGAATCCGTCCGTGCGGTGCCAGCCGGCCCTGGTCAATCGTGACATCCGACGGCATGCCGCCGGCGTCGCATCCGTGACCGGAGGTCAGGAGGTTCCGGGCCCCGTCAGCCCTGCTCCAGGACCAGCTGCGACTCCGCCGAGGTGGTGGTGAGCCCTGCCCCCTGGAACCACGGGATAGGGACCAGCGGTTTGTAGTTGTAGCCGACCACCACCTGAACGATGTCCGTCACGCTCGCCGAGGCGCTGACCAGACAATCCGCCGGATAGGGGCTATAGGTGGTCATCTCATCCGTGCCCTGGCTCCACGTCGCGCAGATCGACTGGCCGGCGCTGGTGACGTAGTAGTAGCGGATGCTGATGCAGCCCGTCCCCGGAGTGAGCGTCGCCAGATCGGCCGGGCTGGGGGGCCAGACGCTATCCGAATCCGGGCAGTCCTTGTTCGTGATGTTGGCGTTGGAGGCGGCCGCCATGGCCACCTGCTCGATGGTCCCCGAACTGGGGCTGGCGGCGTTGGTCCAACAGGTGCTCGGATTGCCCACCGACCCGAAACCCGTCCCACTGGCGGGGCAGACCTCCACCGCCGCAGCCCGCACCGCCACCCGGGCGGCATTCTCCACCGAGAGCCGCGAGGCGAAGTAGCCCCCGAAGTCGATGCCCGCGAAGATGAGGGCGAAGAGCACCGGCGCCACCATGGCGAACTCGACCATGGACTGGCCCCGGCGCCGGAGGTGACGGCGCCTGATCACGGCACCACCTGCATGGTGTAGGTCCGGGTCATGAGCGGGGTGATATGCAGCCCGTTGAGGAGCACCACCACGGGGTTACCGGTTGCACTCTGGGCGACCGCCACGATCACCTCCACGTAGATCGGTGCCGACACCGAGGACGTGGCTGTGCAGCTGCTGCCGTTCACATTGGTGAAGCCGGCTGAGGCCGAGTAGTAGGCGCAGGGGACAGGAGAGTTGAGCAGGTTCTCGCTCGTGTAGTAGGCGATGGTGATGCAACTGGTGCTGGCGTTGGTCGGTATGGCCGGCGACGAGATGGTGGTGGAGAGAGGGGGCGGGGTCGGCAAACCGCTCCACAGGCAGTTGGTGTTGGCGAGCGTGACCCCACCCGCCGACTGGTTGACGCTGTTGGCTTCCGCTTGGATAACACCCTGGATGGTGTTGGCCGCACAACTGGTGCCGCCATTCGTGCAGCTGGTGTCGTACAGGCCAGGATGGATGCTCGCGTAGCGGGCTCCATCCCTAACCACGGTGGCCAGGTCGTTGGCGGTCTCCTCAGCATGGGCGATACCGATCGACGAGACGCTGAAAAGAAGCAGGATCGGAAAGCAGAGCGCGAACTCGACCATCGCCTGGCCGCGCTGACGAGCCGAGCGTCGGTCCCGAGAAAGCGGGCGCGGAACCTCCCTCATCATCAGTTGACCAGATTTCCGGTGGCGGACGACGATGCCGGGGTGAAACTTATCGAGCCCGAGTTGGTGGCGAGCGTCCCACCCCCGGACCCCGCCAGATCGAGGGTGCCGACGACGATAGGGCCGGGCAGCGACATGCCGCTGCTGGAGCCGAGGTACATCACCCCGGAGTGGGCCCAGATGCCGCCCGTGCCACTGTCGCTCACGCTCCCGCCTGCCTTGAGGTAGAAGGCGTCGGCGTTGCTGTTGCAGGGGTCGAAGAAGAAGACCAGGCCGTCCTCGCTCGGAGCCAGGTTCACCGTCTCCCCGGAACTATCGTTGAACACCACCTGGGTGCCGGCTTTCTGGGTCGCGCAGGTGGGTGTTGGCGACGGGGTCCACGTCCCACAGCTGCCCGTGGAGCAGGTGAGATAGAAGGTGGCCGTCCCGGCAAGCGTGACCGAGCCCGGCCCGTCCAACTCCAGCCCGGTCGTGCTGGTGGAGGTGCCCTCCAGCACGTACTGGCCCGAGAAGTTGAGGGTCACTCCCCCAGAGCAGTTGTCCGTGATCGAGATGTACACGCCGGCGGGGACACTCTCGCTGCTGGCGCACCCGCCTTGGTTGCTCGTCGTCCACGCCACCGGGGTGCCCGAGAAGCTCGGCAGCGGAGTGGGGGCGGCGGCGTAGGGGTCGGTGAATGCGGGCGTCGTGCTGGTCCCCGGGGTGGAACTCACGGTGAGAGCCCCATTCCCGGTATGACTGACGGTGCCATGGACGTTGAACGCTCCCGCGACCGTGACACCGACGTTGCCACCGCCAGCGTTGAGAACATTGCCGTCGATCCCGAGGCTGCCCGCCGAGGTGACGGACCCCCCTGTCGAGTCGTTGAAGTACAGACTACTGCTCTGGTATTGGGTCGCCCCGATGATCTCGATCCCATACCCGTTGTAGGTCTGGATGTTGTCGCCACCAGAGTTGGCCGCCTCCACGTAGCCACCGATATCCAGGTTGCCGGCACTCGTCTGCAGGGTGGAGGAGCTACTGCTGCCGAAGATGACGTTCCCAAGGACGCAGACCTCGCAGGCCAGTTGTGGGTTGGTCGAGACGGTACCGCCGCCACCGCTACCCCCGACCTGTGCCACCGCATTGGGGGTGATGCCGACCGGATGACCGCCGACCACGCCTGCGAAGTAGTCGGTGGTGTGGTCGCTGACCGGTGCCCCCACGTCCAGGATCGCTGACGCGGCCGGGCAGGTCCCCACCGCGAAGGTGCCGCCCGGACTGGTCGAGCAGGTCCCGGCGCTGCCCACATAGATGTTCGGGGTGGGGTGCGACGTCGAGTTGAAGGCGTTGGTCGTCCACAGATCAGCAACCAGGTAGGTGCTGCCGCCGGACGTGACCGCGGGGGCCTGACACTGTCCAGTGTTGCAGCCGTCCGCGGAGGCCGCGTAGTACTCGGCGTAATAGAGCAATTGCAGGTTGCTGCCCGCGCTGCCAGGCTGGTTGTCCGTGACCCAGTAGGCACCGGCCAGCGCCGCCGCGTCCGAGACGTCGTTGTCGCTCCGGGACTGGGCATAGTCCATGCCCGCGTCCAGCGAGATGGCGGCGAAGCCGGTGATGATGAGGATGAGGATGGCGACGACGGGGATCACCTGACCCCGTTCGCCGCGGCGCCCAAATCGGCGCTGCACCCCGATGTTCACCAGTTACTATTTCCCGTCAGCCATGGATGCCCCGGACACGCCGCGGTGAGGGGCCCCGACTGGGATCACCTGGCCGGCTTTCCGCCGGTGCCTCACCTCTCGGCATTGCTCGGCCTCAGCCTCGATCTGGGACTGGTTCGTCACCGCGGTGCATCACTCTCCGACTGACTGTCGCTCGATGGTGGCGGCCGGGCGCCAAGCTGCCCAGATTCGGCTGCGGCGTCTTTCCTTGATGCAAGTGCACCAGTGATCACCTGCATGCGGAGTCAGGTGAACACACGAAGGCCCGAGAGGTGGTGGGGCCGCTGCTCCGCCCACCGGCCATCCCAGCGGCGCGAGGAGATCCGCACGACCAGCGGCGCGGGCCGGGCCAACGGCTGGTACCGCTAGGTTCTCAAGGCCTCGCGTTTGCGGATGGCGTTGCGGTCGTTGGCGTTGAGCACCCGTTTGCGCAGCCGGAGGCTGGACGGCGTGACCTCGACCAGCTCGTCGTCCTGGATGAAGTCGAGCGACTCCTCTAGGGAGAGTGTGCGGGGCGGGGTCAGGGTGATCGTGAAGTCAGAGGTCGAGGAGCGAATGTTGGTCTTCTGCTTCTGCTTGGCGACGTTGACCGCGAGGTCTCCGGGGCGGCGGTTCATGCCGACGACCATCCCCTCGTACACTGGGGTTCCCGGGCCGATGAGGGGCTGCCCCCGTTCCTGGAGCGTGAGCAGGCCGTAGGCGACGGCCATGCCCGGCTGACTGGCGGTCAGCACCCCCATCCGGTGGGCGCGCGGCAGGACCCGCCACGGCTCCCAGCCGAGCAGCCGGGTGGCCATGACCCCGGTGCCGCGGGTGATCGTGAGCAGGGTGCTGCGCACGCCGATCAGCGCGCGCGTCGGCGCGTGGTAGATGAGGCGCATCCCCCCGCCCGCGTCGGTCCGCAGTGACTGCATGACGGCCCCGCGCGCTCCGAGCAGCTCGGTCACAGCCCCCAGGTAACTCTGCTGGACGTCGATCACGCATTCCTCGACGGGCTCCAGCTTGGTCCCGTTCCTCTCCTTGGTGATGACCTGAGGGCGGGAGACCTCGAATTCGTAGCCCTCGCGGCGCATCGTCTCGATGAGGATGGCGAGGTGCAGCTCGCCCCGGCCGGACACCTCGAAGCCGTCCGCGGTGGCCCCGTCGGCGACGCGCAGTGCCACATTGGTGCGCAGCTCCTTGTCGAGCCGCGCGCGCAGCTGGCGGGAGGTGCTGCTCAGCTTCTGCTCACGTCCGGCGAACGGCGACGTGTTGACCGTGAACTGCATCCGCAGGGTGGGGTCCCCCACCTCGATCCGGGGCAGTGCCTCCGGGGAGTCGGCGGCGCAGATCGAGTCGCCGATGTTGACCTCGGGGAGGCCAAAGACGGCGACGATGTCTCCCACCCTGGCCTCCGGGACCTCGATCTGGTGAAGACCGCGCCACACCAGGATGCCGGTGATGGTCTGCCGGCCGCTCCACCCGTCGGCGGTGGCGACGACCACCTCCTGCCCCCTGGTCAGCGTCCCCCGCTGCACCCTGCCGAGGGCCAGTCTCCCCCGGTAGGGATCGTCGTCGAGCGAGCTGACCAGCAGCTGCAGGCTGAGGTCAGGGTCTCCGCGCGGGGCGGGGACATGGGTGACGATGGCGTCGAGAAGCGGCTCGAGGTTGACCCCGGGGATATTTAGAGAGGTGGTCGCCGTCCCCGCGCGGCCGGTGGCGAAGATCACGGGGGCGTCGAGCTGGGCGGCGTCCGTGGCCAGCTCCAGGAGGAGGTCGTGGGTGGCCTCCAGGGCCACGTTGGGGTCGGCGTTGGTCCGGTCCAGCTTGTTGATGACGATCACCGGCCGGAGCCCGAGCTGGAGGGCCTGGCGGAGGACCACGCGGGTCTGGGGCATCGGCCCCTCGGCCGCGTCCACCAGGAGGAGACAGCCGTCGGCCATCGAGAGGACCCGCTCGACCTCGCCGCCGAAGTCGGCGTGACCGGGGGTGTCGATGACGTTCAGGGTGACGTCGTGGTACCGGATCGAGGTGTTCTTGGCGAGGATGGTGATGCCCCGCTCCCGCTCCAGGTCGTTGGAATCCATGATCAGCTCGCCGATCTGCTCGTGGTCGGCGAAGCTGTGGGTCTGCTTGAGCAGGGCGTCGATGAGCGTGGTCTTGCCGTGGTCGATGTGGGCGATGATCGCCACATTGCGAATGTCGTTGCGCTCGATGACAGACATGGGGAGGGGTTTCCGATTCAGTGCATCTGGTGTTCTGGGCCGACGGGAGCAGCCCGTCAGACGCGGACCACCTGGCTGCCGGGGATCTCGGCAAAGCCGGCGGCCTGAGTGTAGCCGTCCACGGGGCTGGGGCCGAGGTGGCCCTGCTCTGGCATCAGCCGGCTGGGCCGGCGCTCGGCGGATTCGCGGAGGGCCCCGCGCCGGCGACCGGCGCGGAGGAGAGGCGCACCTCGAGCCGCGTGGAGAGCATCACCGCGCCTGGCGATCGGTCAGGCGAATGGATGGCATTGACGAGCATCGCCGCCATCTCCCGCCCCATCCGCTCGATGGGCTGGCGCACGCTGGTGAGCGGCGGCTGGAGGGACGCGGCCATGGGGTCGTCGTCATAGCCGACCACGGCCACGTCCTCGGGGACTCTCCGGCCGGCGTCGGTGAGCGCCTTGAGGGCCCCGGCCGCCATCAGGTCGGAGGCGGCGAAGACGGCGTCGAGCAGGGGGCGTTGGGAGAGCAGCAACCGCATGGCGCGGGCTCCGTCCTCGCGGGTGAAGTCGCCGGCTCCGATCAGGCCCTCGTCGGCGGGCAGGCCGGCCGCCGTGAGCCCCTGCCGGTAGCCGCGAAGCCGGTCCTGTGCGGCGTGAACGTCAGGGTGGCCGGTGATGGTCGCGATGGTCCGCCGCCCCCCGGAGACGAGGTGGGCGATGGCGTGAGCGGCACCCGTGACATTGTCGACATCAACGTACCCAACGCGATCGGTCTCGGTGGGGCGGCCCCCGAACACGACCGGGATGCCGTGGGCCGCGAGGTGTCCGGGTAGCGGGCTAGAGCCCGGGAACGAGACCAGCATCGCCCCGTCGGCGTGACCGGCGACAACGTACTCCTCGGCCCAGTCACAGTCGGCCTCCGATTGCGGCGCCAGCAGGACGAAGTGCATCCGACGTTCGCGGAGGGTTGCGTCCACGCCGATGGTGAGGCGGGGGAGAAACGGGTCGGAGAAGATGAGGGCGTGGGGCTCGAAGACGATCAGCGCAACGGTGCCGCAGCGGCTGTGGGCGGGAGTGGGGCCCGCCTGCCCATGTTCGCGCGCGGGCTGGCTCGGAGCTTGCTCGCCGGCGCGGCCGAGGTCCGGGATCACCCGCGGCCGGCGATGGGGACCTGGGGTGCCGTCGCTCGCGTTGCATCCATCGGAGGCGATGGCTTCTGTGGGCACCGGATCGAGGGGTTCCGGGTCAGCCCCTGAAGGCGGCGAGACGGCGACTGGCCCATCACCGCGCACGGTACCCGCGTCTGATTTCCACCGCGATCATCCCACCACCGGCGATCAGCAGCAGAAGGCCGGGAAGCAGCAGGGAGTCGGGAACCGCGGAGCCCGTTCCCGGTGTCGAGGCGGTGGTGGACCCTGAGCCAACGGTGGTCCCTGAGCCAACGGTGGACCCTGAGCCGGCTGCGGAAGACGTGGAAGCGTCGACTTTGCACGTGCCGCTCGGCGGGGTGATGTTGTTGGTGTCCAAGGTGAGCGCGCCGTTTCGAGCCAGGGCGCGCCCGGTGAGATTGGCGCCGGTCACCATGGTGATGCTGCTGAGCGCCATCAGGTTGCCTTGGAACCGCGTATACGAGCCGAGCGTGGCCGAGCTGCCAACCTGCCAGAAAACGGCGCACGCCTGAGCGCCATTCTGGAGGAGGACGGTGGAGTTGCTCGCGGTGGTGAGCGCGCTGCCGATCTGGAAGATGAAGACGCCGTTTTCACTCAGGGTGAGCGGGCCGGTCAGTTGCGCCGAGGAGCTGAAGGTGTAAACGCCGGGGGTCAAGTTCTGCCCGCCAAGGTCCTTGCCGCTCAGGTTGCTGGTCGATGGCGCGTGGGCGGCATCGGTGTAGCCGGTGACCAGGTCGTTCTGCGCCAGCACAGACGCGGCATCACTGACGTCCTGGGTGCCGGTGACGCTGCCGGGAGGGAATCCAGTCACGGAAGAACCGGGATCAAGTCCCAGATTGCCGGTGATGACAGAGGGCCCGGTGTTGGTGATCGTCTGTCCGGAGAGGACCGTGTAGTTGAGGGCTGTCCCCAGGGCTGGTTGGGTGGCCGCAAACGCCGCCGCCGGCCACGCACCAGCGACCGCAGCTGCGATCAACACCACGAGAAAGCCCATTTTGGAATTGGCCGCGTACTTGCGCGTCGCACTCCGGCCCGGTGTGGCTCCGCGGCCGTGTCCTGTCAAGTGGTGTAAGAGAGGCCGACGCCATCCGCGCGTCGTCCGGCTCGTTCACGCTGCTTCGGTGATCGCGGGCACGCCCTCCGTGTCGATGGTGGTGTAGGTCTTGGTGAGCGACTCCGCGCTCATGTAGCGGCGGGCCACGGCCCACTCGTCGTTCTGCTCGGCGAGCACGGCCCCGACCAGGCGGATGACGGCATCGCGGTTGGGGAAGATGCCCACGACGTCGGTGCGCCGGCGCAGCTCCTTGTTGAGCCGCTCCTGCGGGTTGTTGGACCAGATCTGGCGCCAGTGTTCCTTGGGGAAGGCGGTGAATGCCAGCAGGTCGGGCGTCGCCTCCTCGAGCAGATCGGCCGCCCGCGGGAAGCGCTCGCGGAGCTGCTCCACGATCCGGCCGTGCTGGGCCCAGGTCGACGCGGCGTCAGGCTGGGCGAAGGTGGAGCGGACCAGGGTGGCCACCACGGCCTGTGCCGATCGGGGCACCCGGCTCAGCAGGTTGCGCATGAAGTGGGTCCGGCAGCGCTGCCAGCTGGCGCCGTTGAGGATGGCGGCGATGGCGTTCTTCAGCCCCTCGTGGGCGTCGGAGATCACCAGCCGGACCCCACGCAGCCCGCGGGCCACCAGGCCCCGCAGGAAGGCCGTCCAGGCCGCTCCATCCTCGGCGCTGACCACGTCCACACCGAGGATCTCCCGCTTCCCCTCGGCGGTGACCCCGGTCGCCACCACCGCACAGACGTTGACGATCCGGCCGTCCTCGCGGACCCGCTGGGTCAGGGCGTCGACCCAGAGGTAGGGGTAGCCGGCGGGGTCCAGGGGCCGGTTGCGGAAGCTGGCCACCATCGGGTCCAGCTCCTGGGCCATGGCGCTCACCTGGGACTTGCTCAGCCGCTCGATGCCGAGCGTCCGGACCAGCCCCTCGACCCGGCGGGTTGAGACGCCTCGGACATAGCACTCGGCCACCACCGCCACCAGGGCCCGCTCCGATCGGCGGCGCTGCTCCAGCAGCCAGTCCGGGAAGTAGCTGCCCGTCCGCAGCTTGGGGATCGACAGGTCGATCGTGCCCGTCCGCGTGTCCCAGGCCCGCTCCCGGTACCCGTTGCGGGAGTTCACCCGCTCCGGTGTCCGCTCGCCATAGCCGGCCCCGCAGAGAGCGTCCGCCTCGGCGCTCATCAGCGTGCCGGCGAAGGTCGTGATCATCTCCCGCAACAGGTCGGCGTCAGCCGCCTCCACCTGCTTGCGGAACCAGGTCAGGGCATCCATGCTGGGTGTGGCCACCGTCGTCTCCTCGAGGTTGGTGATGCTTCCTCAAAGGATGGCGGTGGTCTCTCTCTTTGTGGGGACCCTCAGGCTCCTCGTACACCACGTCTCTGGACGCTAACCCGACTGCCTACCCTCCCACCAATACCGGAGCCACTCGGGCGTCACGTGCTGCTTGATCCTTGTGAACATGGTGTCTACCTCTGCCTCAGGCGGCATGCGACCTACGATCTCGCTGCCGTCCTTGGTGAGCTGCCACCGCCCATCTGGGCCC
>Ga0302157_10001203_pt1 | contig 32198 bp, 26 predicted proteins | sample I_Bog_N3_3_FD_193502 | JGI IMG/M metagenome (GOLD analysis project Ga0302157, IMG submission 193502) | Peat permafrost microbial communities from Stordalen Mire near Abisko, Sweden - I_Bog_N3_3 | ecosystem: Environmental > Terrestrial > Soil > Wetlands > Peat | place: Sweden: Abisko, Stordalen...
TCCCTGGTCCACGCGGGCACGGCGGTCGCGTCGGCGGACTGCGTGCTGGTGCTGGGCAGCGCCTTCAACGGCAACCTCGTATACGGCGGCCCCCCGCTCTTCAACGACGAGCAGCTGCTCATCCAAGTCGACATCGCCGGCGACCAGGTGGGCGGCAACCGGCGCGCGGACATCGCCGTCCAGGGGGACGTTCGCGAGGTCGTGACCCAGATGCGGGAGAGCGGCCTGCGCAGCCGCTCCGGGCGTGCCTGGCTGGAGCAGGGCCGCGAGCTCGTGGAGATCTCACGCCAGATGTGGGATCAGCAGATCGACGACTACCAGGGGACGCTGGTGCATCCCGGTGCCCTGGTGCGCGAGGTCGCCGCGTTCGCTCGCGAGGCGTGGGGCGGGGCGTCCACCCTGGTGGCGGACGGTGGTGACACCCTCACCTGGGCGCTCGCGTACGCGGACGCCGAGGGACCGGGACGGTTGCTCTCCACGACCACAGCACTTGGAACGCTCGGCGTCGGTCTGCCCTTCGCCCTGGCGGCCAAGGTGGCCCGGCCGGATGAGCCGGTTGTGCTGGTCACCGGTGACGGAGCCTTCGGGCTGAGCGCGATGGAGATGGACACCGCCGCACGTCACCACCTGCCGATCATCGTGGTCGTGGCCAACAACTGCGGCTGGGGCGACGTGAGGCACCACCAGCGCGAGATGTACCACCGCGAGGTCGCCAGCGCCCTCGCCGACACGCGCTACGACCGGCTCGCCGAAGCGCTGGGGTGCCACGGCGAGCGGGTCGAGCAGCTCTCCGATCTGCGTCCCGCACTCGAGCGCGCGGCGAGCGCCGGCGGCCCCGCGCTGATCGACGTGCGCACCGATCCCGACGTGCTCTCAGCGCTGCTCCGGGCGATGATGATGGTGGGGATCATGTAGCCCTGCCGCGAGGCAGGAGAGATGCGGGTGGCAGGACCGTCAGGGGGGCTTTTCAGCTCCTGCTAGTGGTGCACCGCGCCGGCCAGCCGGTGCTCGGTCGCCCGGTGCAGGCTGAGGACCTCTGCGCAGCCGGAGGCATGAACCACCATCACCGGGACCCGGCTGCGGTGGAGCACGGCAGTGCTCACGCTGCCGAGCAGGAGACAGCGGAGGCTTCCGTGTCCCCGGGAGCCCATCACGATCAGGTCGTGCCCGCCGCGCTCGACCTCTCGGATGATGGCGTCCGCGGGCCGCTCGCAGACGATCGCCATGTCGACATCGATCCCGTCGGGTACCCGCTCGCGCGCCTCCTCTGCGATGCGCCGCGTCTCCGCCTCCACGTCGGACTCGAGCCGCTCCACGTCGACTCCCACCGGCGCGACCGCGCCGCCGTACCAGACGAACGGCCGCCAGGCGCAGAGGACGGTGATCCGGGCTCGCTGGCAGCGCGCCAGGTCCACCGCCTGGGTGAGCGCGGCGTCGGCGTGTGCCGATCCATCAACGGGAACCAGGATGCTGTGGAACATCAGATGGTCTCTGGCGGTCCGACCGGATCGGAGCGGGCGGGAGGGATGTCCTCCGGCACCCCCAGTCAAGCTGGTCACGCCTCCGCGCGATAGGGTCGACAGGGTGGGCGATGACAGGCCCAAAGGTCATGAGTCGCGGCTCAGCGCATCCGCTCGAGCTGACGCTCCAATCTGATCGCGACCTCGGCCCGGCGGCCGGCCTCGCCGACGACCTCCACCCAGACCTCCGACACGGGAAGGCTGCGTGCCCTTAGGTAGCGCCCGAGTGCCTCCCGCTCGTCTCGTTCCGCATTGCGGGTCGCCGCATCCATCGGCCAGTGCATCTCCGGCCTCCTCATCTCGGGCTGGTGTGGTCAACGTCCAGTCAAGCTCGATCGACCGGGTGGCAATAGGGTCCATGGAAAGGAAGTGTGTGAGCCGAAGGTCCGAAATTGGAGGTGTGTGGAGCCCTGGCTGCGACCCCGTGAAGAGCGCTCACGCAACCGCCGACGGCCGGCCGGGAGCGCCAAATCCGGCCCACCGCCAGCCATACTGGGGGCGATCCACCCATGGGAGGAGCGCGATGACCCAGACGTCCACCGACGTGACTGCCGCAGGCCCCCTCTCCGACCACGATCTCGCCCTCATCGACGCCTACTGGCGGGCGGCGAACTATCTCTCGGTCGGTCAGATCTACCTGCTCGACAACCCGCTGCTCCGGCAGCGGCTGCGTCCGGAGCACGTCAAATCCCGTCTGCTCGGCCACTGGGGGACGACCCCGGGGCTCAACTTCATCTACGCGCACATGAACCGCGTGATCCGCAACTGGGACCTCAACGCCATCTACGTGATCGGGCCCGGGCACGGCGGCCCCGCCGCGGTGGCCAACGCCTATCTCGAGGGCACCTACAGCGAGGTCTACCCGCACATCACCGAGGACGAGGACGGGATGCGCGCGCTCTTCCGCCAGTTCTCGTTCCCGGGCGGCATCCCGTCCCACGTGGCGCCGGAGACCCCCGGTTCCATCCACGAGGGCGGCGAGCTCGGTTACGCGCTCTCCCACGCCTATGGCGCCGCTTTCGACAACCCCGACCTGCTCGTCGCCTGCATCATCGGCGACGGTGAGGCGGAGACCGGCCCGCTCGCCACCGGGTGGCATTCCAACAAGTTTCTGGACCCCGTGACCGACGGGGCGGTGCTGCCGATCCTTCACCTCAACGGGTACAAGATCGCCAACCCCACGGTGCTGGCGCGCATCCCCGAGGAGGAGCTCACCTCGCTGCTCGAGGGCTACGGGCACAAGGTGCACTGGGTCTCGGGCGACGACCCGGCGAAGATGCACCAGCTGATGGCGGAGACGCTCGACACGGTGATCGCCGAGATCACCTCCATCCAGAAGCACGCGCGCGAGACCGGCGACACCACCCGGCCCGCATGGCCGATGATCGTCTTCAAGAGCCCCAAGGGGTGGACCGGGCCGAAGTTCGTCGACGGGCTGCCCACCGAGGGGACCTGGCGATCGCACCAGGTGCCGTTGGCCGAGGTGAAGACCAACCCCGACCATCTCGCCATGCTCGAGAGCTGGCTCAAGAGCTACCACCCCGACCAGCTCTTCGACGAGAACGGGACCCTGGTCCCCGAGCTGAAGGGCCTCCCCCCCAAGAGCTACCGGCGGATGAGCGCCAACCCGCATGCCAACGGCGGGCTGCTCCTCCAGGACCTGGTGCTGCCCGACTTCCGCAACTACGCGGTGGAGGTGGCCCGCCCCGGGACGACCTTCGCGGAGGCCACCAAGGTGCTCGGCTCCTACCTCCGCGACGTGACCCGCAACAACGCGAAGCGATTCCGCATCTTCGGCCCCGACGAGACCAGCTCCAACCGGCTGCAGAACGTCTTCGAGGTCACCAACAGTCAGTGGGAGGGTGAGACCCTCCCCACCGACGACCACCTGGCGCCCGAGGGGCGGGTCATGGAGATGCTCTCCGAGCATCAGTGCCAGGGCTGGCTGGAGGGCTACCTGCTCACCGGCAGACACGGGATCTTCAACTGCTACGAGGCCTTCATCCACATCATCGACTCGATGTTCAACCAGCACGCGAAGTGGCTCAAGGTCACGCGCGAGATCCCCTGGCGGCGGCCCGTCGCCTCGCTCAACTACCTGCTCTCCTCGCTGGTGTGGCGCCAGGACCACAACGGCTTCTCGCACCAGGACCCGGGCTTCATCGACCACGTCGTCAACAAGAAGGCGGAGATCATCCGCGTCTACCTTCCCCCGGACGCCAATTGCCTGCTCTCGGTGGCTGACCACTGCCTGCGCAGCCGCCATTACGTCAACGTGATCGTCGCCGGCAAGCAGCCCCAGCTCAACTACCTCTCCATGAACGACGCCATCCTCCACTGCACGCGTGGCATCGGGATCTGGGAGTGGGCCTCCAACGACGAGGGTGAGCCCGACGTGGTGATGGCGTGCTGCGGCGACGTGCCCACCCTGGAGGTCCTCGCCGCGGTGGCGATCCTGCGCACAGAGCTGCCGACGCTCCGCGTGCGGGTGGTCAACGTGGTCGACCTGATGCGCCTGCAGCCGGACACCGAGCATCCGCACGGTCTCTCCGACCGCGAGTTCGACATCCTCTTCACCACCGACAAGCCGGTCATCTTCGGCTACCACGGTTACCCCTGGCTGATCCACCGGCTGACCTATCGCCGGACCAACCACGCCAACCTCCACGTCCGCGGCTACAAGGAGGAGGGCACCACCACGACCCCGTTCGACATGGTGATGCTCAACGACCTCGACCGCTTCCACCTGGTGATGGACGTGATCGACCGGGTCCCCGGGCTGCAGTCGCGCGCCGCCGCCCTGCGCCAGCGGATGGTGGACGAGCGGGTGCGCTGCCGTGCGTTCACCCGGGTCGGGGGCGAGGATCCCCCGGACATCAGCAACTGGACATGGACGCTCTGAGCTGACGCCGAGCTTCCCTTCATGAGAATCCTGGTCGTCAACGCGGGGTCGAGCAGCCTCAAGCTGTCCGTGCTCGACGACGCTGACAGCTTGCTGGCGTCGGAGACCGTCGACGCTCCGGTCGGCCGCATTGACGATGCGGCACTGCGGGCCGCGATCTCGGCGAACTCCCCCATCGACGCGGTGGGGCATCGCATCGTGCATGGCGGCACCGAGTTCACCCAGCCGGTGCTCATCGACGCCCGCGTGCTGCGCCGGCTGGAGGCACTGACCGACCTGGCGCCGCTGCACCAGCCCAAGTCACTCCGGGGGCTCGACGTGGTCAGCCGCCTGCTCCCCGGGGTGCCCGCGGTGGCGTGCTTCGACACCGCGTTTCACGCGCACCTCCCGCCGGCAGCGTCCACCTATGCGCTGCCCCCGCAGTGGCGCCACCGCTGGGACCTGCGCCGCTTCGGCTTCCACGGCCTCTCCCACGCCTACGCCTCCCGGCGAGCCGCCGAGCTGACCGGCCTCAAGCTCGAGGACCTGCGCATCGTCACCTGCCATCTCGGTGCGGGCGCCTCCCTGGCGGCGGTCAAGGGCGGAATGTCGGTGGATACCACCATGGGCTTCACCCCGCAGGAGGGGCTGGTGATGGCGACCCGCTCGGGGAGTGTCGACCCCGGCCTCCTCCTCTGGCTGGAGGAGCACGTGGGCATGCCCCCGTCGGAGCTGGCGACGACCTTGGAGTACCGCTCGGGGCTGCTTGGCATTTGCGGCAGCTCGGACATGCGGGTCATCCTCCAGGCCGAGGCGGACGGCGACGCGGACTCGGCGCTCGCGATCGGCGTCTACCTCCACCGGCTGCGAGCGGGCATCGCCTCCATGGCCGCCGCCATGGGCGGGCTCGACACCCTGGTCTTCACCGGAGGGGTCGGCGAGCACGCCGCCCCGATCCGAGAGCGGTGCGCCGCGGAGCTGGGCTTCCTGGGCGTCGCCCTCGACCGCGCGGCCAACGCGGGCGCCGCCGGGGATCGGGAGATCGGGGCCGACGGGTCCCAGGTCAGGACCCTGGTGGTCGAGGCGCGCGAGGACCTGGAGATCGCCCGCGGGGTGCGCCAGGTCCTCGCCCCCTCCCCCGTCCAGGCTGCGGAGCCCGCGCCGGAGAGGTGACACCGCGAGATCAGGAGCGGGCGGCTCACCGCCTCATCCTCTGGGACGTCGACGACACCCTGGTGTCCTGCGGACCGGCCGGACGCGAGGCTCTGGAGCGCGGAGCGCGCCTGGCCGCAGGATTGACGGCTCTCCCCCACCTCCCCATGGCGGGCAAGACCGATCCGCAGATCGTCGGCGAGATGCTGCTGGGCGCCGGGGTGGAGCCCGCCGATCTTGACCGCCTGATGCCGGCGGCGCTCGCCGAGGCGACGCGGGCGCTGGCCGGCTGGAGGGGACGGATGGGACGGGAGGGGCAGGTCCATCCGGGGATCCGGCGGCTCCTCGACGAGCTGGCCGGCAGGGATGGCGTGCGCCAGACGCTCCTGACCGGCAACGTGGCGGTGAACGCCGCCGCCAAGGTCGGCGCCTTTGGCCTCGAGGGCTACTTCGACCTTCCGATCGGAGCCTATGGAGACGACAACGCGGAGCGGGAGCTGCTGGTCCCGGTCGCGCTCAAGCGGGTGCGGGAGCTGCGCGGCGAAACCTACGAGCCCGAGCAGGTGTGGGTGATCGGCGACACGCCCCGCGACCTGGCCTGCGCCCGCGCGGCCGGGGTGCGCTGCCTCCTCGCGGGCACCGGCCACGATGGCTTCGAGGCCGTCCGCGGGCTGGACGCCGACGCGGTGCTCGAGAACCTCGCGGACACCGGGGCGGTGCTGGGCATCCTGCTTGGGTAGGCCTCGGCCGGGCGGCGCATCCCCAGATGAAGGCGTACGAGGACGGCTACGATCGCGGGATGGCTGATCAGGATCCGCTCTCCGAGACGGAGTTCTGGGAGATCTACCGCAGGGTCCCCCGGCTGACTGTCGAGGTCGTGGTGACCGGCGATCAGGGCCTGCTGCTCACCCGCCGGGCAATCGAGCCGTGCCGGGGGATGTGGCACCTCCCGGGCGGCACCGTCCGCTTCGGGGAGCGGCTCGCCGCGGCGGTCGGCAGGGTCGCGCGCCGGGAGGTGGGCATCGAGGTCCTGGAGAGCCGGATGCTCGGCTACATCGAGTACCCGAGCCATTACGAGAACGGGTTGGACAGCCCGGTGGGCATCGTGTTTCTGGTCACCCGGCACGCCGGCACCCTGGCGGTCAACGCTGAGGCCGACGCCCACGGGTGGTTCCGCCGGCTCCCGGCAGAAATGCACGCGGAGCAGGTGCGCTTCCTGGACGAGACCGGCCTGGCCGCGCCGCCGTCGGAGGGCGCAGAATCGGCGGACATCGACAGCCGGAGGATGGATAGTGGCGACTGACGAGCTTGCAACCCTGCGCCGCCTGGCGCGCCAGCTTCGCGTCCCTCCGGAAACGAAGGTGAATCTGCCCCATGGCTTCGACCCGGGGCACACCGCGACGTGGGTGCACGAGAAGGACGCGGCATCGTCCCTTGCGGCCGGGGTGCAACTGCTCAGCGAGTACCAGGCGCGCCTGGCGGCCCAGGACACCTACGGCCTGCTGGTGGTGCTGCAGGCCCTCGATGCGGCGGGCAAGGACGGTGCGGTCAAGCACGTCATGAGCGGCGTCAACCCGCAGGGCGTGTGGGTGCGCAGCTTCAAGATCCCCTCCCCGGACGAGCTCAACCACGACTTCCTCTGGCGCTACACCCGCGATCTCCCGCCGCGCGGGGTCATCGGCATCTACAACCGCTCCCACTACGAGGAGGTGCTGGTGGTCCGGGTGCATCCGGAGAACCTCGTGCGGCAACACCTGCCCGCCGAAGCGCGGGGCAAGGACGTCTGGGATCAGCGCTTCCGGGCGATCAACGAGTGGGAGGCCCACCTCACCACCAACGGTATCCACGTGGTCAAGATCTTCCTCAACCTCTCTCTCGACGAGCAGCGCAAGCGCCTGCTGGCGCGGATCGACGACCCCACCAAGAATTGGAAGTTCTCGGCGGCCGACCTCGTCGAGCGCGGGCACTGGGACGAGTACCAGCACGCGTACTCCGAGGTGCTCGCTCACACCAGCACCGCGTCCGCCCCCTGGCACGTCATCCCCGCCGACCACAAGTGGTTTGCCCGGGTGGCGGTCTCGGCGGTGGTCGTCGATGCCCTGGCCGCGATCAACCCCCAGTTCCCCAAGCTCGACGCGGCAGCGGTCGCCGACCTCAAGAAGGCACGCGCACAGCTCCTCGCCCAGAAGGACTGACCAGTCCCGGCTGCCCGGGAGAGCCCAGCCGCTACGCCTGCGCCCGCCGCGACCCGGCTCGCACCGGAGCGCCCATGGCGGCAAGCCGGTCTGAGAAGCCGGTCGTGTCCATCAGCACGCGCATCTCGCCAGCGGCATGCTCCGACGGGTACATGCTGCCGAGCCCGAGCTCGGCGCGGATCTCCTCACGGTGGTCGATGAACTCCCGCCACCTCGGACCGAAGGCCTCAGCCAGGTGCGGGAGAAACTCGGGCGGGGTGCCCCCCATCCCCTTTTCGTAGAACTGCACCGCCCAGTCGGCGAACATCTCCACGTGCCTCACGCCCCGGCCGGCCTCCACCTGCATGCCCCGGATCACCTGGTTGATGACCGCGACCGAGTTGCCCCGCGGGCAGCGACTCTGGCAGGTGTAGCAGTAGAAGCAGAGCCAGACGGAATCGTCCTCGAGCAGGGTTGGATCCCCGTCGCGGGCGCGCTGCGCGATCTCCCGCGGCGAGTAGTCGGCGAAGCGCGCCGCCGGGCAGCCCGACGTGCAGATGCCACACTGCAGGCAGGAGAGGAAGCCCCCGGTGTGGTCGTGCATGCGCGGGTCGGAGAGAATGCGCTGGACCAGATCGGGTACCGGCGGCTCCTCGACGAAGACGCTGCGGGCGATGGTCGCGTACGGGTTCACGGGATCGTTCTCGTCCACCGGATTCCCCTGGCCGCACTCGCTCACCTGGCTCACATGACCGTTCTCACTCGCCGGGTTCGTGGTCCCGCCACCGCTCACGCTCATGCCCCCTCCTCAGCGTGCCTGAAGGCGCCCACCACCGCGGCCGGCGCCGCCCGGAAGAACTCCGGCCAGAAGTGGACCTCGACGTCAGCGCGTTCGTGTCGCGCGGCCAGGCGCACATTGTCGCGGCAGAGCAGGCACGGGGTGACGATGGGAGCGTGCCGCTCCGCGGCGAAACGGACCAGCTCGGTCACTCCCCGGGTCGGACCGCGGTAGGCGCCACCCAGGGCACCGCAGCAACTCCCATGCAGCGATGGATGTGCGAGCAGCGGCTCGGTGCCGGCCAGCTCCGCCGCCTCGGCCATGACGGCGAGCGTGGCATCGCGGTCGGAGAGGCATCCCACGTAGGGCACGAACCGGCCGCTCCGCGCCGAGAGCTGGTACTCGCCGCGGCGCGCCCGCTCCACGAGGAGGCCCCATACCGGGACGGTGGGCGTGCCGGCCGCGGCCAGCGTCCGCTCACAGGCCGGGCAGGCGGTGAGCATGGTCCCGGTGAAGGGCGGCGGCGCCACCGCCGGGTCGCGCGCCGGGTGGCCGCAGCATCGGGCCTCGTCGGTCTCGGCGAGCCGCATCCCGGATCCGGTCGCCAGCGCACGGGTGGCCACATACGCCTCGCGATCCATGCGCAACGCGCAGCCCGGGTAGAAGACCTTGAGATCGTCCGCGGACGCGTCCGGTCGTGCTGGCCGTCTCACCTGCGCGCGGAGGGCGTGGGCTCCGAGTGACATCGCGGTGACCGGGCCTCTCGGCAGGAAACCGCGCACGGCCATGCGCAGTCCCAGGGTCAGGCTGTTGAGCGTCGGACGGCGCTTGAGCTGACGCGCGGCCAGGTCGGCGCCGCTGCGCTCCGGGCAGCGCACTCCCCCGCCCGCCCGCTGCAGCACCCGCAGATCGGCGAGCACGCCCGCGACGTCCACGCCCATGGGGCACGCCTCCGTGCAGGCCCCACACTCGCTGCAGCGCCAGATGTCCTCGGAGGCGAGGAGGCGCTCGGTGTCCTGGGCGATCACCAGCCGGACCACGGCCCGCGGCCCATCGGCCAGATCCAGGCCCTGGGGGCAGGCACTCCGGCAGCGACCGCACTGGTAGCACGGGCGGCAGCGCTCTGCCAGCGCCTCGACGGCCGCGCGGCTCTCTTCGGCAACGGGAGACATCACCGCTCCCCCACGGGCGAGACCAGCTCTCGCGCGCCATCGCCGGCGGCAAGCTGGGCGGTGACACCAGCCTGGGCCTCATCGACCCGGTCGCAGAAGCTCCGCAGCCGGTGGCCGATCCCGGGGTGGTCCACAGCGCAGAGATGCCACTGCTCGATCGGCATGGTGCGACCCATCTGGGTCACCAGATCCCGGGCGAGAGCCACCTGCTCCGCGGCGCTGGCGTCGCCCCGCTGGTAGTGGCACCGCCCCTCCACGCAGCCGGCGAGGAACACCCCGGCCGCCCCGAGGCGAGCCGCCTCGACGAGGTGGAGGGCAGAGATCCGACCGAGGCAGGGCAGCTCGATCAGGCGCACCCGCTCCGGGTATCGATCGCGGCGCTGGCCGCTCAGGTTGAAGGTGGCCGCCGCACACTCCGCGCAGGTGAAGCCGACCACGGGGCTCTCCACGCCACCGGCAACCATCCGCAACCGGGAGAGGAGGGTCTCATCGTCCAGGGAGTGGGTGATGGCGAGTTCGGGACAGCTGGCGGCGCAGATGCCGCAGCCGCGGCAGACATCCGCAGCCACCACGGCGACCTGGGCGTCCGGACGCACGGTGGCCGGGCGCAGGGTCGCAGCCTCCCGGTCGACGAGCCCGAGGGCGCCGAAGGGGCACGCATCCACGCAGGCGCCACAGCCCACGCAGCGGGCGGCGTCGACGGTCACCGGGCGCACATCCTGACGGCCACCCGAGGTCAGGTAGTCGTGCACCCGGGCGGCGGCGGCAGCGGCATCGGTGATGCACTCAGCGATGGTCTTGGGGCCGGAGGCTGAGCCGCAGACGAACACACCGTCGGCGCGCGTCTCGGTGGTCCGGTTCTTGGCGTCGAGCTGGGCGACGAACCCGTCGCCGTCGAGCGGCGCACCGACCAAACGGGCGACCTCCGCCGACTCCTCGGCGGGGACGAGCCCGGTCGAGAGCACGACCAAGTCGGGGCGCAGCCGGCGCAGCTCCGCCGCTCCGATGTCCTCGAGCTCGATCACCGGCCGGCCGTCGCCGTCCATCTGCACCGCCGCGGGTGAGCCCCGGACAAACTCGACCCCGGCGCGCCGTGCGGCCAGATACCAGGTTTCGTCCCGGGCCCCGGGGGTGCGCAGCTCCTGGAAGCAGATGGTCACCCGCATCTCAGGGAAGAGCTCACGCAGACGGATGGCGTGCTTGATCGCGATCATGCAGCAGAGACGGGAGCAGTACGGGAGGCGGCGCTGGTCGCGCGACCCGGCGCATTGGATCATCACCAGGTGGCGTGCCGGTGCCCGCCCCTGCCACGACTGCTCCTGCCAGCTGTCCAGCTTCTCGGCGAGCTCGACCTGGGTCATGACGTGTGACTGGCCATAGCCGAGGTGGGTCACCAGGTGCCCGGGGGCCGGCTCGCAACCGGTGGCGATGACCACGGCCCCGACGCGGAGCTCCTCCAGCTCGGCCGCGGGAGTCAGATCGATGGCGTCGACGGGGCACACCTGCGCGCAGGCGCCACAGAAGGTGCAGGTGTCGAGGTCGATGGAGCGCAGCACCCGCCCGTCGTAGACCTCGCCGGCGATGGCCGTGGCCTGACCGCCCGGACCCGGGACGGGGCAGGCCTCCTCGCAGAGCCCACAGTCGATGCACTCTCCGCCCACCATCTCGGGAAGGCTGCGCACCTGGACCGTGAAGTCCCCGGCCCTCCCAGACACCGACTGCACCGTCGTCCGCCGCCGGATGCGGAGGTTCGGATGGTCGACCGCGACGTTGCGGTAGAGGCACTTCCGGACCCCTGACTGGGCTGCGGTCGCCGGTAGGCAGGGACCGCAATCGCCGGTCGGGAAGACGGCGCCGATGGCGGTGGCACGGCCTCCGATGAAGGGCCGGCGCTCAAGGAGGTCGACGGGATGCCCCATCCGGGCCAGCTCGACCGCCGCCTGCGCGCCCGCGACTCCCCCGCCGACGACCGCGACCCGGTTGGCGCTCGGCCGCGGCGCGACCCTCCGCTGCTGGCGCGCCGGGAAGCGGATCGCCGCCTCGGCGATCCGGAGGGCCTTGTCGGTGACCGCCTCGCGGGCGTCGCCGTGCACCCACGAGCACCCCTCGCGAATGTCGGCCGACTCGAGTCGGAGGCCGCGGTCTGTCAACCCCTGCAGGCGTCGCGCCGCGAAGTCGGAGGAGCAGCCGACGAGGAGGAGACGGCCGGCCGCGTCACCGAGCTCCAGCAGCTCGACGAGGCGTCCCTTCGCCTCGCGGCCGCACCACATGGCACGCCGCTCGACGATCACCGCTGGGGCGGAGAGCCCCCGCTCCAGAGCGTCGAAATCGAGGTTTCCCGCCATGGTACCGGCGCACTCGCAGAGGAGCGCCCGGGTGCCGGTGCGGGTCGTGCCGGCTTCCCCGAGGACCGTTCCAGCGGCTTCATCGAACCCGCCGCCACCCCCGGCAGCGCCATGGTCGAGCCCAGCCGTCATGGACGCGCCCCCGCCGGAGCGAGCGCCCGGGGCACCGCTTCCGCCTCTCCCACGGACACGGGGAACGCCTCGACAGCCCCGGTGGGGCAGGCACGGACGCAGGCCCCGCAGCCCGCGCAGAGGTCGGGGCTGAAGAGGATGCCGCGGAAGGTGCGGACGCGATCGGGGACGCGGAAGGGGCCGCTCGGCTCGTGGCGCGCGATCCGGCGGAGTGCCGTCGCCAGGGCGCCACGACCCGTGCCGGCGGGCGCGGAGAAGAGCTGGGCCGGGTCAAACCAGTCGTCCTGCCGCATCGCACCGGTGGGACATGCGCTCACGCAGCGCCCGCAGCCGACGCACAGCTCATCGTGACGGACGACCTCGCAGCCCAGCACTCCGGCGCTGACCCCGGAGGTCGCTCCCCGGAGATCGCCGGCGATCTGCCTGCCGCGTGCGCTCAGAGGCATGCGGTCATGACCTCGGAAGGCGGGGCAGGCGCGAGATGGTGGCGTCCATCCCGCGGGCGGTCGCCACGAAGCGAGGCGTGTCGGCGGCGCTCATGGTGAACATGGCGGCTCGCTCGGGCTCGACCCCGACGGACTCGAGCAGCCTGCGCACGAAGGCAACCCTGTCGAGGGCGTGGAAGTTGCCCACGCGATAGTGGCACTGCCCCTCCAGGCAGCCGGCAACGTAGACCCCGTCAGCACCCTCGGCGAGGGCGGCCAGCAGGTGCAGGGGCGAGACGCGACCGGTGCACGGGACCATGATGGTGCGAATCGTGGGCGGCAGCGAGGTGCGCGCATTGCCCGCGGCGTCGGCGGCGCTGTACGCGCATTCGCGGCAGAGGAAGGCGACGATGCTGCGCTCGCCGTCCGCAGCGTCCGCGATCACCTCGGAAACGGGGACGCCGGATGCACTGATCTCCGGCACGCGGGCCGCAGCGATGCGGACCTCGGTTGCGGCCACCGCCGGCGGGGTGGCCTCGGGCTCGGCTACCGCCGGCACGTTCACACCGTTGCCTCGGCGAGGAGCTCGGCGTCGGAGAAGCCGCCCACCGTCATCGCACCCGACGGGCACTCGGCGGCGCAGATGCCGCAGCCACGGCAGCTCGCCTGGTCGACCAGCGCGTGCGCCCGGTCTCCGTCGACAAGGCGCACCGCGCCCTGGGGGCAGACGCTCACGCAGACGCCGCAGCCGATGCACACGTCCGGGTCCGAGAAGGCGACCTCGACAGGAGTCGCCGCCATGCCGCCATGAAGCATCGAGGTCACCCGGGCAGCAGCCGCCTTGGCCTGCGCGATGGTCTCCGGGATGCCCTTGGGCCCCTGGGCGGTGCCGGCGATGAAGATCCCGGCACGCTGCGAGTCCACGGGCCGGAGCTTGGGGTGGTACTCCTTGAGGAAGCCCGCCGCACCCTGCTGCAGACCGATCACCCGGGCGATCTGCGTGGTGCCCGCCGACGCCTCGAGGCCGGCGGAGAGGACGACGAGATCAAAGAGCTCCTCGTGCTTGCCGCCGGTGACGGTGTCCTCCCAGCGCACCCGGAGGCTCTTGTCCTGCTCCTCGGCCAGCTCGCCGACCCGGCTGCGCACGTACCGGACACCGCGCTCGGCGACCAGCTTCAGGTACTCCTCATGCCCCTTCCCGGGCATCCGCAGATCGGTGTAGGCGATGGTCACCTGGGTGCCGGGATACGACTCCCGGATGAGCGAGGCATGGAGGGTGGCGAAGAGGCAGCAGATCGCCGAGCAGTGCTCGTTGCCCCGCGACGTGGAGTCGCGCGAGCCGACGCATTGGAGCATGAAGACGCGCTTCGGCACCTGCCCGTCCGAGGGACGGCGCAGCTCGCCGCCGGTCGGCCCCGACGCGGAGAGCAGGCGGGCGAGCTGGCTCTGGGTGAGCACGTTGGCGTAGCGGCCATAGCCGAGCGGGGGCTTACGCCGCGCGTCGAACTCCTGATGCCCGGTGGCGACGACCAGGGCCCCGACCGTCAGCTCCTCCTCCCACGGCTTCTGGGTGAGGTCGATTGCGCCGGCCGGGCATGCCTGCTCGCAGGAGTGGCAGTCCGAGCAGCCCCCGCAGGAGAGGCAGCGCCTGGCCTCGGCCAGCGCCTCCTCCTCGTTGAAGCCCAGACGCACCTCCTGCCAGCTGGTCCGGCGCTCCTCGGGCGGGAGCACCCGCATCTCCTGGCGCGGCAGGCTCCTGCGCCGGCTGAGCTCCAGGTCTGGGACCTCGGCACGGTCCCGCTCCATCGGCCAGACGTCGAGCAGCGCCTCACCCCGCAGGTGGTTGTGGATGCCCCGAGCGGCGCGCGCACCGGCCGCGATCGCCTGAATCGCGATCAGCCCGCCGCCGGCGGCCGCGTCCCCGGCGGCGAAGACCCCCCGGCGACCGGTCATCATCGTCTCCCGGTCGACCACGATCTGGCCGCCCGCGACGGCGACACCGGCGGCACCGGCGAGGGCGTCCTCACCCAGCGCCTGCCCCACGCAGAAGACGACGGTGTCGGCCTCCAGCTCCACCTGCTCCGCGTCGACCGGCCGCGGCGGTCGCCAGCCCCGTGCGTCGGGCTCCGCGAGCGTGCAGGGTTGGAAGCGGACCGAGCTGACCGCAGCGTCGCCGAGAAGCGCGACCGGCATCAGCGACGGTGCCAGCAGGACCCCCTCGGCAATCGCCTCAGACAGCTCACCCGGCTGGGCGGGGAGGGTCGCGCGATCCTCGATGCAGGCCATGGTCACCCGCTCGGCGCCCAGCCGCAGCGCGGTGCGCGCCGCATCGACGGCCACGTCGCCACCGCCGATCACGACCACGCGCCGTCCCACGGTGACGGGGTCGCCCAGCGCCCGCGACCTCAGCAGGTCCAGGCCCCCGATCACCCCAGGGAGCTCCCGGCCCTCAAGGGGGAGCAGCCGGGCTTGGGGAAGACCCAGCGCGAGCAGGACCGCCCCGTACCCCGAGGCGAGCAGGGAGTCCACCGTGTAGTCCTGGCCGCACCGCTCACCGGCGCGCAGCTCGACGCCGTGGGCAAGCACGCGCTCCACCTCGGAGGCGACGACATCGCGGGGCAACCGGTACTCGGGAACGCCAAGCCGGAGCATCCCGCCGGCCACCGGCTGGGCCTCGAAGACGGTCACCGGATAGCCGAGCAGGGCCAGGTCGCGGGCTGCGGTCAGCCCAGCGGGGCCCGCCCCCACCACTGCCACCCGATCCTCGAACCGGCGTGCCGGCACCTCCACCGGACCGGCGGCCGCGGCCTGGTCGGCCACGAAGCGCTTGATGGCGGCGATCGCGACCGGCTGGTCGAGTCGGCCCCGGGTGCACTGCTCCTCGCACTCGTGGGGGCAGATGCGTCCGCAAACGCTCGGGAACGGGTTGGGCGCGCTGGCGACCCGGTAGGCATCCGCCCACCTACCCTGAGCGGCCAGCGCGATGTAACCCTGGGCCGCGGTGTGAGCCGGGCAGGTGGAGGTGCAGGGAGCCCAGCCCCGGTTGTCGATGGCGAAGGTGGACGGGACCGCGTTGGCGAACGGGCGAGAGATCGCCTTGCGCCGCGTTACCCCGAGATCGAACTGGCTCTCCAGCTCGACCGGGCACACCGTGGTGCAGGTTCCGCAGCCGACACACTGGTCGGTCACGAACCGGGGGTGGTGACGGAGTCGCACCCGGAACTCGCCAGGCGGTCCGCTCAGCGCGGTCACCTCGGTCAGGGTGTGGACATTGATCCGGGAGTCGGTCGCCGCGTTGGCAAGCCGCGGACCGAGGGAGCACATCGCGCAGTCCTCGGTCGGGAACGTCTTGGAGAGCCGGGCCATATACCCGCCCAACGACTGCTCCCGTTCGACGAGGTGGACCGTGATCCCGGCGCTGGCCAGCTCCTCGGCCGCCGAGAGCCCCCCGATGCCGCCGCCCACGACGAGGGCGGAGCGGTTCAGGAAGGTGCGCGACGGCTGGAGCGGCCGTTGCCGTCCAGCGCGCGCGACGGCCGCGGCGAGCACCGTCTCGGCCTTGCGCTGAGCCTTCTCGGGCTCGTGGCGGTGGATGAACGCACAGCCCTCGCGAAGGTTCGCGAAGGCGACGGTGTTCTCACCGAGCTCCAAATCACGGGCGATCCGCTCGAAGGTCGGCCCCTGGAAGCGCCGGGAACAGGAGCCGATGACGATCCGGTCCAGGCCACGGTCGGCGACCACATCCTCGATGAGCCGGCGGCCCTCGGCGCCGCAAAGGAACTGGGAGACGGTGACGTTCACCACCCCGTCGAGCGACCGTCCGCCGGCGGCCAGCGCGGGGAGGTCGAGGACGCCGGAGATGTTGCCCCCGCACTCGCACAGGAAGACGCCGCAGCGGGTCACAGGGGAGCTGCCTGGCGGGCTCCGATCCGCTGCAGAAGCGGCTCCAGGTCCTGAGAGTGGGCGGCGACGCCGCAGACCGTGTCCGGGTCCGCACCGAGCGCCAGCGCCACCAGCTGCTGCACATGGAGGTGCACGAAGGGGTACTCCTCGTCGGAGTCCCGCTCGATGATGTCGTGGTGACGGTCGAACTGGACCGCACAGTTAGGGCACATGTGCACGCAGACGTCGACCTTCAGGGCGGCGAGGCGCCGCAGCTTCTCCCGGGTCACGGCCATCGACATGGAGGGATTGACGAAGCGCTGGCGAAAGCCGGCCCCGCAATGCGTCGTTTTCTCCGGATAGTTGCCGGTGCTGATCACGCCGGCGGGCTCCAGCAGGTCCTCCGCGAGCATCAGGTTCTCGCTGTCGCCGAGCACCTCGTCGGGGAAGACCTTGCAGTAGTGGCAGGCGGGGTGGCTCGCCACCCGGATGCCACCCAGGCGGCGGCGCACCAGCCCAGCCAGCTTCTCGTGCTGCGACCAGAGCACCTCGAGGACGTGTCGGTGCTGAATGGTCTGGGCGATGGTGTCGTCGTAAACGCGCCCGATCTCGGCCAGGACCCGGTTGACCTCCCGCCGATGCTCGGGCACCTCCAGAACCCGATACGCCTTCTTGTTGATGGCGTAGCAGGTGGAGCAGAGGTAGGCCTGAATGGGATGCCCTGCCTCCACCGCGACGCAGGCGTTCCGGGCGGCGATCGCCAAGGTGGTGGCGAAGGGCATCAGGTCGCTGTAGTAGCCCATCCCCGTACAGCAGGTCTGCTCGGGATTGACGATGTACTCGACCCCGAGCTTCTCAAAGAGCCATTTCGTGGCTGCCTCGGCGCCCGGGTACTCGCTGGATACCATGCAGCTGCGGAAGAGCTGGACGCCGCCCCCGATGGGGTCGACCTCCGGCGTGGTGTGTGGCATGCAGCGGCTCTGTCTCTCTCGTCAGTGAAGCGGCACTCGGCGCTGGCACTGAGGGCCGGGCGCGGTCAGCCGGGCCAGACGAGCCTCGGTTCCGCGCCGTGACTCTGGCACGGACAACGCGTGAGATCAAGGAATGTTATCCGCGGCTAACTTTCTCTCTTAGAGAACGGTGCCGGCCTCGTCAACGCAGCGGACGGCGATCAGCTCCAGGGCATCGGGTGCCTCATGGACGCGGCTGCAGGCGGGACAGATCACCATGTGGCCGGCGCACTGCTCCGGATCCACCTCTCCGGCGAAGCCGCACTCGCAGGTCAGCACCTGCCGCACCGTCTCGATCTCCAGGGCGGCGCCAGCCAGCGCGCCGCCTGCGGTGAGGTGGTCAAAGGCCTCGGCGAGCTCGTCCGCATCGACGCCGTCGGGGCAGCGCACCTGGACGGCCGCGACCCGGCGTCCCCCGGCGCGCCGCGTGCACTCGGCGACCAGCTCGGTGACGAGGGAGAGCTCATGCATGGGGTGTCGAGGCTTTCTGCACCCCCTCCGAGATGGCGTGCTGCACGGCTTCCACGGCGCGTGGTACGGCCAGCCTCACCGCCCCCGAGAGCTCGGCACCGGGCTCGAAGCTCTCCGCTCCCACGCTCACCAGCACCGCGTCCGGGACGGCGGCGTAGAGGTCGCGGGTGAGCGCGAGGAGGTCCTCCGGGCCCATGCCGTGCGAGAAGGGGTCGAGCGAGCGCGCCTCGGGCGCCGGCACGCCGGTGGCTCGATCCGTCCCGGCAGCGCCGGCGGCGGCCCGCCGGGGGGCCACCGTCCGGAGGCTCACCGAGCCGGCCGGCCGGTCGGCCGCCGCATCCACGAAGACCACGAGCCGCGCCCGGCTGGCGTCGTCGGCCAGCTCCGGAAGGAGCTGGTCGGAGACGATCACGGTCGCGCCGGTGCCGGCCAGCCCGACGGTCAGCAGCTCTCCCACCTCGGGCCCCACGGCGTCGTCACCGCGCAGCGCGTTGCCGCAGGCGACGACCAGCACTCCCCAGTGGGGCAGCTCGGCGGGTTCGCCCCCCAGCGCCGGGCTCAGGCCCGCGCCGCCCGGCGCGGGGCCCGTCCAGCCGCCATCAGCGGGAGACCTGGCGCAGCAGGGAGCCCTCAGCGTCGCGGATGTCGACTTCGAGCGGCATCTGCCCGACCGCGTGGGTGGAGCAGCTGAGGCATGGGTCGTAGCAGCGGATCACCGCCTCCACCCGGTTCAGCATCCCTTCCTTGACCTGGTCGCCCTTGATGTAGTGGCGAGCCGTCTGCAGCACGCTCCGGTTCATCGCCAGGTTGTTGTGGCCGGTGGCGATGACCAGGTTCACCCACTCCACCAGACCGTCGTCGTCGACCTTGTAGTGGTGGATGAGCACCCCGCGGGGAGCCTCGGAGACACCCACGCCCTCGTTGCGGTTGATCTGGGCGCGTGCCCGGACGTGCGGATCGAGGATGTCGGGCCGGGAGAGGATCTCGTCGATCACGTCGATGCAGTGGACGATCTCGATGAGCCGGGCGTAGTGGTAATGGAAGGAGCTGGAGGGGTAGCGCCCCAGCCGGTCGCGGTATTCGGCAAGCTCGGCGTCGGCCGCGGAGGTGCCGAGACGCTCGGCGACGTTGAGCCGTGCCAGCGGACCGACGCGGTAGATCCCCGCTGGGTAGCCGAGCGGCTTGAAGTAGGTCGACTTCAGGTACGACCAGGGCTCGACGGTCTCCCCGAGGTACTCGTCGTAGGCCCGGGGATCGACCCCATCGGCCATCACCCAGCCGCTGCTGTCGACGACCCTCAGCAGACCGTCGGAGTAAGCGGCATTGCCGCCTTCGTGGACCAGCCCCATGTAGAGGCTCGGGAAGTCGCCGAAGTGGGCTGCCTCCTCCGTCCACGATGCCACGTTCTTCTTGAACCACTCGAGAGTGCGGTGGGCCCGCTCCCGGGCATCGGGGATCTCGGCCAGGATGGAGTCGCGCTCGGACGCCTCCAGGGGACGGCTGACCCCTCCGGGGACGACCCATGCCGGGTGGATCCGCTTCCCACCCAGCCGCTCGATGATCCGCTGGCCGAAGCGACGCAGGGCCACGCCGTCACGGGCAAGGTCAGGCGTCTGGCGGGCCACACCCACCAGGTTGCGCAGGGCCGGGTCCGAGTCGAACCCGAGCAGGAGATCGGGGGACGAGAGGTAGAAGAAGCTCAGCGCATGAGACTGGACGATCTGGGCCAGATTGAGCACGCGGCGCAGCCGGACGGCCGTTGGGGGCACGGTGACTCCCAGGATCTCGTCACAGGCTTTGGCCGAGGCCACCATGTGGCTGACCGGGCAGATGCCGCAGATCCGCGCCATCAGGGACGGCATCTCGTGGACCATCCGGCCCTGGCTGATCCGCTCGAAACCGCGGAACTGGGTCACATGAAAGTGGGCGTCAGCGACCTCGCCCGCATCGTCCAGCTGGATGGTGATCTTGGCGTGCCCCTCGATCCGGGTCACGGGCTCGATGACGATCGTGTTGTCAGCCAAAGCAGGTCACCCCCGCGGTAACGGGCACCCGCCCGGAGATCAGATCGTCGAGGACGCTGTGAATCAGATCGGCAGAGGGGGGACACCCCGGAACGAAGACGTCGACCTTGACCACGGCGTGCACCGGACGCGACATCGCGAGCAGCCGCGGCACCATCGGACCGGGCAGCTGAGGATTGATGGTGACGTTCTCCAGATAGGCGCGCTCGAGGATCGCCGCCGGTCCAATCTGGTTGCGCATCCCCGGCACGTTGGAGGTGACGGCGCAGTCGCCGAGGGAGACCAGCACTCGCGTGTTGCGGCGCACCTCGTAGATCTTGCGCAGGTCGTCCTCGGAGCTGATCGCTCCCTCGACCAGGGTCACGTCGACGTCCTCGGGGAACTCCTTGACGTCCACCAGGGCGCCGTAGACGATGTCGACCCGCTCGGTGATGTCGAGAAGACGCTCATCCATGTCCAGCAGCGACATGTGGCAGCCGGAGCAGCCGTCGAGCCAGATGGTGGCGAGGCGTGGCTTGCTCATCGCGTACGTCCCTCATGGGCCACCAGATACGGCAGGTAGGGCCGACGACGACGCGCCTCGGCGACCGACCTCCCCTTCTCGAAGAGCGCTCCGGTGGGGCACACCTGAACGCACTTCCCGCAACTGGTGCAGGTGTTGGAGTCTCCCCAGGGAATGCCCATGTCGGTGATCAGCCTGGCCTCCGTGCCGCGACCCATCACATCCCAGGTGTGGGCCCCCTCGATCTCATCGCAGACGCGCACGCAGCGGGTGCAGAGCACGCAGCGGTTGTGGTCGATCCCGAAGCGCTCGTGCGTGGCATCCACCACCGCCTGGGGAGAGAGCAGGGGTAGGTCGAAGTGGGTGAGCCCAACCTCCACCGCGAGGTCCTGGAGCTCACAGTTGCGGTCGGCGACGCAGACCGAGCAGATGTGGTTGCGCTCGGTGAAAAGCAGCTCCACGATCCGGCGCCGGTGGGCGGCCAGCCGCTCGGAGTTGACCGTGACCTTCATCCCCTCGTCGATGGTGGTGACGCAGGCGGGGAACAGCTTCCGCTGACCCTCGACCTCGACCACGCACAGCCGGCAGGCGCCGACGTCGGAGAGGCCCTGCAGGTGACAGAGGGTGGGGATCGCGATCCCGTTCTCGCGCGCGACCTGAAGGATGGTGTGTCCGGTCTGACCGGCGACGTCCCGGCCCTCGATGGTCAGGGTGAGCACGCTCATGGTGCGACCTCCCCGGCCGCGAGGGCGGCTTCTCGAGGCTCCATCTTGCAGACCCCCGCCGGACAGACGTGATCGTCAATGTGGGCCATGTACTCGTCCCGGAAGTAGCGGAGGGTGGAGACGACCGGGTTGGGCGAGCCCTGTCCGAGCCCGCAGAGGCTGGTGTCCCGGACCATCCCGGCGAGCGATTCCAGCTCGCCGAGCTCGTCACGGCTGGCCAGGCCGCGGGTGATGCGGTCCAGCAGGTGATACATCTGGGTGGTGCCGACGCGGCACGGCACGCACTTGCCGCACGACTCCTCGCGGCAGAAGTCCATGAAGAACTTGGCCACGTCGACCATGCAGGTCCCGTCGTCCATGACGATCATGCCGCCGGAGCCCATGATCGAGCCCGCCTGAGCGAGCGACTCGTAGTCGACTGACATGTCGAGCAGCGACTCGGGCATGCAGCCGCCGGAGGGACCGCCGGTCTGGACGGCCTTGAACTTCCCGCCTCCGGGGAGGCCGCCGCCGATGTCGAAGACGATCTCGCGCAGGGTGAGTCCCAGCGGCACCTCGATGAGGCCGGTGTTGACCACGCTCCCCGCCAGCGCGAAGACCTTGGTCCCCAGGCTCTTCCCGGAGCCGATGGCCGAGTACCACTCGGCCCCGCGGCCGATGATCGCCGGGATGCTGGCGAGGGTCTCCACGTTGTTGATCAGGGTTGGCTTGCCCCACAGTCCGGAGGCGGCGGGGTAGGGCGGCCGGGGCCGGGGCGTGCCCCGTCCGCCCTCGATGGAGGCGATCAGTGCCGTCTCCTCGCCGCAGACGAAGGCGCCCGCACCAATGCGGATCTCGACGTCGAAGCCGAAGCTGGTGTCGGCGATCCTCGGGCCGAGGAGGCCGGCGTGCTCCGCCTGGCGGATCGCCGTGGTCAGGCGCTTGACCGCCAGCGGGTACTCGGCCCGGACATAGACGTAGCCGTGGTTGGCACCGACCGCGTAGCCGGCGATGGCCATGCCCTCCAGCACCTGCTGGGGACTGCTCTCCAGGACGCTGCGATCCATGAAGGCACCGGGATCGCCCTCGTCACCGTTGCAGACCACGTACTTCCCCTGGGGGGAATCGGTCTTGGCCACTGTGGTCCATTTGAGACCGGTGGGATAACCGGCGCCGCCTCGGCCGCGGATCCCGCTCCGGGACACCTCGCCCAGCACCTCGGCCGGGGTCATGGTGGTGACCGCCTTGGTCAGCGACTCGTAGCCACCGACGGCGACGTAGTCCTCGACCCGCTCGGGGTCGATCTGGCCGCAGTGCTCCAGCACCACCTTCACCTGGTGGGAGAAGAAGGGGTCGGTGGCGGTCTGGCGTCCACCCTCGCCGCCGGCGAGGCCGTCGACCACGCCGTCCAGCGCCGCGTCGTCACCTGCCGCCACGTGGTCGTACATCCGCCCCATCTCCGGTACCGCGACGAGCGGTCCGGCGGCGCAGAGACCCAGGCAGCCGACGCGCTTCACGGCGACGTCGGTCAAACCGCGTGCGGTCACCCGCTCGCAGAGCGAGTCGAAGACGGTGTCGGCCTGCATCGACAGGCAGCCCGCGGCCATGCAGACGTGCGCAGAGGCGCGCACCGGCCCGGCGGGGATCAGAGATTCCTGGCGGCGCCGCCGCGCCGGGGTCGGAGTGCCCGCTTCGGTCATAGCGCCTCCAGCATCTGTTGCACGCCGTCGGGAGACAGCCTTCCGTGCACCTCGTCATCGATGACGACCGCCGGGGCCATGCTGCAGGCTCCCAGGCAGCGCGCCCGGAGCAGCGAGATCTGGCCGTCGGGGGTGGTGCCACCCGCGTCGATGCCGAGCGTGTCGTGAATACGGCTGAGGATGGCGCCCGCGCCATTGATGTAGCAGGCCGTCCCCATGCACACCACGCAGGTGTGCTCTCCCTGAGGCTTGCGGACGAAGTGCGAGTAGAAGGTGGCGACTCCCAACACCCGGCTGGGCGGTACGCCGAGAGCCTCGCTCACGTAGCTCAGGGCATCGTCGTCCAGGTATCCGAAGACCTCCTGCACGGTGTGGAGGACCTCGATGAGGGCATCCGGCCTCGCCCCCAGACGGCGGATGCGGACATCCACCTGACGCCAGCGCTTGTCGTCGCGGGGAGGGGAGGCAGGAGGGGCGGCGGCCGCCACGGTCATCTGCTACTCCTCGATGAAGATGCACTCGCCGGCGCACTGAGCGACGGCTTCGCGGACCGCGTCCTCGTGCTCGGCCGGCACCAGGGCCATGCTCGCCTTGCCACCGGGCTTGTCGAGGACCACCCCATCCTGCTTCACATAGGACAGCCCGTCGTCGAGCTGGGTGAAGACGGCCGGGCAGAGATCCTCGCAGAGGTTGTCTCCGGTGCAGTACTTCTGGTCGATCCAAACCTTCATGAGGTCACCTCCCTGGTCCGGCACCCACGCCAACCCACGAGCGAAGGGTAGCCATGTAGTTGGCCCGCTCGAAGGCCTCGCCGGCCTCCGCGGTCACCCGGGACACCGATCCGCGCAATTGGGCGGCCGAATCGTATTCGTGTTCTGCAAGCCAGGAGCGAAGCTCCGTTTCCACTCCGGCAACCCTCTCGGGCCCCAAGCGGAGCAACTCCGACGTCATCATCACCGCGTTCGCGCCAACCGCCAGCGCCTTGGCGGCGTCCTTGCCCTCGTGAACACCTGACGTCGCAGCCAGTGACACGGAGTCGGGAACCTGCGGACGGAGCATGGCGATCCAGCGCAGCGGCAGCCCCAGCTCGACGCGGGTGGAGAGCTGGAGGCGACATTCGACGTCCATGGTCTCCAGGTCGATGTCGGGCTGGTAGAAACGGTTGAAGAGCACCAGACCCGCAGCGCCTGCACCGATCACCTGGTGGACGAAGTGGGCCATGGACGAGTAGTAGGGCGAAAGCTTCACCGCCACCGGCACCTTTGCCTTGGCGCAGACGTCAGCGATCAGCTCCAGGTCAGCGGTCTCGATGTCCGCGGCAGCGAACTGGGGGTTGGCGGCGACCCGGTAGACGTTCAGCTCGACGGCGTCGGCACCGGCGCGCGCCACCAGCTCCGCATAGCGGCTCCACGCCCCCACCGAGGTGGCGTTGAGACTGGCGATGACGGGGACGTCGACCGCCGACTTGATCCGCTCCAGATTGGCGAGGTAGCGGTCGGCCAGCGTGGCGCCCTCGACCGGCGGGAAGTAGTTGGTCGCCTCGGGGTTGACCCCGGCCCCCGCCTCCAGAGCGGCGGTGAGGCTCAGCTCCTCGGCGACGATCTCCTCCTCGAAGAGCGAGGGGAGCACGAGCGCACCCACCCCGGCCACGGCCAGCCTGCGGGCGGAGTCGACGTCCCCGGTGAGCGGGCTGGGAGAGGCGATGAGAGGCGACCTGAGGGTCAGACCGAGATACGAGGTGGTGAGGTCGACGGCGCTCGGGTTCACGGCTTGACCTCCCTATCGGTGGCCACGGCCGGCGCCGGCGCGCTGCCGTCGGCACCTTCGCCGTCTTCCTCCGGCTCGTCCTCGACACCGTCGCTGACGAGCGTCCGGTGCACACCGGCGAGCTGGCTGTAGTAGCGCCAGCGCTCGGCGGCATCGCGCTCCAGGAGCTTCATCAGGTCACGGGAGCGGTCTGGATCGCTGCGGGCAAGGGACGAGAAGCGCACCTCGGAGTTGACGAACTCGGAGACCGGGATGGAGGGCTCGCGGGAATCGAGCGTGAGCGGCTCGCCGACCTCCTCCACGGTGGGGTGGAAACGGTAGAGCGGCCAGTAGCCGGAGCGCACCGCGTCCTTCTGGTGGGTCATGGAGGTCGACATCTCGATGCCGTGCGCGATGCAGGTCGAGTAGGCGATCACCAGCGAAGGCCCGGGCCAGGCATCGGCCTCCATGAGGGCCTTGATGGTCTGAACATCGTTGGCCCCGATGGCGACCTGGGCCACGTACACGTTGCCGTAGGCGCGACCGGTGGCGCCCAGGTCCTTCTTGGGGGTGCCCTTTCCGGAGGCCGCGAAGCGGGCGACGGCGCCACGCTGGGTGGCCTTGGAGGCCTGCCCGCCGGTGTTGGAATAGACCTCGGTGTCGAGCACCAGGACGTTGATGTCGCGACCGGAGGCGAGCACGTGATCCAGCCCACCGAAGCCGATGTCGTAAGCCCAGCCGTCGCCGCCGACGATCCAGACCGACTTGCGGACCAGGCTGTCGGCGAGCACGTTCAGCTGAGCCGCCTGCCGGGCGAGGGCGTTGCCCGCGGGGCTCAGTACGGCGAGACGCTCCTTGAGCGAGACGATCCGCTCGCGCTGGGCGAAGACCGACTCCTCGTCCGCCTGGGTGGCGCCGAGGATGGCGTCGGCCAGGGGCTCGCCGACCGCCGCGGAGAGGCCGTGCAGGAGGGTCCGGGCGGCCCGCTGCTGTGCCTCCAGACCGATGCGGATGCCGAGACCGAACTCGGCGTTGTCCTCGAAGAGCGAGTTTGCCCAGGCCGGGCCGCGTCCCTGCCGGTTGGCGGACCAGGGCGTGGTCGGAAGGTTGCCACCGTAGATCGAGGAGCAGCCGGTCGCGTTGGCGATCAGCAGGCGATCACCGAAGAGCTGAGAGATGAGCTTGAGGTACGGGGTCTCGCCGCATCCGGCACATGCCCCCGAGAACTCGAAGAGGGGCTCGAGCACGGCGGCACCCTTGACGGTGTTGTGGGCGAGCAGGCTCCGATCCAGCTCCGGGATGGTCTGGAAGAAGTCCCACCGCGTGCGCTCGACGTCGCTGTGCTCGAGGACGGGCTCCAGGTTGAGCGACTTGTGACGGGCCTCGGTCTTGGAGCGCGCCGGGCAGACCTCGACGCAGAGACCGCAGCCGGTGCAGTCGTCGGGCGCGACCTGGATGGTCAGCAGGTGCCCGGTCAGCTCCTTGGAGCGGAAGACCTTGGAGGGGAACTCGGCGGGGGCCTCCGCCAGCGCCTCGGGCGCGTAGACCTTCATCCGGATCGCCGCGTGCGGGCAGACGATCGCGCACTTGCCACAGTCGCTGCAGATGACCGGGTCCCAGATCGGGATCTCGGAGGCGATCGCACGCTTCTCGTAGCGCGCGGTGCCGGAGGGGAACCTCCCGTCGGCCGGCATCGCCGAGACGGGCAGCGTCTCGCCCCGGTCGGCGATCAGGACCGAGGTGACCTCGCGCACGAAGCGCGACGCGTCACTGAAGTCGCGGACAGAGGCGGAGTCGTCCGCGCCGGTGACCGCGGCTTCGACGGGCAGCACCCGGGTGAGCCCGGCGAGCGCGGAGTCGATGGCGGCGATGTTGTGATCGACCACGGTCTGGCCGCGACGCCCGTAGGTCTTGACCACCGCCCCCTTGATGTCGGCGATGGCCTGGTCCACGGGCAGGACCTTGGAGAGGGCAAAGAAGCAGACCTGCATCACGGTGTTGATGCGGGTCCCCATGTGCGCCTCCGCGGCGATGCGCTGCGCGTCCACCACCCAGAGCTCGACCCGCTTCTCCACCAGAGTGCGGCGCACCGGATCGGGCAGCCGCTCCCAGACCTCGTCCACGGGATACGGGGAGTTGAGCAGGAAGGTCGCGCCCGGCTTGGCCCACTCCAGCACGTTGACCCGGTCGAGCAGCCCGTGAGAATGGCAGGCCACGAAGTCGGCTGCGGTGATCAGGTAGGTGGAGCGGATCGGCTGCGGGCCGAAGCGCAGGTGGGAGACGGTCATCGAGCCCGACTTCTTGGAGTCGTAGACGAAGTAGCCCTGGACATGCTTGCCGGTGCCGTCGGAGATGATCTTCGCGCTGTTCTTGTTGGCGCCCACGGTGCCATCCGCGCCGAGCCCGAAGAACATCGCCTGCAGCTCGCCCTCGGGGCGGGGGGCGGTGAACTCCGGGTCCCAAGCCAGGCTGGAAAGGCTCACGTCGTCGTTGACGCCGACCACGAAGTGGCGGCGAGGCTTCTCGGCGGCCAGGTCGTCGAAGACCGCCTTGGCCATCCCCGGAGTGAACTCCTTGGAGGAGAGCCCGTAACGCCCGCCCACCACGTGCGGCGCGGCGGCGAAGGGAGGGTTCTCGGCGTCCATCGCCTCATCGAGGGCGGCCCGCACGTCGAGGTAGAGGGGCTCGCCCACCCCGCCCGGCTCCTTGGTCCGGTCCAGGACCGAGATCCGCTTCACGGTCCGCGGCAGTGCGGCGATCAGCTCCGCGCTCGGGAAGGGACGGAAGAGGTGGATCTTGATCATCCCGACGCGCTCGCCGCGCGCCCGCAGCACCTCGACGGTCTCCTCGACGGCACCGCAGCCAGAGCCCATCAGGACCACCACGCGGTCGGCGTCGGGGGCGCCCACGTACTCGACCAGCCCGTAGCGCCGTCCGGTGCGCTGGGCCAGCTCCTCCATGGCATGGGCGACGATCCCCGGGATCTCACGATAGAAGGGGCTCGCGGCCTCCCGGCCCTGGAAGAAGACATCCGGGTTCTGCGCCGTGCCGCGCACATCCGGGTGATCGGGGCTCATGCCCCGGAGGCGCAGCTCCTCGATGGCTCGCGTGTCGATGAGGGCGGCCATGTCCTCGTGCTCCAGCGGGGTCACGCTGGAGAGCTCGTGCGAGGTGCGGAAACCGTCGAAGAAGTGCAGGAAGGGCACCCGCGAGGTGAGGGTGGCGGCATGGGCGACAAGGGCGAGGTCCTGCGCCTCCTGCACGGTGGCGGAGGAGAGCATCGCCCACCCGGTGGAGCGCACCGACATCACGTCGGAGTGGTCGCCGAAGATGGAGAGCGCGTGCGTGGCTACGCTGCGGGCCGCGACATGGATCACCGCGGGCAGCAGCTCGCCGGCGATCTTGAACATGTTGGGGACCATCAGCAGCAGCCCCTGCGAGGCGGTGAAGGTGGTCGCCAGCGTGCCCTTCTGGAGGGCACCGTGGAGGGCCCCCGCAGCCCCGGCCTCGGACTGCATCTCGACGATGTCGGGGACCTCACCGAAGAGGTTCGGGACCCCGGCCGCGGCCCAGTCGTCGGCGTGCTCGCCCATCGGAGAGGACGGCGTGATGGGGTACAGCGAGATGACTTCAGAGAGGGCGTAGGCCACGCGGGCGGCGGCCTCGTTACCATCGATGCAGATACGCGCGGACCTGGTCAAAGTTGGGTGTCACCTCCGCCGCACGAGCCGCTGCGACGCGACCACGTAGCCTGGATTTAGGACTTCCCGAGTCAACCAGAAGCGCGGCGGGGGCAACAGGGTCGAGAGCCGTCAGTTAACGCGGACCAAAGGTCCTCACCACCCGCTCTGCGGCAGCCCGCAGACTCGCCGCCGGCAGGCCGGAAGGACCCCCAGCGGTGGGACGGGGGAGCCCGCCGTCCCTTTTCGACGGGTCTAAAGCCATCATCAGTAAGTGCCATGCAGCCCTGTTGCCCACGCCCGAAAGGCCGGACCTGGCCCTGCGGGTCAGGACGAATTGGCCCTGGTTGCCGATGCTATGCGCCGCGCGAGCCGGGACCATGAGAGGAGAGTGAGTACCCTCAGCGACGAGATCCCGGGCCGCCACGGCTGGCTGCGCCAGGTCCGCATCATCCAGGGGGGGATGGGAGTCGCCATCTCAGGATGGCGGCTGGCCCGCGCCGTCGCCTCGCATCGCGCCTGCATGGGGGTGGTCTCGGGCACCGCGCTCGACAGCGTGGTGGCGCGCCGCCTCCAGGACGGCGACACCGGCGGCCACCTCCGCCGCGCCATCGAGGCGTTCCCGGATCAGGCAGTGGCCGGCCGCGTCCTCGACCGCTTCTTCGTTCCGATGGGCAAGAAGGCGACCACGCCCTACCGCCGGGTGGGGATGCAGAGCCATCTGGAGCGGCCCCTGGTGCGCGACCTCACCGTGCTCGCGGCCTTCGTCGAGGTGGTTCTGGCTCGCGAGGGGCACCGGGGCCCGGTGGGGATCAACCTGCTGACCAAGGTCAAGGCGCCGACCCTGCCCACCCTCTACGGGGCCATGCTCGCCGGAGTCGACTGCATCCTGATGGGCGCCGGCATCCCGCGCGAGATCCCCGGGGTCCTGGACGCCTTCGCCGAGGGCCGGGGCGCCAGCCTGCGCCTCCTCGACGGCCCCACCGGCGACGAGCCGGCGCCGATGCTCCGCTTCGACCCCGACGGCGTCGGCTACGGCGCGGCTCAGCTCCCCCGTCCCGCCTTCCTCCCCATCGTCTCCGCCGACTCGCTGGCAGCCATGCTGCTGCGGCGCTCCACCGGCAGCGTCGAGGGCTTCATCGTCGAGGGCCCGCTGGCCGGGGGGCACAACGCACCGCCCCGGGGCCGGACCGTCCTCGACGAGACCGGCCAGCCGGTGTACGGCGAGCGGGACCAGGCGGACACCGCCCGGATGGTCGAGCTGGGTCTGCCCTTCTGGCTGGCCGGCGCCACCGGCTCCCCGGAGAGCCTCGCGGCGGCCCGGGAGGCGGGAGCCACCGGGATCCAGCTGGGCACGCTCTTCGCCTTCTCCCGGGAGTCGGGCATGGCTCCCGACCTGCGGGTCAGGATCATCCGCGACGCCCGCGAGGGCGGGGCCAAGGTCCGCACCGACCCGCGCGCCTCCTCGACGGGGTACCCCTTCAAGGTCGTCCAGGTCGAGGGCAGCGTCTCGGTGCCCGAAGTCTATGAGGCGCGACCCCGGGTGTGTGACAACGGCTACCTCCGCGAGCCGGTGTCGACGGGTGGAGGCTCGATCACCTACCGCTGCGCGGCGGAGCCGCTGCCGGCCTACGTCGCCAAGGGGGGTTCGGAGGAGGACGCGGCCGGACGCCGCTGCCTCTGCAACGGCCTGCTCGCGACCTGTGGCCACCCCCAGGTGCAGAAGGACGGCACGGTGGAGCCGCCGATCGTCACGAGCGGTGATGACCTGGGCCGGCTGGTCGGCCTCCTCCCCGCCGGCCGGGACGACTACGGCGCCGACGACGTCATCCGCTACCTGACGGGCGCTTCCTCGACGCTCTGACCGGCGCCGTCGCGACACCCTGGCCCGCGCCCCAACGCGGCGAACACAGAGCCTCCCCGCTATCCTCGGGAGCGTGGCCGCCGTCACCTGGGCCGGCTTCGCCGCCGGCATCGCCATCCTGCTGCTCACCGCGGGGAGCGTCTTCGGGACGCTGGTCGTCCCGCGTGCCACCGCGCCCCGGTTGACGGTGCTCATCACGGGGGCGGTCCGGCGAGCCTTCCTTCTCGTGACCGACCGGGTGGATGACTACCTGGCCCGGGATCGCATCGAGGCCCTCATCGGCCCCGTCCTCCTCATCGGCCTGCTGGTGGCATGGGTCGCCCTCGTCTTCCTCAGCTTCGCGCTCCTCTTCTGGCCCTTCGTGGCGAGCTTCGGCGCAGCCCTCCAGATCACCGGGTCGTCGATGTTCACCCTCGGCTTCGCCACCCCCCGGGGTGCCGCCCCGGTCGCGCTCGCCTTCCTCTGCGCCGCCAGCGGCCTGGTGCTCGTGGCCCTCCAGATCGCCTACCTCCCCACCATCTATGCCGCCTTCAACCGCCGGGAGACGCTCGTGACCATGCTCGCCTTCCTGGCCGGCGTCCCGGCCTGGGGCCCGGAGGTGCTCATCCGGCACGAGCTGATCGACAACAAGGAGCGGCTCGGGTGGCTCTACGAGCGCTGGACGGAGTGGGCCGCCGACGTCTCCGAGACCCACACCACCTACCAGCAGCTGCTCTACTTCCGCTCACCCAAGGCCCTGCGCTCCTGGGTGATCGGGCTGCTCGCGGTCATGGACGCGGCGGCGCTCCACCTCAGCCTCTCCCCACTCACCGCACCGGCGTCGGCGCGCCCGCTCCTGCGCATGGGCTACGTGGCCCTCGACGACCTGGCCGGCACCCTGGGCATCGCCGTCGACCCCGACCCCGACCCGGCCGACCCGATCCAGCTCTCCCAAGCCGAGTTCGACGACGCGGTCCGCAGGCTCGCGTCGGTGGGATGGAAGCTCGAGAGGAGCCAGGCCGAGGCCTGGAAGCACTTCCACGGCTGGCGGGTCAATTACGAGGCCGCCGCCTACGGGCTCGCCCTCCGACTCGACGCGCCGCCTGCGCTCTGGTCCGGTGAGCGGCGCAAGGGGCGCAATGCGGTCATCCAGCCTGTCCGCCCCTCCCACCGCGTCCCGCTCGAGGGCGAGAAGGAGAAGCTCCTGCAGGCCGGCGCCAAGCGCCGCGCCGCGCGCCGGGCCGCCGAGCACGAGCTCCACGCCCACCACGACGACGAGGTGGGGCCACCGGAGGCTCACACCTGACAGGGCGTCCGCAGCCGGTCCGCCGGGCGACGGCACCCCCGGGGCCGGCGCCGGCGAACCGGATCGTCCAAGGGATTTAGGCCCGAGGGGACGGTGACCCTCTCCCCTAGCCCGCACCGGTACCGCCGGGGATGCTGGCGCAGATGCTCGTCTCCGACTTCGTCCAGATCGACCAGCCGTTCGAGGAGGTGCGCGACGAGCTGGTCGCCGCCGGGCCCGACTGGCTCGGGGCCTCGCTGGTCGCCGCCTATGAGGAGGGCGAGCAGCTGAGCCTCCGGGTCAGCTCCGCGATCGGGCCGATCCGGCTCAGCAAGCGGGTCTCGGCGGAGCTCGGCGAGCTGGTGCTCAAGTCCGATCGGGTCACGCAGCCGCTGCGCTGGCGGGCTGCGGGCGCCACCGGCCTCTTCCCCGCCATGGTCGCCGAGCTCGAGTTCACCCCGATGGGGACCTCGATGACCTCGATCAGCTTCATGGGCCGCTACGTGCCGCCACTGGGGCCGCTCGGCCGGGAGGTGGACCGCATGCTCCTGCACCGGCTCGCCCAGGCGAGCGTGCGCGCTCTCCTCTCCCACGTCGTCGAGCGGTTCGCCGGCGGCGACGGACAGCCGCGGCTGCGCGTCACCGGGACCGCCACCGTGCGAGTGGGCGCCGGGTGATCCCAGAGGCGGACGCGGTGCCGGCTCTCCACGCGCTGCGCCCCCCTGCACTCGAGCGCGCCGCTGGAGACGCCCCTCGGGGCCGGACCCACGGG
>Ga0302157_10001204_pt1 | contig 32182 bp, 31 predicted proteins | sample I_Bog_N3_3_FD_193502 | JGI IMG/M metagenome (GOLD analysis project Ga0302157, IMG submission 193502) | Peat permafrost microbial communities from Stordalen Mire near Abisko, Sweden - I_Bog_N3_3 | ecosystem: Environmental > Terrestrial > Soil > Wetlands > Peat | place: Sweden: Abisko, Stordalen...
CAGCACCCCCAGATCGGTGGAGCTGTGCAATCGGGTGGGAACGGCACCCTCGCCGCCCGCGCCGATGGCGACGAACAACGGCAGGAGGTGCTCGTCGGTCGGGTGGTTCTCGGCGGCGAAGGGCGCGAGGCGGCGATAGGACACCATATCGCACATCCGCCGCGCCATGATCGCTGTATCCATCCATTCGGCAAAGCGCGTGACCCATTCGGGCTCGGCGCCGGCATCGCTGCGTTGCAACGCGCGCAAGTTGTGCGTGAAGCTGCCCGAGGCCAGCACCAGCACGTTCTCGCGGCGCAACTGGGTCAGCGCGCGGCCCAGTTGCACATGGTGCCCCGGCCCCAGCGCGCTCTGGATCGAGAGCTGGACCACCGGAATGTCATGCGCCGGCCACATCAGCAGCAGCGGCACCCAGGCGCCATGATCCAGCCCGCGCCGGGGATCGAGCGCGGCGCGCAGGCCGGCATCGCCCAGCAGATCGGCCACCCGCGCCGCGAGGTCTGGCGCGCCGGGGGCGGGATAGGTCAGCGCGAACAGCGCCGGCGGGAAGCCGAAGAAATCGTGGATCGTCTCGGGCGCGGCAGTGGAGGTCAGGCTGGGGACCGCCGTCTCCCAATGCGCCGAGACGACGAGGATGGCATCGGGCCGCGCCAGTTCACCGCCCAGCCCGGCGAGGAAATCCCGCGCCGGGATGTCCTGCAATGCCAGCATCGGCGAGCCGTGCGAGAGGAACAGGGTGGGTTGCATCGATCGTCTCCGCGCCCGGGGGATCGCCGCCGGACGAGATCTAGATAGGCTAATGATTTTCGCATCGCCATCCGCTAATAGAGCAAAGCATATATGCAAAAACGGATAGGCACATGGATTGGGACGACGTCCGCAGCTTTCTCGCCATCGCCCGCGCGCGCAGCCTTTCGGGCGCGGCACGCGATCTCGGCCTGCGCCAGTCGACAATGAGCCGGCGGCTGGCGGCGCTCGAAGCCAAGACCGGCGCGCGGTTATTGCAACGCACCCCGCGCGGCTATGAACTCACCGCCATCGGCGAGGCGGTGCTGGGCAATGCCGAGCGCATGGAGGCCGAGGCCATCGCCGTGGAACGCGCGGTGCAGGGGCGCGATGTGGCGCTATCGGGCACGGTGCGCATCACCACGGTGGAGAACATCGCCGAAGCCCTGCTGCCCCGCGCGGTGGCGCGATTGCAGGCGCAATATCCGGGGATTACCATCGATGTGCTCAGCGATCCGCGCTCCTATAACCTCTCGCGGCGCGAGGCCGATCTTGCCATCCGCATGACCCGTTTCGATGGCAACGATCTGTTCAGCCGGCGCATGGCGATGGCCGCCAGCGCGCTCTATGCCGGCACGGACTATCTGGCCGCGCATGGCGATCCTCTGGCGGGCGGGGCGCATGCGGTGGTCACAGTGCTGGAGGATCACGCCCACATGCCCGAGCCGCGCTGGCTGAACGAGCAAGTCCCGGGCGCGCGGGTGGCCTTGCGCAGCAACGATCGCAGCGTGCAAACGGCGGCGGTGCAGGCGGGGCTGGGGGTCGGGTGCCTGCCCTGCATCATCGCCGATGGCGTGCCGGGGGTCGTGCGGCTCGATGCCGCCGGGCCGGGGCCGGTGCGCGAGATCTGGCTGGGCGTCCATGCCGATCTGCGCCACATGCCCCGCATCCGCGCGGTGATCGATGTGCTGGACGAGGCCTTCGCGCGGATGAAACCCGCGCTGGCCGGGATCGTCGCCGGCTGAACCTCAGCTGCTGGCGACGGTCCAATCCTGCCGCGCCTTCTTTTCGCGCGCCATCGCCGCGTCGGCCTGGCGCAGCGCCTGATCGGGGGTGGTCAGGCGCGGGTCGACCGCGATCACGCCGATGCTCGCCCCGGCATAGTCGAAACCCCAGACGCCCAGTTGGAAATGCCCGCGCGCCTGCGGGGTCAGCCGCGATTCCATCGCCGCGATCGCCGCCGTCTCCTCGCCCGGCAGCGGCCCCAGCCCGATCACCACGAACTCATCGCCCCCCAGCCGGCCCAGCAGATCGCTGACCCGCAGGCCCTGCGCCAGCCGGCGCCCCATCTCGATCAGGAAGGTGTCGCCGGCATCGTGCCCCCAGGTGTCGTTGACCACCTTGAACCCATCGAGATCGATGAACGCCACCAGCACCGCACGTCCCGCGCGCTGCGCCAGTTCGAACAGCCGCCCACCCTCCTCCAGCAGGCAGCGCCGGTTGGCCAGCCCGGTCAGCGGGTCGGTCAGCGCCTGCGCCTCGAGTTGCCCGGTCAGCTCGGCCACCTTCTCGCGCAAGTCCTCGCGCTCGATCTGTCGCTCGATCAATGTGGCGAACAGCGACAATGCCTGGCGCGCGTCATGGGTGATCGGGGTCAGCGCCCCGCCCGCCGCGCACAGCGTGCCGAACAGCGCGCCATTGCCCAGATAGAGCGGCATCGAGAGGAACGTGCGGATGCCGAAGGTCTGCGCGGCAGGGCTATCCGCCCAGCAGGCGGCGACATCGGCGGTGAACGGCTGATCGCCGGCGATGGCGCGCCGGCACAGCGTATCCTCCCACGAGAGCGCCAGCCCCTCGCCGATCTGCATCGCGCCGCTGTTGCGCGCGATCAGGACGCGCTGCACCCCGGCGCCGACATCGACGCGGGTGAGATAGGTCGTCTCCAGCCCGGTCGCCCGCTCCAGCAGGGCCAGCAACGGGCGGGTCAGCGCCTCCAGCGACTGCGCCGCCGCCATCGTCTCCGCGACCCCGCCCAGCAATCGATCCGGCATCACATACCCCTGGCCTGAAGCGCGATCGGCCGCGCGCGACGGCGGACCGGATAAGTGTATAGACGGATATCGGCCGATTTTAACGGCTTTTTACGCCGCCCCCGGCGATTTCTGGCGCACCCGCCGGCATATGCACGCAATAGCCCGCCAGACGCCGCGCCACCGGATAGCCCGCCGCCACCGCGCGCCGCACCGCCGGGGAATAGCGCTTGTCCGAGGCCAGATCGCAACTGCCGACATACGTCACGAAGAACCCGAACTGGCGCGCGCGGATGCGGGCCAGCAGCGGCTGCTCGTCCCAGCGGCCCTCGGCGGTGAGATCGGTGAAGATCGTCGGCTCCCACAGCACCGGCTTGCCCGCGCGGAGCAGCGCCACCATGTCGTCGGAGATCACCGGCCGGGGCGTGGCGCGGATCATCGCCACGACCTGCGCGGCGGCGGGGGCCTCACGCACGCGGCGGGTGAAGTCCTCGTCCACCACATCGATCGTGGCCAGCACCTGCACCGCCACTGCCGCCGGGATCAGCACGCTCAGCAGATCGGGGGCGAAACCGGGGCGCGCCAGTGCAGCGGCCAACACCTCGGCCAGCGTCACCCCGGCGAACATCGCCAACAGGCACATCCACTCGATCAGGTAATTGAACGAGGCACCCGATTTGGCGAGCATCAGCAGCATCAGCATGGTGAGCGCCAGATAGACCACCACCATGGCAAACCGCGCATCGGCGGGGTTGGCCAGCAGGCTGTGCCGCGTCGGCCGCCAACGGAACACCGCCAGATAGCCGATCGCCACATACGTCAGGTTCTGGATCAGGTTGGGCAACAGGATTTGCGGCAACTGCCCCCAATGCACCGGGTTGACGTTATAGACGACGAGATGGCGGAAAAAATCGCCCCGCGTCCCGGCCATCACCAGCGCCGCCACCACCAGCCCGCCGACAATCGCCGTGCCGATCCCCACCACCGCCGCACGCGGGCGCAGCACCAACAGCGTGCCAAACACCGCCGCCGGCGCCGCCAGCGCCGATTGCTTGGTATAGATCGCCGCCACGAACAGCAGCCCCGCCGCTACGGCATAGCCCGGCCGCGTCACCGCGCGCAGGCCGCACCACAACCCGCCCAGGCTCAGCGCGATGAACACCATGTCCACCCGCATCACCAGCGACCAGGCGCGCACCGGCTCGATATCGATCAGGATCAGCGCGGCCAGCACGCCCCCGCCCCAACGCGCCACAGCGCCCGCCTCGGCCCGTGCCAGACCGGCGGAAATCACCGCCACCAGCCCGGCCGCGATCAACGTGCAGCCGATCGAGACCAACCGCCCCGCCGCCAGTTGATCCATCCCCGCCAGCGCCGCCGTCCACCCGGCGAGCAGATGATAGACCGGCGGATAATGGAACACGATCGCCGGCCAGCCATCGATCGGGCCATAGCCCTGCCCGGCCATGATCAGCCGCATCTGCTGCCAGACGATGCCCTCGCCGTAATCGATCTCGAAAGGGAAATGCACCGCCCGGTCGGCCACCGCCAGATAGCGCACCAAGCCATAGACCAGCGCCGCCAGCGCCGCGGCCAGCGCCACCACCGTGCCGCGTCGCCACCACCGCTCAGCCACGCGGGCGGGCCTTGATCAGCATTTGCCCGGCAAACGGCTTGAACGGCGCGGCGAGATAGAGCCGCACCAACGCCGGCGACGCCAGCGGCCATGTTTTCAACGTCAACGGCAGGAAACGCGGCACCACCTGCAACACCTCGTAATCATGGGCGGCGAGAAAATCGGCCAGCCCGACATGCGACCACACCGAAACATGCGTGTAATCATCGTAATAGGCGCGGGCGGCATAGCGGTAATTGGGCTGCATCGCCGTCAATATGCCGCGCGGCGACAACTTTGCCCGCAAAGCCAGCAGCGTTTCGGCCACATCATCCTGCGGCAGATGCTCGAACACATTGCTGGCAAAGGCAAAATCGATGCTGCCATCCTCCACCGCCGCCAGATCGGGCAAGCGCGCGACAATCGGCTCCACCCCCGGCGCCAGATACGCCGCCATCCCGGGCCAGACGTCCAGCCCGATCCGCCGCCGCGCCGTCACATGGTTGATGAACCCGCCATAACCGCACCCCAGATCGAGCACGCAATCGTCCGCCCCGATCCCCCGCGCGAAGTGATGCCGCACCAATGCCCGCCACACGGCATCGCGGCGCGGATCGAAGGTATGGCGCGCGGCGTGATAGCCGCCGCTCACTGCGCCAGCCGCCGCCAGCCGAACAGCATCCCCGCGATCATCCGCAAGCCAACCTGCAACCCGCGCAAGTTGTTGATATTGCCACCCTTGCTCACCCCCACGCGCGGATGGAAGGTGATCGGGCACTCGATCAGAGTGAATCCCCGGCCCAGCAGCGTATCGAGGAAATGCGCGTTGAACTCCAGATTCACCGCCGGATCGAGCCGGGGCAGCAACCGCTCCAGCGCATCGCGGCGGCACAATTTGTAGGTCGTGCCGACATCGGTGATCGTGCCGCGCCCCAGATGCTTGGCCTCCAGCAGCTTGCCGACGAACAGGTTGCCGTAATACATGAAGGTCGTGAGCTGGGTGGCGTATTGGCGCAGCGGCTCGACCGTGCGGGTGCCGTTCACCACATCGCCATGCGGGGCATAGGCCAGCAGCTTGTCGATGTCATAGGCGCGGAAGGTCAGGTCGCCCTCGCAGAGCACCACCAGATCGGTATCGTCGAACCGCACCGCCTCGCTGAGGCAGCGGTAGACACAGCGGCCATAGCCCGGCGCCAGCTCGTTAAAGGTCAACGCGCCCGCCGCCTCGGCCCGATCGAACGTGGCATCGGCGCTGTTGTTGCTGACCACGATCACCCGCGCCACCAGCGGATGCGCGGCAAAATCGCGCACCGCCGCGGCAATCGAATCCTCGTCGTTATAGGCGGTGAGCGCCACCGTCACCCGGCGGTTGGTCAACGGCTGATACCGCACCGGCACTGTCCGCCGCTTGCCATCGAGCAGGAACAGCAGATCGAACAGGATCAGCACCGTGCCGAAGAAGATCGGCATGCCGCTGTACCACACGATCCATTCGTTGATCGGCCGCAACACCGCATTGAGCGCCAGCAGATAGCGCGGCACCACCAGAAACACGCCAAACAGGTACATGGCGATGCCGAAGCAAAAGCTGAGCACACCATAGAGCAGCATCGGCAGATGCGCGGGCGGCTCATGCTCGGCCGCACCGCCGAGGACCTGCGCCAGCACATCGGTTTCCGCCGGGCTCAGCGCATCGGGCGCCGGCCGCACCGCTCCATCAACCGCCGGACCGAAATTGCGCACCCTGACCTGCCTCCCCTGGCGAGAGGCGCCACCGTGGCCCAGTCGTGGTAAACAAAGCGATAATGCGCCCGGATCAGGGCAGCGCATACCCCACGGTGGCCTGCGCGACGATGTGGTCCTCGCTCTCCTGCCAGATGCGCACATCGATGTTGGCCAGCCGCCGGCCCAGCTTCAGGATCCGCGCATCGGCCCAGATCGTCTCCAGCCGGCAGGCGCGCAGAAACGAGATCGACAGGGCATTGGTCACCGCCATCTGCTCTGGCCCGTGGTGCGCGGCGATCACGCCATAGGCCGCGACATCGGCCAGCGCCATCATCGCCGGGCCGGAGATGATATTGCCCGGGCGCAGCATCGCCGGATCGGGATCGAGCCGCATGCGCAGGAACCCCGGCGACAATGCCGCCACCTCGCCCAGCAAGCGCCGGGTTTCGGGCGGAAAGGCAGCATCGAAAAAGGCGGAGACTTCGGCGATGCTGAGTTGCGGTGAATCGACCATCACGTTTGGATCCCAGGTTCTGTGGCGTTCGATGCGCGGCGGAGTTCGGTGACGGCCCAGCCTGACGGTGCAGCCGTGGCGGCCATCCGCCCTGTTCGCAACCGCAAGACCAACCCCTCGACATTCTGTGCCGCGCACTCTTTGACGATTTTGTGCGCCGCGCACAGCCTTTTTTGTGCACCGCGCACAGGCCTTTTGCTTGGCCGCGCGGCGATGGCCAAAATCGCCATTGCCGTCCCCGCGCGCCTGCGCCAATCCTCGCCGCGCAGGGGAGGCAGGCCATGGCGCGGTTCGACTGGGAAGATGCTCTGGGGCTGGAGGCGCAGCTCACCGCCGAGGAGCGGATGATCCGCGATGCCGCGCATGCCTTTGCGCAGGACCGCCTGCAACCGCGCGTGATCGCTGCCTTTGCCAACGAACACACCGATCCGGCGATCTTTCCCGAGATGGGCGCGCAGGGCCTGCTGGGCGTGACGTTGCCGGCCGCATATGGCGGATCGGCGGCGTCCTATGTCGCCTATGGGCTGGTCGCGCGCGAGGTCGAGCGGGTCGACTCGGGCTATCGCTCGATGATGAGCGTGCAATCGAGCCTGGTAATGTACCCGATCCTCGCCTTCGGGTCGGAGGCGCAGCGGCAGGCCTATCTGCCGGGGCTGGCGGCGGGGACGCTGATCGGCTGCTTCGGCCTGACCGAGCCGGAGGCCGGCTCCGATCCCGGGGGCATGCGCACCCATGCGCGCCGGGTCGAGGGCGGCTATGTGCTGAACGGGGTCAAGACGTGGATCTCCAACGCGCCGATCGCCGATGTCTTCGTGATCTGGGCGCGCAGCGAGGCGCACGGCGGGGCGATCCGCGGTTTCGTGCTGGACAAGGGCATGGCCGGGCTCTCGGCCCCCAGGATCGAAAACAAGCTGAGCCTGCGCGCCTCGATCACCGGCATGGTAGTGATGGACGAGGTGCAGGTGCCCGAAACCGCACTGCTGCCCGGGGTCGAGGGGTTGAAGGGGCCGTTCGCCTGCCTCAACCGCGCGCGCTATGGGATCGCCTGGGGGGCGATGGGCGCGGCCGAGTTCTGCATGGCCGCCGCGCGAAGTTATGGCCTCGATCGACACCAGTTCGGCCGGCCGCTGGCCGCGACGCAACTGTTCCAGAAAAAGCTGGCCGACATGGTGAGCGAAATCGCACTGGGGTTGCAGGCGGTGCTGCGTGTCGGCCGGTTGATGGATGAGGGGTCGATGGCGCCGGAAATGGTCTCGATCGTCAAGCGCAACAATGTCGGCAAGGCGCTGGAGATCGCGCGGATGGCGCGCGACATGCATGGCGGCAACGGCATCTCGGGCGCGTATCAGGTGATGCGCCACATGCTGAATCTCGAAACGGTCAATACTTACGAGGGTACGCACGATATCCATGCGCTGATCCTGGGTCGGGCGATCACCGGCATTGCGGCGTTTTGAACCGAAGCCGAAGTGAATGCCGGTTGACAACCGGGGGGCCGGCAGGCATGTTGCATCGCAGCATTTTTGGCATTGAAAACAATGTTTTCCGCCATTTGACCTAGCAGCGTTCGGCGAGAGACAGGGGTTTTATGAAGATCGCAATGGTGGGCTCGGGTTACGTCGGGCTGGTCTCTGGCGCGTGTTTTGCCGATTTCGGGCACGACGTGGTGTGCATCGACAAGGACCCCTCGAAGATCGAGCGGCTGAACGCGGGCGTGATGCCGATCTATGAGCCGGGGCTCGCCGAACTGGTGACGGGGAACGCCAAGGCGGGGCGGCTGTCGTTCACCACCGATCTGGCCGAGGGCATTGCCGGCGCAGCGGCGATCTTCATCGCGGTGGGCACGCCCAGCCGGCGCGGCGATGGCCATGCCGACCTGTCGTTCGTCTATGCGGTGGCCGAGGAGGTCGGGCGTAATCTCAAGACGCCGGCGGTGATCGTCACCAAATCGACCGTGCCCGTGGGCACCGGCGACGAGGTCGAGCGGATCATCGCCGCGACCGGTACCGAGGTGCGCTTCGCCGTCGCCTCCAACCCTGAATTCCTGCGCGAGGGCGCCGCGATCGGCGACTTCAAACACCCCGACCGCATCGTCATCGGCACCGAGGACGAATGGGCCAAGGGGGTGATGAACGAGGTCTATCGCCCGCTGTTCCTCAACAAGTCGCCGATCCTGTTCGTGGCGCGGCGGTCGTCGGAGCTGATCAAGTATGCGGCCAATGCATTTCTGGCGGTGAAGATCACGTTTATCAACGAGATGGCGGATCTTTGCGAGAAGGTCGGCGGCAACGTCCAGGATGTCGCGCGCGGGATCGGCATGGATGGGCGGATCGGATCGAAGTTCCTGCACGCGGGGCCGGGGTATGGCGGTTCGTGCTTCCCCAAGGACACGCTGGCGTTGCTGAAGACCGCCGAGGATTATGACTCGCCCGTCCGCATCGTCGAGGCGACGGTCAAAACCAACGAAACCCGCAAGCGTGCGATGGGCCGCAAGGTGATCGAGGCTTTGGGTGGCCCCACCCAGGCGCGCGGCAAGCAGGTCGCGTTGCTGGGGCTGACCTTCAAGCCCAACACCGACGACATGCGCGATGCACCGTCGATCGCCATCGCGCAAGCTTTGCAGGATGCCGGCGTGTCGGTCACCGCCTATGACCCGGAGGGCATGGAGATGGCCCTGCCCTTGATGCCCGGCGTGGTGATGAAGGACAGCGCCTATGCCGCCATCGAGGGCGCGGATGCCGTGGTGATCGTCACCGAGTGGGATGCCTTCCGCGCGCTCGATTTCGAACGCATCCGGGGGCTGGCCAGGGCGCCGGTGTTGGTGGATCTGCGCAATGTCTACGATCCCGCCGATGTGCGCGCCAAGGGGTTCAGCTACACCAGCGTCGGGCGGCTCTGACCACCGCTGACGCCGCGCCTCTCAGCGTTGCGTCAGCTTCAGCAAAGCCTCGACCGCATTCAGCCCATCCACCGAAGCGACCGCCAGATCGATCGGGCGCCCGCCCAGCTCATCGCTATGGGCGTTCATGAACGCCAAGGCGTCCACCGAACCCAGCGTGGCGATGGCGAGTTGCAGGATACGGCCCTGCCGCGCCGCCGCCTCACGCGGGAGGGGGGTGCCGCTGGCGCGGCGGAACGGCCTAGACATGGGTGACTTCGCCCGCGGCGCGACGCTGACGGCTGGCTTCAACCTCGGTGGCGCGGACGGCCAGGGCCGTCCAGGCCGCCGCCGCCCGCAGGCAGCGCGCGCGGACATTGTCGAGTGAGCTGAGATCGGCTTCGCGCAAGCTGTTCTCCGCGCAGGCGGTGTAGAATTCGTGCGTGGCCGACATGTGGCTCCTTTCCGCTCGCGGGGCGAGCGTGGGCAGGTGGCGGACGATCAGTCCACCATCTCCGCCACGATACGGCGGAGTTCGGCTAAGGGAAGAGTGCCGGAGATCCGGCTGGTGCGCAGGCCGGCTTGCGGCAGGCGGGTCAGATAAGTCGATTGAACAGACTTCGAATGGTAATCGTGCATGTAAAGTAGGGTAACTCGTGATTTTGCCGCGCGTGGCGGTGTTTTGAACAGGGATAGAGGCCGGACGTTGCGCCCGGTGGATCGGCTCGGATACGACGCGGGGGTCACCGGGGGCCGTCAGGCCCGCCCGGTGACCACCCAGCGCTGGATCAGGCGTTTTCCAGATTCACCGCAGCGGGCTTGCCACGACGATCGGCTTCGATCTCGTAACGCAGGCGCTGACCGGCGTTGAGCGTGGTCATGCCGGCGCGCTCGACGGCGCTGATGTGGACGAAGCTGTCGTTGCCGCCATCATCGGGCGCAATGAAACCAAAGCCTTTGTCGATATTGAAGAATTTCACAGAACCGGTAGGCATGTCGATATCTTTCACGATACGGGGAAGCCGCCCGCGAAACGCGGGGGCGGGAGAGCTTGCAGCGTGAAAAGGAAAGAGAGCCCGATGGGTTCGGATTCCGTCGCAGGCGACGTTAGCCCTGCGGATATGGCCCGCTCCCCCGCAAAAGTCAACCCCGCCCGGCCTCAACGCCCTTGCCAGAGGTCCGGCCGCTTGGTGCAGACCATGTCTAACGGCACCTCTGTCACCGCCTGAAACGCCCGGATCATGGGCTCCCAAAGGGCGGGGGTGGCCACATGGTGCAACTCTGGCGAGACCTGACACAGGCGATAACCGGCATCGCGCAACCGGTGCAGATCGGCCGCCGGCAAGGGCGCGCCGGAGAAGCAATCGACCCACACCCAATCCACCCGCCGCCCTTGCGCCCGCAAGTAATCGGCCAGCCGCAGGGCCGATTCGCTGGCCTCGATTTCCGAAACACGCACGGCAAACCGCGATTCGCCCGCCAGCGCGTGTTTGCGGATATAGGGCAGGCTTTCATCGAGGATGCAGAAATCCGCCACCCCGCGCCGCGCCAACAGGTCCAGCAGGACCGGCTCCAGCCCCTCCTCCTTGACGTTGGCGATCAGGAAGCGATGCCGCCAGTGCGCCAGCCATGCGCCCAGTTCCACGCCATCAGTGGAAAACGGATCGTGGACCAGCAACAGCCGATCACCATGGTTGCGGATGTCGATCTCCACGCCGCAGTCGAGCGGCACGGCCTGCAACTGGGCAATGGTGTTGCAGCGGTGGTGAACCACGATCATCGCCGCACCGCCCGCCGCAGCGCCCAAACATAGGCAAACGTCCGCCGGATCAGCCGCAGCCGCGTGCGCCAACTGCCCCCGCCCTTGGCCTCGCCATGCGCGCGCGGGGCAAACACCACGGGGATCTCGCCGATCGGCACCCCCGCCTGCCGCGCGCACCACAGCAGATAGAGATCGAGCGAGAAATCCAGCGGTGCGCCCGCGCGCAGATGCGCCTCGTAAAACGCGCGTGAGAACAGCTTGGGCTGGGCGTTCACATCGCTGACCCGTACCCCCAGCAGCGCCGAGGCGACCACCTGCATCCCGGCGGTGAACAGCGTCTCCATCAGCGCGCGGTTCTGGCGCCGCCCCTTGACCACGCCCCCGGTGCGATCGAACGCCGCCAAAGCGCGCAGCACATCGGCGGGATCGGTCTGCATGTCGGCATGGGTCCAGGCGAGCACATCGGCCTCGGCCGCCGCCAACCCTGTGAGAATGCCGTGCCCATAGCCCCGGTTCACCGCCACCCGCAGCGAGCGGATCTGCCCCTGCCCCGCCAGCTCGCGCGCCATCACCGCATCGCTGCCATCGGTCGAGCCGTTGTCGACGAGGATCGCCACCACATCCCCACGCCCGGCCAGACAGGCCCGCAATCGCGCAACGATCAGCGGGATGTTGTCGCGCTCGTTATAGCAGGGGATGACGATCGCCAGCCGGGTCATCGCACCCAATCCTCCGCCGCCGCAAACGCGCGCCAATAGGCCAACGATGCCTCATAGGCCTCGTAATCCGCCGGGGTGCCCCAGCAGATGTAGCGATCGACCTCCAGCACGCGCACATCGAGGCCGGCGGCCAAGGCATGATGCACCACCTGATCAACGTAGAACTCGCCATTGATGCGATCCTCGGCGGCGATCATGCGATCGGCCAGCGTCACGAAATCGCGCCCCCGGCGGAACCAGAACGTGCCCACCACCGCATGATCGCGCATCGGCGTGGCGCTGACCGGCTGCTTGATCGCGGTGCCGGTGACGCGATCGCCCTCGGTGTGCAGCCAGCCATAGGCCTGCGGCTTGGCCAGCACCGCCGGGTTGTTGCGGAAGGTGAACACCAGCACATCGGCGGTTTCAGTGCCCTGCGCAAACCGCGCCTGATCGATGTCCATGCCATTGTCGCAGGCGGCGATCAGCAGCGGCGCATCGTTATCGATCGCCGCCCGCGCCAGCAGGCAGGTCGCCGCCTGCCCCTCGGTCAGCCGATCCACCACCACGCAGCGCGCCTGTGGATAGTACGCGCGCAGCACCGCATCCACCCCATCGCGCAGATGGAAATCGCGCACCACCAGCGTCAGGTCGGCGGCGCGCGCGTCCACCGGCAAGTCCTCGATCGCGGCGACCACCATCGGCACCTGCCCTGCGCGCCGGCGCACCGACACCGGGATCACCGGCTTGTGCAGGGCATAACCCGCCTCGGCAAACCGCGCGCCGGCACCGGCCATCGGAATCAGCACGTTCATCGCATCACCCACCACAGATAGTCGGCCAGATCCTCCGGCGTGCCCCACTGGCAGAAGTGGCGGATGCCGCCGGGCACCGCCACGCGCAGACCATCGGCCACCATCGCGTTGTAGACCATCGAGACATAGTATTCGCCATTGATCGCCTCGCCCCGCGCCATCAACGCGGCGGCATAGCGCTTCAGCAACCGCCCCGAGCCGAACCAGTAGGCCCCCGGCGAATGCAGCCCCTGCGTCTTGTCGGCGGTGAAGCCGTGCTTCTCGCGGATCTCGGCGAGCAGGCCGTCGGCATCCACCCGGCACGCGGCATAAAGATTGTGCGCCGGCAACAGATGCGGGTGAAAGCCGGTGTAGCACGGCACGGCGCCATCATATCCGCCTTCGGCCATGTCGCGCAGGAACGCCGAGAAATCCCAGTGCATGTAGTAATCGCAATAGGAGACGAGCACCGGGGCGTCGTCGTCGATCGCATCGGCAGCCTGCATGATCGCCGCCACTGGCCCGGTCTTGGCGCCGGGGATGCCGACGATCCGGCCATCGGGCGCGAGGCCGGCCAGCACATCGCGCATCGGCGTCTCGGCCAGATGCCGGTCACGGCAAATGAACAGCGGCGCGGCGGCGCCGGGAAACATCCGCAGCACCCAGGCGATCATCGGCTGCCCGTGCACCGCGATCAACGGCTTGGGCGCGGTGTACCCCGCCGCCGCAAACCGCGATCCCAGCCCCGACATCGGGATCACCAGTTGCACGCTCATCGCGCCATCCGCTGGCGGTGCTTTTCCGCCTCCATGTCGGTCAGCACGGCGGCCTCCCCGGCGGGCAACCAGCGCAGGGTCAGCCCCGCCGCCGGCACCGCGCGCGCCAGCCAGCGCGCGGCGGCCAGCGTCTCGGCCCCGGCGCGGGTGGCGGCCAATGCCGGATCGGCATGGAACACCGCCTGATCGGGGAATAGCAACCCCGGCACATCGCCGACCGCATTGGCCGCAAAATCGGGCACCGCAGGATAGGCCGCGCGGATCCGCGCCACCACCGCCCCATGCCGCACCAGGGCCTCCGCCGGGCCCGCGCCCACCACGATCAGGCCGTGGTTTTGCAGGAACAGCACCTCGGGCTGGCGCTCCACCAGCGCTGCAACCCGCGCCGTCAGCGCCAGACCGGGCGTGGCATAGGGCACCCACACCGCCCCCGGGAACAAGGTCGCCACGCGCGCCGCGCCGTCCTCGGCACAGGTCAGCAGGTTGGCCCAGACGGAATGGCTGTGCAGCACGCAAGCGCCGAGCAGCGCATGAAACCCCGTCTCGATCGAGGGCCGCGCGCCCGCCGCCGCGCAACGCGCCAGCAAGGCGGCATAATCCGCCTCGTCCGCGCACGCGCCCAGCCCCGCCACCAGCGCCCGCCAATCGACCTCGACGAAGCCGCCGTCATCGATATCCGCCAGCGTCCGGCCAGAGGCCTTGATCGCCATCGCCCCGCCGCGCTTCAGCGAGGTGTTGCCGCCCCCGCCCTGGATCGCCGCGACATCGGCCCCCAGTGCGCGCGAGGCCGCCACCAATGCGGCCCGGTCAGTCATCGTCGCGCTCCCACCCGTGGAACATGCAATAGGCGGTGAACAGTTGCACCAGCCCGCTCCACCCGTCCAGCCAGCCGGGATCGTAGAGCCCCAGATGCTCCAACGCGGTGACATGCCGCTCGCCCAGCACCTGTACCTCGCCGGCGGTCAGGGCCTCGTCGAAGACAATCACCTGCCGGTCGTTGCCGTCATAGTGGTGGTGGACGCCGTCAGGCAGGATCGCCGCCAGATCGGCCAGCAACGGGTCGAGGAAGAACTCGTTGGAGAGCGTCAGTTGCAACTGCTCGGCAAAGCGGGCGTCGGCGGTGCCGATGGCCTGATCCTCGGGCGTGGTAGCCAACAGGATCGCCACCACCAGATCGGCATGTTGCGCCTGCGCGGCGATATAGCGCGCCGAATCGTCCGCCCGCGCGGCGATGGCAGCGATCACCTCGGCCTTGGTGTAGTTGCGGCGGGCCATGTCGCGCACGATCTTGCGATGGGTGACCAGCACCGGATCGGGCCGCACGAACAGCCGCAGGTCATAGAGTTCGCGCGCCGAACGCAGGTAAAACGTGTGCAACCCTTCATAGACGATCACCGGGCGCGGATCGATCGCCACCGCCTCGGCGAACTGGCCGGTGTCGTGGTCATAGTGCCGGCGCTGGATGCGGCGGTTGCGGCGCAGCGCCTTCAGGTAATCCAGTTCGGCATGGAGTTCGTTGGCGCGCGGATCGAGGTGGGTGAGGTCCTGCCAGCGCTCATCGCCGCGCTGCCAGCGGTGCATGTCATCGCCGCAGATCACATCCAGCCGCGTCGGGCCGAACAGGTGCTGCAACGCCTCGGCCAGCGTCGTCTTGCCCGATCCGGAATCACCGGCGATCCCCAGCATATAGGGCCGCGCGCGCAGCCGCGACCGTTGCGGCCGCCTCACCCCGCGATCGAACACCAGCGCGCAGTTCACCAGCAGCGCCGTCTGCAACAACGTGAAGGCGAGGTTGGCCAGCATCGCCGGATCGATCCCGCGCGCCGCCGCCATCGCCGCCAACGAGCCCCCATCGGCACCCGGCCAGAGCGTCAGGTAATCCGACCCCGGTATCACCGCGAAGTAGGCGAAATAGGCGAGATGCAGCAAGGCAAACGCCGCCAGCCAGGCCCGATCGATCCGCGCATAGAAATACACGAACCACGGCATCACCCAGTAATACCAACCCGGCGCCGGCGGAATGAACAGCAGCAGCGCGCCATAGGCCGCGCCCAGAAACAGCACGAACAGATCGCGGTTGCCGATCCGCATCTGCCACGCCGCACAGAGCAGCACGACAATCACCGCCGGCACCGGATAGAGCCGCAATCCCCCCGCCGGCAGCGCCAGCGCCAGCACCTTGTCCTGCTGGGCATTGAGGAACACCATCTGGACAAAGCCGTGGCTGGCCAGGAACGGCAGCAACAGCGCCGCCATCACCGCAATCGCGATCCCCGCATAGCGCAGCACCGGACGCCACCGCCGATGCTCCTGCCACAGCCAGATCAGCGCAAAGGGCAGGATCAGCACCATGTGCGCCTTGGTCGCCACCGCGAGGCCCAACAAGGCCGCCGACCGCCCCGGCCGCCCGGAGAACAGGTAATAGGCCGCGATCAGCGTGAAGCCCATCGGCAGCACATCCAACTGCCCGTGCAGGTAGTTGATATAAAACAGCACCGGATTGGCCCGATAGAGCCACAGCACCCGGTGAACTCTCTGGCGCAACCACCGCCCCAGCACCAGCAGGATCGCCAGATCCGCCAGCAGCACCGGCAGCCGATCGACGAACAACAGCGCGTGCAGCGGCAACGCCTGCACCCCAGCCATGGCCAAAGCCAACCGCGGCAACGACACCGCCGCCAGCATCACCGGCCCATAGGGAAAGGCATCGGGCCGATGCGCCGCCCAGAACGCGTCATAGGGGCTGTCCAGCGGATGGCGGACGAAGGCCTCGATAAACGGCACGAACAGGTGGGCATAGTTCCACCCCGAGAACATCCCCGCCGCCGCCAGTTTCAGCGCCAGCACCGCCCAGAACAGCCGCGATCCCCGGATCTGCCCGATCCACCGGCCGACATTGCCGAACCCGCCGCGCGCGCTCATGCCGCGAACACCAGCCAGCGCGTGCCGATATAGTTGATGCAGGTGCTCTGCGCGATCGTGGCCAGCGCCCCCAGGCGCGGATCGATGCCGAACCGCCGCACCAGCACCGCCAACAGCACATACCCCGCCGCCAGCGACACCGCATAGACCGCCAGATAGCGCGCGATCACCCCCGCCCCGCGCGCGCCATGGCCGGCATAAGTCCAGCGATGGTTGAGGACAAAGCCCACCACCACGCCCAGCAGGAACCCCGCGACATAGGCCGGCCCATAGCCCACCCCCGCGCGCAACAGCCCCCAGTAGAGCCCATAATTCACCACTGTGGAGACCACCCCCACCGCCAGAAAGCGCGGCAAGGTGGCGCGGATGCTGTGCGTGCTCATGCCGGCTCGCCCGCCAGATCGATCAGCCCGGCGGCGATCCCGCAGGCCAGCGCCCCGCGCACATCCTTCTCCGGCGAATCCCCCAGCATCACCGCCCGCTCCGCCGCCACCCCCAGCTTGGCCAGCGCACTGCGGAACAGGCGTGGATCGGGCTTTTCCGCGCCGATTTCCTCCGAGGTGACGAGATGGGCCACCGCATCGCCCAGCCCCAGTCGCGCGAGCTTGCGGATCTGCACCGCCGCGGTCATGTCGGTGACGACGCAGACCGGCACCCCCGCCGCCGCGCAGCGCGCCAGAAACCCCACCGCCGCCGGATGCGGCACCATCGCCGCGATGAAGTGCTGCCAATAGACCGCCTCCAGCCCCAGCGCGCGGGCGAACCCTTGCGGCAGGGCCAGCGCCTCGGCCATCGCCTGAAACGCGAACAGGCGCGAGCGGCACGCCCCCTGCCCCGCCAGCCGCAGCGTCACCACATCGCGCGCGGCGCGATAGCGCGCGGCGAAATCCGCGATGCCGAGCCCCAGCGGGTCCGCCGCATGGGCCGCCGCCAGACCCTGCGCATGGCACGGGGCATAGTGGTAGAGCGTGTCATCCAGATCGATCAACACGCCGGCAAAGGCCTCTGGCGCGATGTCGGCAAAGCGGGTGGGGGGCGGAGTCATCGGCTCAATCCCCGAACCAGCCGGCCACGACCGTGCCCGCCGCATCGCGCGCCAGTTGCACCGGGGCGCTGAACCGCACATCGACGGCGGCGATATCGGCGATGGGCGCGCGCAGCGGGAACAGCAGCAGGCCACCCCGCGCGGGCAAGGCCGCCACCGGCGCGCCGGCCACCACCCCGCCATTGCGCAGATGCAGATGCGCGATCACCTGGACCGGTGCCGCCAAGGGCCGCGCGATCACCGCCAGCGACACCAGTTGCCGCCCCGCCAGCGGTGGTTCGGGCAACAGCACTTGCGTCAGCGGCGGGCCGGCAAAGCGCGCGCGCAACCCCGGCCCAAATCCGGGCGTCAGCGAACGGCAGCCATACCCCAACACCCACCCCGCCGGATCGATCGGCACGCAGAGCGGATGCACCCGGGCGTCGATCTCATCCGCCAGCGGGCCCCATTGCGAGACCGGCGCGAGGTAGGCATCGTGGATATCGGGCGCGATGTTGCTGTCGTGCCGCAGCGGGCTGATCACCACCGCCACGATCGCCGCCGCCCAGACGGCAAACGCCGCCGGCCCGCGTGCGCCCATCCCACCGGCCAGCCCCAGCACGATCAATTCCGCCCCCAAAAAGGCAGGCAGATTCTGCCGGATCAGGAACAGGCCGGCAAGCCGCGGCTGGCCCAACCAGTCATCGCCCAGCGTCAACGCCAACAGCGCGAAATTGCCCGCCAGCACCAGCGCGCCGCAGAGGATCAGCGCCCTTTCCGACGCCTCGCCCAGCCGCGCCCGCCGCGCGATCCACAGCACCAGCATCGCCCCCGCCACAACCTTCGCCATCGGCGGCAACAAGGCCCCGCCCGGCACCACCGCCGCCGTCAGGAACCCCAGCGACAGCACGCCCGCCCCGACGCCCCGCGCCGGCAGCGAAAACACCATATGCTGGGGCATCGCGCCGGCGCCGTGGCTCAGGGCGATGCGCGCGAGTTGCACCCCCGCCACCACCGCGCAGGTCAGCACCACCAGCCGCATCCGCCGCCCACCGCGCCATGCGGCCAGCACCAGCGGCGGCAGCACCGTCAGCACCCCCGGCTTGGTCAGGCACAGCACCGGCAACAACCAACCGCCGCGCCCCGGCGCCGCCCCCGGCCGCGCCAGCCCCAAAGCCGCCACCGCCGCCATCGGCAGCACCGCCAGATAGATCACGTTGATGAAATTGGTCGTCTCGAAATCGAGCACCAGCAGCGCCACCAGCGCCGCCAGCCACCGCACCCCGTCGGACGGCACCAGCGCGCGAAACCGCCGCGCCGTGATCCCCGCCGCCAGCGCACAGCCACCGACGATACCCACCGCCGAGAGCCACCACGGCCACCACGCCGCCGGCATCCACCCCCCGGGCAGCGCCAGCAACCGTTGCGTCAGCGGGATATAGCCAGCGTCGGTGGCAAACAGCCGTTGCGACCAATCCGCCGCATGGGCCGCCACCCAGTAATTGGTCGCACCCTCGGCCCAGACGGCGCCGCTGGCCAGCCAGGCGCCCTGGATCAGCGCCAGCCACAGCCCATAGGCCGCCAGCAGCAGCAGAAACCCTCGCACGCCATTGAAACGCAAGGCAGCCCCCCTTAGCCCGGCCTTCAGCCGTGGCACGCGCCCGCCCCTTGCGCAAGGGGGGCGGGGGTTCAGCCGGCCGCCGCCACCTCGGCCGGATCGCCCAGCACCAGCCCGACCCGTTGATGCAGCGCGACCGGCATGACATCGAGGATCGCGTCCACGCCATCACTGGCAGCACCGCCCGCCTGGGCCATGATCATCGCCATCGGGTTCGCCTCGTACATCAGCCGCAGGCGCGCCTTGCCGGGGGTGCGGCTGTCGGCCGGATAGAGGAACACGCCGCCGCGCTTGAGGATGCGCTGCACCTCGGCCACCAGCGAGGCTGTCCAGCGCATGTTGTAATCGCGCCCCAGCGGCCCCTCGCTGCCGGCCACGCGCGCGTCGATGAAGCCCGCCACCGCCGGCGACCACTGCCGCCGGTTCGACATGTTGATGGCAAACTCAGCCGTGCCGTGGGGCAGGCGCATCGGCCCGTCGGTATGGCCCCAGATGCCACGCGCGCGATCCAGCGTGAACTCGTGCACGCCATCGCCCAGCGTCAGCACCAGCAGCGTCTGCGGGCCATAGAGCACATAGCCCGCCGCCAGTTGCCGCGATCCGGGTTGCAAGAAATCGGCCTCGACCACGGCGCGGCCTGTGGGCGCGGGCAGCACCGAAAAGATCGTGCCCACGGTCAGGTCGATATCGATGTTGCTGGAACCATCGATCGGATCGAACAGCAGCAGATAGCGGCCATCGGCATGAGGCAACGCATGGATCGTCTCCATCTCCTCTGACGCCATGCCGGCTAGCGCCGGGCTGTGGTCAAAGGCCGCCAGCAGCATGTCGTTGGCGATCACGTCGAGCTTTTTCTGCACCTCGCCCTGCACGTTTTCGCGGCCATGGCTGCCCAGCACGCCGCCCAGCCCGCCCTGCGCCACGGTGGCGCCGATCTGCGCGCAGGTCGCGGCCAACGTGGCGATCAGGTCGCGCAAATCGGGCGCCACCCCCGGCTGATCGGCAAGAAACGTGTCGAGGCGCATGGAGATCAGCCCTTGGTGGTCGAAGCGGCGTTGATCTCGGCGATCGCGGCGGCGAGCGTGGCATCGAATGTGGCGTCGTCCATGCCCGCGCGCAGATCATCGAGCAAGGCCCGGCTGAAGCTGGCGATAATGCCGCGGTTTTGCGCCAGTTCGGCGCATGCCTCGGCGCGGCTGTAGCCCCCCGACAGCGCCACCACCCGCAGCACGCGCGGGTGATCGACCAGCGCATCGAACGTGCCCGCCACCGCCGGCAGCGAGAGCTTGAGCATCACCTGCTCCGCCCCCGGCAGCGCATCAAGCGCGGCCAGCAAGGCATCGCGCAGCAGGTGATCGGCGGCGGCGCGGGTGGGGCTGGCGATGTTGATCTCGGGCTCGATGATCGGGACAAGACCGGCGGCCAGCACCGCCTCGCCCAGCGCGCATTGCTGGGCCACGACGGCGGCGATGCCCGGCGCATGGGCGTCATGGATCACCGATCGCGCCTTGGTGCCGAACATGCCAAGGCCCCGCGCCCGCGCCAGCAGATCGGCCAGCTCCGGGATCGGCCTCAGCAATTGCACGCCGTCGGCCGCAGCCTCCAGCCCCGTGTCGATCTTGACGAAGGGCACGATCCCGCGCCCCGCCAGCCAATGCGGCACCGGCATGGCGTTGACCAGACCGTCCATCGTCGCCTCGAACAGGATCGCACCCAGCACTGTCGCGCCGGTGAAGCTGGGTGAGGTCATGATCCGGCAACGCATCTGGTGGATCAGCGCGAACATCCCGGCATCGCTGTGCCACGCATCGGGCGCCAGGCCATAGCCGGCCAGCGCCTTGGGCGTCGAACCGCCGCTCTGGTCCAGCGCGGCGATGAAGCCGGCACCGGTAGCCACGCGTGCCTTCATGTCGGGGAATTGCATCGGTGGCATCCTTGTGTATGGGCGGGCTTTGGCCAGCCTATGGTTACATTACCAATATGACAACATTGCACAAGCATTGGCCTGACCTGATGTGGCGCAACATCAACGTGGGACGTGACGCAAGGCGGTTTGGCCGACACCGGCAAGCGGGCATGGCCGATCGCTCGCCAAGGGCCGTCGATCGGCACGACCAACGCATTCGGCACGATTTTTCCGCAAACCCGCCGGAATCGCGGACAACCCGAGGCGGCAACGCACCCCGGTTCTCTGGCCACCGCAATTGGATAGACCAATTGACTTGCGCCTGCCACCGCCCTAGGCTCCGCCGCCAATCGGCACGATAGGCCAAGCCGCGCATCATGGGGAGTGCCTGCATTGGGTGACGTCAGCACATCGTCGCACGAAACCGACGCGCCGGGCGCCACCGGCCCGTTCATTCTGGCGATCGATCAGGGCACGACCTCCACGCGCACGCTCGTGTTCGATGCCGCTCACCGGGTGATCGCCAGCGCCCAGGCCGAGTTCCCCCAGCACTATCCCGACGACGGCTGGGTGGAGCACGATGCCGAGGACATCTGGCGCGACACGCTGGCCACGATGCGCGGCGCCTTGGCCAAGGCCGGCCTCTCCGCCGCCGACATCGCCGCCATCGGCATCACCAACCAGCGCGAGACAGTGGTGTTGTGGGACCGCGCGACGGGCGAACCGCTGCACCGCGCGATCGTCTGGCAGGATCGGCGGACCGCGCCGGTCTGCGCCGAACTGCGCGCCGCCGGGCACGAGCCCTTGGTCCAGGCGCGGACCGGGCTGCTGCTCGATCCCTATTTTTCCGCGACCAAGCTGGGATGGCTGCTCGACACCGTGCCCGGCGCGCGGGCGCGGGCGGAGGCCGGCGAACTGGCCTTCGGCACGATCGACAGTTTCCTGCTCTGGCGGCTGACCGAGGGGCGGCTGCACGCCACCGATGCCACCAATGCCAGCCGCACATTGCTCTATGACATCCACGCCGGGCAGTGGTGCCCGGATCTCTGCGCACTGTTCCGCGTGCCCGCCGCCGTCTTGCCCGAGGTGCGCGACAGCGCCGGGGCGTTCGATATGACGCGCCTGTTGGGCGGCGAGATCCCCATTTGCGGCATCGCCGGCGATCAGCAGGCGGCGCTGGTGGGGCAGGCCTGCCTGTCGCCAGGGCAGGCCAAGATCACCTATGGCACCGGCGGGTTCATGTTGCTCAACACCGGGGGGCGCGCGGCGGTGTCGCGCCAGCGGTTGCTGACGACGATCGCCTGCCGCGTCGATGGCGCCACGCAATATGCCATGGAGGGATCGCTGTTCGTCGCCGGCGCGGCGATCAAGTGGTTGCGCGACGGGCTGGGCGTGATCGTCGAGGCGCGCCAGACGCAGGCCATGGCCGCCGCGCTGGCCGATAACGGCGGCGTCTATATGGTGCCGGCGTTTGTCGGGCTCGGCGCGCCGCATTGGTGCACCGAGGCGCGGGGGATGCTGACCGGGCTGACCTTTGGCAGCACGGCGGCGCATATCGTGCGCGCGGCGCTGGAATCGGTGGCGTTCCAGACCGCCGATCTGGTCACGGCGATGGCGGCGGATGGCGCGGGGGCGCTGGCGGCCTTGCGCGTGGATGGTGGCATGGCGGCCAACGACTGGTTCTGCCAGTTTCTGGCCGACATCCTGGCGATCGCTGTCGAGCGACCCGCCAACCTCGAAACTACCGCATTGGGCGCGGCTTTGCTGGCGGGGCATGGCAGTGGGGCATGGCCCGATGCGCTGGACGGCGCGCGGGCGGCGGGCACAGTGCGATTCGCCCCCCGCATGGCCGCAACCGAGCGCGCCACCCTGATCGCGGCGTGGCAGGCGGCGGTGCGCCGGGCGATGCTGACCTGAGGGTTTGACCCCGCTCAAATTGGACTGACCAGTAAATCCCACCGGGCTTCGCACCGGGGCTGTCTGCCTGGATTTTTCGCGCGCGCGGCGCTTTGTCGCCATGGCGCCGGGGCGTGCAGGTGGCTGCGCCGCCACAATGCCCCATCCATCGCAATTTGGTCATAGTATACCCGGCATAGTGGATTGACCAATTTTCCAAAATGGTCTAATCCACCTGCAATAACCGTTAAGGGAGGGATACGTATGCGAAATTCTGCACTGCTGGCTGGCGTTGCGTTCGGGTTGATCGCCACGCCGGCGCTGGCCCAGACGGCTCCGGCTGCGGCCCCCACCAGCGGGCTCGCCGAAATCGTCGTCACCGCCACCAAGCGCGCGTCGAACCTGCAGAACGTGCCGGTGGCCGTCACCGCGATCACCGCATCGGCGATCCAGAACCAGCGCATCAGCGAATTTGGCGACCTCACCCGCGCCGCCGCCTCGCTGACCCTGACCGAGAGCACCGCATCGCCCAACAACGCGATCATCCTGCGCGGCATCGGCACTTATGCCTTCTCGATCGGCGTGGAGCCCAGCGTCGCGGTGATCATCGACGACGTGCCCGTGGTGCAGCAGGCCCAGGCCTTCGACAATATGAGCGACGTCGAGCGCATCGAGGTGCTGCGCGGGCCGCAGGGCACGCTGTTCGGCAAGAACGCCAGCGCCGGCGCGATCAACATCGTCACGCAGGATGTCGCGCGGGCCCTCTCGGGCAGCGTCGCCGTGACTGCCAGCACCGACCGCGATTACAAGGCCGAGGCCAGCATCTCCAGCCCGATCACCGAAGCGATCGGTTTCCGCCTCAGCGGTTATTACAATAACTATGCCGGCAACGTACGCAATTACACCACCGGCGGGCTGCTCAACGATCAGGAATCGTGGGGCCTCCACGGCAAGCTGAAGATCGAGCCGACCTCGCGCACGACGATCCTGCTGAACGGCGCCTACTCGCGCGAGCACAACCGGGGCACCGCCGCGCCGTTCCGTTATGTCGATCTGAACTACATTCCTGCCGGCAAGACCAGCGCCGTTGTGCCGAACTACAATGGCGTGTCGATCCTGCCCGATCTCAAGAACATCACGCTCGGCGCCGGCAACTACGCGATCTATCAGGATAACCCCGGCTACACCGACAACCGGCAGGCGACCTTCAGCGGCAAGATCACCCAGGACCTGGGCTTTGCCAACCTGATCTCGGTGACGAGCTATCAGGATTGGAAGTACAAGTTCGCCGCCGATGTCGACAGCACCGACCTCAACGTCAACGGCACCAAGCCCGATGTCACCAGCCCGGTCGGGCCGGTGATCGGCGTCAACCAGTCGGGGCCCTATCACGCCACCGAATTCACCCAGGAACTGCGCCTGGCCTCCAAGGGCAATGGTGCGCTCAACTATGTCGTCGGCGCGTTCTATGCCAACGCCGCCACCACCCGCGATTTCACGCGCGGCCCGGCGCTGCTGCTGGCGCAATGGCACGGTTATGAAGGCACGCGCAGCCTCGCGGCGTTTGCCGGCGTGGACTACAAGCTGCCCACCAAGACCACGATCAGCGTCGCCGGCCGCATCAACAACGAGCGCATCCAGGACGCCTTCGTCAACGAACTGGCCAGCGCCACCTCCTATGTCTCGCCGACCAACATCGGCACTTGCGCCGCGGGCAGCTCTGGTTGCGCCGGCCGCCATGTCGATACCGTGGGCACGTGGAAGGTCGCGCTGAATCAGGAACTGGCGCCGCGCGTCTCGGCCTATGGCAGCGTCGCCACCGGCTACAAGGGCTATGCCTTCGACATCTCGTCGGGCTACACCCCGACGCGCACCGCCAATCCGGTGAAGGCCGAGCACTCGACCTCGTACGAAATCGGGCTGAAGAGCCGCTGGCTGCAAAACCGGCTGCAAGTCAACGTTGCCGGGTTCTACACCAACTACAACAACTTCCAGGCACAGTCCTCGCAGTACATCAACGGCGTGCTGCAGCAGAAGCTGAACAACGTCGGCAAGCTGCGCACCAAGGGTGTGGAAGTGGAAACCCAGGCCCAGCCGACGCCGTGGCTGCATCTCGACGGCTCGTTCGCCTATACCGATGCCAAGGTCGTCTCGTTCCCCAACGCGGCGTGCTATGCCGGGCAGGCGGCGACGGGCACCGGCTGCGCGGCCTCGACCAACCCGGTGGGGCTGGGCAATGTGCAGGACCGTTCGGGCACGCAACTGCCCAACAGCCCCAAGTTCAAGTTCAACGTCGGCGCCACGGTCGAGCAGGACCTGAACGCCGGCACCAAGGGCACCTTCAACGTCACGTACCAGCACCAGAGTGGCATCAACTTCGACCTGCTGGGCGATCCGTTGACGTACCAGAAGGCCTATGGGCTGATGAACGCCTCGGTCGGGCTGGAGCGCGGCAACTACAAGCTGTCGGTGTTCGTCAACAACCTGTTCGACACGCATTATGCCGCGGGCATGGCCGACCAGTTCGGCTCCTATGGCGTGCATCTGGTCACCCAGATCCTGCCGCGCGATTCGCAGCGCTACGCCGGGTTGAAGCTGGGCGCGAAGTTCTGAACCTGAACCTGTCCGCGATGACGGATGACCGGCGGCGGTGGGCATGGCAACATGCCTGCCGCCGTTGGCGCTTGTGAAAGGACGACGATGAAGCTGGGATGGATCGGCGCAGTGGCGCTGGCGGCGATGCCGGGGCTGGCCGGGGCGGCGCCGGGCGATTGGGTGAAACAGGTGCAGCCGGTGGCCGCGCCCGATCAGGCGGGAGCCGTGGCGCTGCCCGTCGGGGCATCGGCGCTGATGCGCCCGCCCGCGCCCGAGGGTTGGGCGCGGCAGGATGCGCACCAGCGGTTTGTCTATAACGTCGCGCAGCCGTCGCTGGTGCCGTGGGCGGGGACGGTGCCGTCGGACGCGGTGGCGCCAGCGGTGATTCTGGTGCCGGGCGGCGGGTTTGCCTTTCTGGCCATGGATAACGAGGGGTTCGATGTCGCGCGCCGGCTGGATCGGCTGGGGGTGCGGGTGTTCATCCTGAAGTACCGCACGCTGCCGATTGCGGGCGGATTCAATGGCCTGATCGCGACGCTGGGGCAGATCTTCGTCAAGGGCGCGCCCCAGGCCGACATCGAGCGCGATTTGCCCGATGCCGTGGCCGATACCCAGGCGGCGATCCGCATGGTGCGCAGCCACGCGGCAGCATGGCATGTCGATCCGGCGCGGGTGGGCATTCTGGGCTTTTCGGCGGGCGCGATTACCACGCTGGGCACGTTACAGGCCAATGCCGCCGATGCCCGGCCCGATTTCGCCGGGATGATCTATGGCCCCACCGCCACCGCGCCGGTGCCGGCCAACGCGCCGCCCCTGTTCGCCGCCATCGCCGCCGACGATCGCTTCTTCGGCCATCAGGACCTTGGCCTGATCGACGGCTGGCGCAAGGCGGGCGGATCGGTGGAGTTCCACCTGTTCAGCGCCGGCGGCCACGGCTTCGCCTCGCAGCATACCGGCACCACCAGCGACGCGTGGTTCGATGACTATGCGCTCTGGCTAAAGGCGCAGAAGATCGCGCTCTAACCCCGGCTAGGGCCAAAGCGCGCGGTCATCTCGTGGCGGCCAGCGGGGAAGAACTGCTCGACGGCGGTGACCTGCTCGTCGCCGCGCCAGGTGCGGCGGTCCATGCGGATGCACGGGGTGCCCTCGGGCACGTCCAGCGCAGCCGCGCAGGCCGCCGATGCCGCCACCGCCTGAATGCGATGCTCGGCCTCTGTCCAGGGGATGTGGGTCAGGAGCCAGCTGCCGGGCGGCTCCAGCGTACAGTCCATCGCCTCGATATCGGGCACGGCGGCGATGTTCACGTGGCGGTTCTCATAGGCAAAGCCCAGCCCGTTGGCCTCATGCGCGCCGACGATGTGCAGCACCCGCGCGCCCGGCGCCAACCCCATGGCGGTGGGCGCCGCACGGCTGGCGATCAGGATCCGCCGCGACAGCAGCCGCCAGCGATAGGCCTGCCCCCGCGCCTCGGTGGCGGCGCGCAGATCGGGCACATCGAGCACCAGCGATTCGGTCTTGCGCCGCGCGACAATGGTACCCGCGCGCTTGCGCCGCTCGACCAGCCCGGCTGTTGCCACCGCCGATAGCGCCTTGTTCACCGTCATCCGCGAGCAGCCGTATTGCGCCATCAACTCCGCCTCGGAGGGCAGGCGCTCACCCGGGTGGAGCGCGCCGGACAGGATGCGTTGCTCGATCTCGCTGCGGATCTGTTCGTGGAGGGCGGTTGGCTTCATGCGATCAGCCTGTGCACCACCTGCGCGTAGCGGTCCACAATCGCGGTGCGATGCATGTGCCGCCCGCCCGCCACGACCTGCCGCCCGCGCCGCCACACGCCATCGATCGCCCCGCGCCCGGCGGAAAAGATCCAGCCATCGGCCAGCGCCGCATCGGGGCAGGCCACCAAGGCCGGATGGCCCGCATCAAGCGTGACGAAATCCGCCGCCGCGCCGACGGCCCATGCGCCCCCGGCCCCCAAGGCCTGCGCCCCCCCGGCCAGAGCGCCGGCCAGCAACGCCGCCCCGGTCCGCGCCCCCGCCGCCGCGGCCAGCACATTGCGCCCGCGCGTGATCAGCCGCTGGCCATATTCCAGCCAGCGCAGTTCTTCGGCGGCATCGATCAGCACGTTGGAATCGCTGCCTACGCCCCAGCGCCCGCCCGCCGCCAGATAGTCCACCGCCGGGAACAATCCGTCGCCCAGATTGGCCTCGGTGATCGGGCAGAGCCCCGCCACCGCGCCACTGGCCGCCAACGCCTGCGTTTCCGCCGCCGTCATGTGCGTGGCGTGGACCAGGCACCAGCGCGCATCAACCGGCGCATGCGCCAACAACCATTCGACCGGCCGCTCGCCGCTCCATGCGAGGCAGGCCTCGACCTCGGCGCGTTGCTCGGCAATGTGGATGTGTACCGGGCCGGTCGGGGCCAGCGCCAGCAAGGCGTCCAGTTCCCCGGGCGTCACCGCGCGCAGCGAATGCGGGGCGATGCCGATCACCGCATCGGGCAGTGGCGCGATCGCCTCCGCCGCGGCGGCGTGGAGCCGGGCATAGCTGTCGATATCGTTGATGAAGCGCCGCTGGCCCTCTCCGGGCGCGGTGCCGCCAAACCCGGCATGGGCATAGAACACCGGCAACAGGGTCAGCGCGATTCCGGTCTCCTCGGCGGCGGCGGCGATGGCGGCGGCCATCTCGGCGGGGTTGGCATAAGCCGCGCCATCGGCGCCATGGTGCAGATAGTGGAACTCGCCGGCGCGGGTGAAGCCGGTTTCGAGCATTTCGGCATAGGCCATCGCCGCGATCGCCTGCATATCCGTTGGCGTCAGGCGGGCGACGAAGCGGTACATCACCTCGCGCCAGGTCCAGAAGCTGTCGTCGCTGGCGCCCCGCGTCTCGGCCAGGCCCGCCATGCCGCGCTGAAAGGCATGGCTGTGCAGGTTGGGCAGGCCGGGGAGGGCGATGGCGTGGCGCTGGTCGTCGGGCGCGGGGGGGGCGATGGTCAGGGCGGCGATGCGGCCGTCGCCGACGGTCATGCGGACATCGCGCCGCCATGCGCCCTCCAGCCAGGCGCGGGCGAAATGGTGTGTGGTGGTGGGCATGGCGGAGGCTCCTTCGCGACGGTGCAATTTATGTCTATACATTAAATCGGACCCATGCAATGATCGCCGCATGACGATCCCCGCCGACACCGTGTGGACCAACGCCCGGCTGCTGACGATGGCAGAGGCCGGCGCCGTGGACCATGGCCTGATCGCCGCGCGCGATGGCCGCATTGTCTATGCCGGGCCGGTCGCAGGCGCACCCGCCTTCGCCGCCGCTGTCACGCACGATTGCCAGGGCCGCTGGATCACCCCGGCGCTGATCGATTGCCACACCCACCTCGTCCACGGCGGCAACCGCGCGCACGAGTTCGAGCTGCGCCTCGCCGGTGCGACGTATGAGGAGATTGCCCGCGCCGGTGGCGGCATTGCCTCCACAGTCACCGCCACGCGCGGGGCCAGCGAGGATGAACTGGTCGCCAGCGCCCTCCCCCGGCTCGATGCACTGATCGCCGAGGGGGTCGGCACGGTCGAGATCAAGTCGGGCTATGGCCTCGACACCGCCGCCGAGACCGCCATGCTGCGCGCCGCGCGCCGGCTGGGGGCGGAACGGCGGGTAGAGGTGGTCACCACCTTCCTTGGCGCGCACGCCCTGCCGCGTGACTATGCCGGGCGGGCGGATGCCTATATCGATCTGGTCTGTGCCGAGATGATCCCCGCCGTCGCACGCGAGGGGCTGGCCGATGCGGTCGATGCGTTTTGCGAGGGGATCGGCTTTTCGCCGGCGCAAGTCCGGCGCGTGTTCGATGCCGCCCGCGCGCATGGCCTGCCGGTGAAACTCCATGCCGAGCAATTGTCGAACCTCCATGGCGCGGCCTTGGCGGCGGGATATGGCGCGCTGTCGGCCGATCACCTCGAATGGCTCGATGAGGCCGGGATTGAGGCGATGGCGGCCAGCGGCACCGTCGCCACCTTGCTGCCCGGCGCGTTCTACTTCTGCCGCGAAACGCGGGTGCCACCGATCGAGGCCCTGCGCGCCGCCGGGGTGCCGATCGCCGTCGCCACCGATTGCAATCCGGGCACCAGCCCGCTCACCTCGCTGCTGCTGGCGATGAACATCGCGGCCACCTGCTTCCGCCTGACCGTCGCCGAGTGCCTCGCGGGCGTCACGATCAACGCCGCGCGCGCGCTGGGCATCGCCGGTCGCGCAGGCAGTCTGAAACCCGGCAAACGGTGCGATCTGGCCATCTGGGATATCGATCGCCCCGCCGAGCTTGTTTACCGCATGGGCGCCAACCCGCTCCATGCCCGCATCTGGAGAGGCCAATGAACCCCGTCGTCCTGACCCCCGGCGCTGTCCCGCTGAGCGACTGGCGCGCCATCTGGCGCGGCGCGGCGGCGCGGCTGGACCCGGCCTGCGCGCCAGTCGTGGCCGAGAGCGCCGCCGCCGTCGCGCGCATCCTCGCCAAGGGCGCGCCGGTCTATGGCATCAACACCGGCTTCGGCAAGCTGGCCAGCGTGCGCATCGCCGATGATCAGTTGGCGGTGCTCCAGCGCAATATCGTGCTCAGCCATGCGGCGGGCACGGGGGCGCCTTCGCCGGTGGCGGTGGTGCGGCTGATGATGGCGCTGAAGCTCGCCAGCCTGGGTCAAGGGGCCAGCGGAGTGCTGCCGGCCACCGTGGCGCTGCTCGATGCGATGCTGTTGCGCGGGTTGACGCCGGTGGTGCCGTGCCAGGGCTCGGTGGGCGCGAGCGGCGATCTGGCGCCATTGGCGCACATGACCGCGACGATGATCGGCGTGGGCGAAATCTACGTCGGGGGCGTGGCCCTGCCCGCCGCGCAGGCCTTGGCCGAGGCCGGTCTGGTGCCGTTGGAACTGGGCCCCAAGGAAGGGCTGGCGCTGCTCAACGGCACGCAGTTTTCCACGGCCAACGCGCTGGCCGGGCTGTTCGAGGCCGAGCGGCTTTACCATTCGGCGCTGATCACCGGCGCGCTTTCAACCGAGGCGGCCAAAGGCTCCGACACCCCGTTCGATCCGCGCATCCACGCGCTGCGCCGCCACGCCGGCCAGATCGAGACCGCCGCCGCCCTGCGCACGCTGATGGCCGGGAGCGCCATCCGCGCCAGCCATGTCGAGGACGACCCGCGCGTGCAGGATCCATATTGCCTGCGGTGTCAGCCGCAAGTGATGGGCGCGGCGCTGGATATCCTGCGCCAGGCCGCGCACACGTTGGCAACCGAAGCCAACGGCGTCTCCGACAACCCGCTGATCTTCCCCGAGACCGATGAAGCGCTGTCCGGCGGCAACTTCCATGCGGAGCCGGTTGCCTTCGCGGCGGACATCATCGCGCTGGCGATCTGCGAGATCGGCTCGATCGCCGAGCGGCGGATTGCCATGCTGGTCGATCCGGCGCTGAGCGCCCTGCCCGCGTTCCTGACGCCGCGCCCCGGCCTCAACAGCGGCTTCATGATCCCGCAAGTCACCGCCGCCGCGCTGGTCAGCGAGAACAAGCAGCGCGCCTATCCGGCGAGCGTCGATTCGATCCCGACCAGCGCCAATCAGGAAGACCACGTCTCGATGGCGGCGCACGGCGCACGGCGGTTGCTGTCGATGGCGCGCAATGCCGGGGCGGTGCTGGGGATCGAGTACCTCGCCGCCGTGCAGGGCGCGGAATTCCACCGGCCGCTGCGCTCATCGGCACCATTGGAGGCGGCGCGGGCCTTGCTGCGCGGGGTCGTCGCCCCGCTCGATGAGGACCGCCATTTCCACCCCGATATGGAGGCGGCGAACCTGCTGATCCGCTCTGGCGATCTGGTCGAGAGCATCGGCATGGCCCTGCCGGATGTATCGCAGTGACCTTCCTCGACATCCATCGCGGCGAGGCACCGCTGATCGTCGCCTTCCCCCACGCCGGGTCCGATCTGGCGGGCATCGCCGGACTGACCGATCCGTGGCTGGCCACGCGCGACGCCGATTGGTGGATCGACGCGGTCTATGCCTTCGCCCGCGATCTCGGCGCCACCACTGTCGCCACGCGGATCAGCCGTACGGTGATCGACTGCAATCGCGATCCCTCGGGCGCCTCGCTCTATCCGGGGCAGGCGACGACCGGGTTGTGCCCGACCGAAACCTTCGATGGCGAGCCGCTCTGCGCCGCCCCCGATGCCGCCGAGATCGCGCGCCGCCGCGCCGCGTATTTCGCGCCCTATCACGCCGCGCTGGCGAGCGAGATCACACGGTTGCGCGCCCTGCACCCGCGCGTGGTGGTCTATGACGCGCACTCGATCCGCAGCCATATCCCGCGCCTGTTCGAGGGCGAATTGCCCCAGTTCAACATCGGCACCGATGGTGGCCGCACCTGCGACCCCGCGTTGCAAAACGCCATTGCCGACATCTGCGCCGCATCGGGCCACAGCCATGTGGTCAACGGACGCTTTCGCGGCGGCTGGACCACGCGGCACTATGGTGCGCCGGCCCGCGGCATCCACGCGGTCCAGATGGAACTGGCGATGCGCGGCTACATGCCAGAGCCCGCCACGCCCACCCCCGGCAACTGGCCCCCCGCTTTCGACCCCGCCTTTGCCGCGCCGCTGCAGGAGACCCTGCGCGCGGTGCTGACCGCCTGCCTTGCCTTCGCGAAAGGACAGTGATGACCCGTCTCGACAACACCCG
>Ga0302157_10001206_pt1 | contig 32107 bp, 21 predicted proteins | sample I_Bog_N3_3_FD_193502 | JGI IMG/M metagenome (GOLD analysis project Ga0302157, IMG submission 193502) | Peat permafrost microbial communities from Stordalen Mire near Abisko, Sweden - I_Bog_N3_3 | ecosystem: Environmental > Terrestrial > Soil > Wetlands > Peat | place: Sweden: Abisko, Stordalen...
ACCATCCACCACCCAGGGCAATAGCACGGTCATGCGGACCTCTCCATATCCCTCCGTGTGAGAGGGCTTCGTTAAAAGCCAATAACCGGCGGCGGCCGCGGCAACGACGGCGACACAGGCACTTGCTCGCCCTACCCCAAGCGTCCCATCCCAACGAAAGCGCGGCTCGACCGCGCCAGGGTCCGAGCCCGCAGCATCCATCCTTCGGAAGGCCACGCTGCTTACCACGACGATCAGGGCCAGCCACGCACACGCTGATCCCCAGTAACTCAGGAGCAGAAGGGCGCCGCCATCGTAGGTCAGGCTCACGTCGTGGCTGCCCTTGAGGAGGGGTACCGCAACGAGCCCCTCCGCGGTTTTCAGGAGCAGAACCTTCGCGCCGTCCACTCTCGCTGAATATCCAGGCACAAAGAGCTTTGGCGTTTCCAAGAAACAGTTGCGGTCGGCGACCACCCACGCATGGAAGGGCGTAAGCGAGAGGAGTCGGATGGCCCTCGCCCCTTCCGCGAGCGGCTCGGAGGTGACACGTGCAAAGGCGCCGCCGGACATGCTGCCCTTCGCTACAAATCTAATTGTGACGGCCTCGGCGACGTGCGTGCTGTTTTGCAGGATGAGGGACCGGCTCGATTGGGGGCCCGCCCCAAACGACCGGGAAAGTCCGGAAAGCGGGAGGCTGTAATGGTCACTGAGCGTATCCCCGACAAACTGGAGCTCGCCCTCGGGGTTATTGCCGAGGAAATCAAACCTCAGGACTTGGGGCTGTCCCGGGTCGAGCTGGAGCGTGTGAGGGACGGCGTTTGAACCTGCGCCCTCGAGCACGAAAGGGGACACATGCGGGGCGCCCATGGATCCATCCGACCGCAGCGTGGCACCGTCCGCGAAGGGCTGCCGCGTCGTCCGGTCTAGCAGCCGCGTCTCTAGCCTCGGGTCCATGTGCCCGTTCGAAAAATAAGACGGAGTCCCGAGATACTCGTAGGAGTGCGTCCGCGAAAGCGTGATGTTCTCGGGCAGCAGGAGGTTCTCCGACGATTGCACGGAGGCCCCGATCAGGGCCGCCCGCCCGTAAAATTTCCGAATCTCGCCGGCGCTCCAGAGGCACGCGCAGAGCACAAGCACAGCGACCGCCATCCTCTGGGTCGGGCCCCGCGATGAAAGCCTGCCGAGCGCCGGGGCGCTCACGAAAACGGCCACGCCGGCCAACAGGACATAGAATCGTTCGACCGGCCACTGGTTCGTCACTGCCAGGAGCGCCGTCGGCAGGCTTTCCCACGCTAGCCGGGTCACGCCCGGGATAGGCCATGCGAACACGATCATCAGGGCGAAGCATCCCAGGAGCGTGCGGCCCGCCCTCTCGCGGGAAGCGCCCCAGGCTGCGACGAGCACGCAGGCCCAAAGTCCGTAGCCAAGCTGCACATCGCCCAGAAGGCGCCCGACGTCATTACTCACCGGCATAAGGCTATTCGCCCAGCTCTGGTGAAGGACCGACATCTTGTAGTCGAGGGTCGAGAGGGCATCGGCGCGCGTTACCTGGGGCAGGCCCAGGGAGGCGACCGACACGAGGAGGTAGCCTGCGAGAGCCAGGAATGCACCCGTGGCGGGGACCATGCCCCTGTAGCCTGTCCATTGGCGCTCGCGGACCACGACGCCCAATGCCGCCAGGCCGGCCAAAAGCGTGGCCCAGGCCGCAACAGGCGGGTGAGCCATCCACATCGCAGCCAGCGCCGTCCCTTGGAGCACCCAGGGCCATCCTTTTTCCGGGGACTGGGAGCTCCTCTGGACACCCAGGAAAAACCAAGGCACGAACGGAAGGGTCATGAACGTGGGGTACATGTCGCCGCCGTAAAGGGGCGCGAGCCCCCCGGGGCAAAGCCCGAAAAGGACGGCCAGCCCAAGGGCCAGCCAAGGATTCTTGGGGAGGGAAATCCGGAGCGCAGCGTAACAGCCCACGACCGCCCCCAACATGCTCGCCACCACCGTAAGGTTAAGGAGCGCAAACACGTTCAAGGTGCCGAGCGAGAGCAGGTGGAGCACCCACGCCAGGTGAGCCAGGTAGGGGGCGTTCCGGAGCGGATGGAATCCGCCGTTGAAGGCGAAGCTGCTCTGCCCGATGAGGACCGGGAAGATCCCCGCCCGCCACTGCGCGACAACGTCGGCGATCATCAGGGAATAGGAGTTCGCGTCCCCGGCCCCGAGAATCCCGCTCCGGGCGTAGGGGCGGACGGCCAAGAATGCAGCGCACTGGGCAAGCCCAAGCCGGAGGCCCTCCCCTCCGTCGGCCTCGCCCAGCCTGGTGATGAGTCCCAGCGCCACCCGCGTGCCCCATAAGGCGGCGGCTAGCATGAGCGCGAACGCGCCGGCCTCCCTCCACGAGAACGGATCTGCGAGCCCCTTTAGGGTCAGCGCGCTTGCTGCCACGCAAAGCCCGAGCCCTACAGCTCCCCCGGTGCCCAGGCCCCGTGAGCCTATCCAAGCATTCGAAAAGAACGCGGAAACCCCGGTGGAGGCGGCGATCCACACGAGCGCAACGGCGGCCCACGCGACCCCGGGAAAGACCGTCTTCTCCCATAATCCCGAGGCGACACTCAGCGCCACGGCAAGCGTAACGAGGTCGGAAACGAGGACGCCATTCCGACCCAAGAGGGGCGCAGGGTGCCACCCAGAACGGGGTTTGCCGGGCAAAGGAGGCATTACGGATAGTGCCTTGTCCTCCAGGCGGGAAAGCCGCTGCGGGATCCGGCGGTGTCAGTCACTCGTGAAAGGGGGCCTTTGGGATTGAAGGCAAGACCAACAGGGCCGCCGTTCACATGGGGGCGCAGCGGTGGCACGGTATTCTATCCTATTGCCTGGCAATAACAAACATCCTCAAGGTGATCGAAAATGGTGGTGGAGGTTGGATTCGAACCAACGGTGTCGTAAGACGGGAGATTTACAGTCTCCGGAGCGGCCACTGCTCAACTCCACCAACGTAAACGCCGAAACATCCACGTGCGGGGGGCCGGGTCAAGGTTCATTTTTCAGGCGCACCCGGGCGGCCCTACCCGGCACTTGTGCCTTAACCCGCCTGTCCCTAGGGATTGCACGAACCACGGATGACCGCGCTCTTCCAATACATCGACCGTTTTGTCCCGGGAGGGCTTCTCGCGCACCTCTCCACGGTGGCCGGCTTCATCCTGGCCTTCTTCCTGGTCGCGCGGCTCATGAGCGAGAGGCGAGCGCCTGCCAACACCTTCGCGTGGCTGCTCGTGATCGTCTTCATCCCGTGGCTCGGGGTGCCGCTCTACCTCTTCCTCGGGGGCCGAAAGCTCAGGCGCCTGGCGAAGGACAAGAAGGCGCTCCTTCCCATCCTCCCGAGCATCTGCGTCTCGGATACGAGCCACATCTTCGGGCCTGTGGCAAAGACCGTCACGGGGGCCGGGGGCTACCAGCCCGTCGGCGGAAACCGGGTCCGGTTCCTTCTGACCGGGGAGGACGATTTTGCGGAGATGGAGCGCCAGATCCTGGCGGCCAAGCACTCGATCCACATCACGACCTTCATCCTGAGCCGGGACCCGACCGGCAAGCGCATCGTGGACCTCCTGGCGCGGCGCGCCCGCGAGGGCGTCAAGGTGCGCCTCCTCCTGGACGCCCTGGGATGCTTCATCTCCTCGCGCGGCTTCGTGGACCCGATCCGCAAGGCGGGCGGCGAGGTCGGCCGCTTCATGCCCGTCATGCCGTTCACCTCCCGCGGCTCCGCAAACCTGAGGAGCCACCGCAAGATGGCGATCTTTGACGGCACGACGGCCATGGTGGGCGGCCGCAACATCGCGAAGGAATACATGGGCCCAACCCCGTACGCCAAGCGCTGGCGGGACTTTGGCGCCGTGATCGAGGGGCCCGGCGCGGTGGTCCTGGGCGAGGTGTTCACGGCCGACTGGTCCTTCGCAGTCCGGGAGCCCCCCGAGCAGGCGAGGCTCGATGCCCAGGCGGGAGGCGCCCCGATCGTGGGAGAGTGCGAGCTCCAGGTGGTGGCGAGCGGCCCCGACGTGCCCGGGGACCCGCTCTACGAGGGCATCGTGGCCATGATCCAGCAGGCCGAGCACGACCTCTGGATCGTGACCCCCTACTTCATCCCGGACGAGGTGCTCCTGCGCTCCATGATCGTCCGGGCGAGGGCCGGCTGCAACGTGACCCTGGTCGTGCCGTTCAAGTCGAACCACCCTGTGACCGACTTCGCGCGGCGAAACTTCACGCGCGAACTCATGAAGGCCGGCGGGCACGTCCTCAATTACAACGCCGGGATGCTCCACGCCAAGGCGATCGTGGTCGACGACCGCGTGGCCATGTTCGGGTCGCCCAACTTCGACCTGCGGAGCCTCTTCGTCAACTTCGAGGTGGGTGTCCTTGTCTATACGCGCCCCGAGGTGATGAGCATCCGGGCGTGGATCGACGACGTGCTCAAGGACTGTACCGTGCCCGTCCTGCGCACCCGCCACCTGCTGACGAGCGTGGCCGAGGATCTCTGCAGGCTCCTCGCGCCGCTCCTCTAGCCCCCCGTTGTTCCCGTTTGCGGTCGGGGCGCCCCTCCCCAAAGATGCCCGCCAAAATGAAGACCTCCCCCAAGCCCTTCATCGCCTCCATGCTTGCGGCGCTTTCCCTCGGCGCCGCGGCCGCCCAATCCGGTGCGCCGGCGGCGCCGTCGTCCGAGCGCTATGAATTCCGCAGCGTCGCCATCGGCGGCGGCGGGTTCGTTACGGGCATCATCTTCAACCCTTCCGAGAAGGGCCTGGTCTACGCGAGGACGGACGTGGGCGGGGCTTACAGGAGGGACGCCCGGTCGCGCCAGTGGGTTCCCCTCCTCGACTGGGCGAACCAGACCGACTGGAACCTGTACGGCGTGGAGAGCCTTGCGAGCGACCCGGTGGACCCGAGGCGGGTCTACATCGCCGCCGGCACGTACACCAATCCCGGGGTGTCCCTCGGGGAGATCCTCAGGTCGTCCGACTACGGCGCGACCTGGGAGCGGACCCCCATGCCCTTCAGATTCGGGGGCAACGAGAACGGCCGCAACAACGGGGAGCGGCTGGCCGTGGATCCTAACGACGACCGCGTGCTCCTCCTGGGGACCCGCTCCTCGGGGCTCTGGCGGAGCGCGGATTTCGGGGCCACCTGGGCGAAGGTCGAAGCGTTTCCGGCCTACGACGAGGCGATGCCCATGCAGCGGACCTCGGGCGGCTACGTGCCGCAGGCGGTCGGGATCAACATCCTTCTCTTTGACGGACGCACCGGCGCGAGGGGTTCCCCCACCCCCGTCATCTACGCCGTCGTCTCGACGCCGAACCCGAGCCTTTTCAGGAGCGCGGACGGCGGCGCCTCCTGGGCCGCGGTGCCCGGCCAGCCGCTCGGCCTGCGCCCCAACAGGGCCGCGCTGAGCTCCGCCGGGATCCTGTACGTGAGCTACGGCAAGGAGGCCGGGCCCAACACGATGACCGACGGGGCGGTCTGGCGCCTCGACACGCGCTCCGGCGCCTGGGAGGACATCACGCCCGAGAAGCCGGGCCAGGGGAGCGCCTTTGGATACGGCTCGGTGGCGGTGGACCCCTCCCATCCCGACACGGTCCTCACCGGCACGTGGAGCCACTACAACCCCTTTGACGAGGTGTACCGAAGCACCGACGGCGGCAGGACCTGGGCCTCGCTCCTGGACCACGCCGAGTGGGACCACTCCTCTGCGCCCTACACGAAGCCCATGAACCACCACTGGCTCGCCGACCTGAAGGTCGATCCCTTCGACCCGAACCACGCGATGTTCACGACGGGCTTCGGCGTCTGGGCGACCCACGACCTGGGTGACGCAGACCTGGGAAGGCGCACCCTCTGGGCGTTCGAGGATGAGGGGATCGAGGAGACAGTGCCGACCGTGGTGGCGAGCCCGCCCTCGGGCCCCCAGCTGCTCAGCGGCGTGGCCGACGTGGACGGCTTCCGGCATGACGACCTCTCGGTGTCGCCCCCGTCGGGCCGCTTCGGGACCCCCGCCTTCAAGAACACCGCCCACCTGGCATTCGCCTGGCGCCACCCCGAGATCGTCGTCCGATCGGGCAACACCTACCACAACGACCTGGTGACGGGCGCCTATTCGCTCGACGCGGGCGCAACCTGGAAGCCCTTCCTTTCCGAACCCCCCGGAACAATCGGGACGTACTGGCGGGGCGAGGGCGCAATCGCAGTCTCGGCCGACGGGAAGACAGTCGTTTGGTCCCCGACCGGGGTCGCCCCCCACCTGACCCAGGACTGGGGCGCCACCTGGTTTCCATCGGTCGGCGGGTCCGTCAACCTGGCGGTCGTCGCCGACACCGTGAACCCCTCCAAGTTCTACGCCTACGACACGGAGGCCGGCACGCTCGTCGTGAGCACCGACGGGGCGCGCAGCTTCAAGGCCAGGGCCGGCGGCCTGCCGATAGCGAAGGGACGCTGGGGCCCTGCGCCGGGCACGGTGGTCGCGGTGCCCGGGCGCGAGGGAGAGTTCTGGGTGATCGCCAACGGCTTCGTCATCCACTCGACCGATTCGGGGGCGTCCGTGGCGGAGCTAAAGGGGGTGACGGCGTCGCACATCGGCTTCGGGAAAGCCGCCCCGGAGCGCGACACGCCGGCCATCTTCATCTCCGGACACGTCGCGGGGGTCGAGGGCCTCTTCCGCTCCGACGACGGGGCGAAGACCTGGATCAGGATCAGCGACGCGGCGCACGGCTACGGCGAGATCCGGGCACTCTGCGGCGACCCCAGGATCTTCGGCCGGGTGTACTTCGGGACCGGCGGGCGCGGAATCCTCTACGGCGACCGCGCCAAATAGCCGCCCCTAGGACTGGGGCGCCGTCGAGAGCCGGTACTCGACCGCCTCGCGGAGCGCCTCCCACGAGGCGTCGATCAGGTTGTCGCTCACGCCGACCGTGCCCCAGATCGAGTGGCCGTCGCCGCTTTCTACCAGGACGCGGGTCTTGGAGCCCGTGCCGGCGTTGCCCTCGATGATGCGCACCTTGTAGTCCCTTAGCGTCATCGAGCGGAGCTGCGGGTAGGTCTTCTCGAGGCCGAGCCGGAGCGCCTTGTCCAGGGCCCCGATCGGGCCCGTCGACTCGGCGACGGTGTGGACGGGCTCGCCCCCGACGTTCAGGCGCACGGTCGCCTCCGACCAGATCTCGGCCCCGTGGCGCTCTACGATCACGCGGTAGCCGTCGACCTTGAAGAACTCCTTGTTCCGGCCGAGCATCCGCGCAACCAGGAGCTTGAACGAGGCGTCCGCCGCCTCGTACTCGTAGCCGCGGAACTCGCGCTCCTTAAGCTCCTCGATCAGGCCCTTCAGCTCGGGGCTCTTCTCGTCCAGGTCCACGCCGAATTCCCGGGCCTTGAGCGCCAGGCTGCTGCGCCCCGCCATGTCCGAGACCAGCACCCGCGTGCGGTTTCCGACGAGGGCAGGGTCGATGTGCTCGTAGCTTCGGGCCACCTTCTGCGCGGCGTTGGCGTGGAGGCCTCCCTTGTGGGCGAAGGCCGACTGTCCCACGTACGGGGCCTTCGCGTTCGGGCGGAGGTTGGCAAGCTCGTCAAAGAAGAGGGAGAGGTCGCGCAGCTGGGCCAGGTGAGGGCTGCAGGCCATGGTCTTGCCCATCTTCAGGGCGAGGTTCGGGATGATGGTCACCAGGTTCGCGTTGCCGACCCGCTCGCCGAAGCCGTTCATCGTGCCCTGGACGAGCGTGGCGCCGGCCTCGACGCCCGCCAGGCTGACCGCCACCCCGAGTCCGCTGTCGTTGTGGCAGTGGACGCCCACCCGGTCCGCCCCGAACCGCCTCACGACCTCGGCCGTAATGGAAAGGACCTGCGGGACAAGCTTCCCGCCGTTCGTCTCGCAGAGCGAGAGGTTGGAGGCCCCGCCGCGCGCCGCCGCCTCGAGCGTCCTGAGCGCATACTCGGGGTCGTCCATGTAGCCGTCGTAGAAGTGCTCCGCGTCGTAGATCACCTCTCGGCCCTGCGCCACCAAGTAGCGGACCGAGTCCTCGATCATCGCCAGGTTCTCCTCGGGCGTCGTCCGCAGGATCTCCGTCACGTGGAGCAGCCAGGTCTTCCCGAAAAGCGTCATGACGGGCATGCCGCTGTCGAGGAGGGTCTTCAACTGGGGATCGCCGTCGGCCTTGGACCCCGGCCTGCGCGTGTAGCCGAAGGCGGCCAGCCGGGCGTGCCTAAGCCTCAGGTTCTTCGCCTCGGCGAAGAAGGCGATGTCCCTCGGGTTGGACCCGGGGAAGCCGCCCTCGATGTAGTCGATCCCGAACTGGTCCAGGCGCTCGGCGACAAGCAGCTTGTCGGCGACCGAAAAGCTGATCCCCTCCCCCTGCGTCCCGTCGCGCAGGGTGGTGTCGTAGATCTTTATCCCGGTGGAGGACATGGTGCTCGTGGCGTCAGACAGCGTGGGATTCTATGAAGTCACGTATTGGGGCCGCGTCAGCCACAATCTTGTGCCTGTGGAGCGGGCGCTCCTTGAGGGCCTCGAGCGAGGGGTGCGTGGGCGCAATCCCGATCGCCTGGCGTATCACGTCGGGGAACTTGGCGGGGCTCGCCGTCGCGAGCACGACGCTCGGGCCCGCCGCGCCCAGGTCCTTGAAGGCGCAGGCGGTGTGGGGATCGACGACGTAGCCGTGCTCCTTGTGAACCCGCCGTATGATCCCCTGGATCTCTGCGTCGTCGCACCGGGACGAGGTGAAGGAGTCGCGGTCAAAGTCGGCGAAGCAGTAGACGCCCTTCCCCGCGATCTCCCCCATCACGCTCCTGACGCGACCCGGGTCGCGCCCGAGGCTGTAATAGAGGAAGCGCTCGAAGTTGGAGGCCACCTGGATGTCCATCGACGGCGCCAGGCTCGGGCTCACCGCGCCGACCCGGTATTCGCCGGTTGTGAAGAGCCGGTGCAGGATGTCGTTGCGGTTGGTGGCCACGCGGAAGCCGCGGATCGGTACGCCCATCTTCTGGAGCATCCACCCCGACAGGACGTTCCCGAAATTGCCGGTGGGGACCACAAAGGTGGCGGTTGCCCTGCGCGACTGGGGGAGCTTAAGCCACGCATGGAGGTAGTACACGCTCTGGGCCAGTATCCGGGCGATGTTGATCGAGTTCACCGCGGAGAGCCGGTTGCGGGCGCGGAAGTCGCCGTCGGAGAAGAGCTGCTTGAGGACGGCCTGGGCGTCGTCAAAGGAGCCCGAGACGGCGAGCGCGTGCACGTTCGAGGCGCCCGTGCAGGCCATCTGCCTCTCCTGGAGCGGCGACACGCGGCCGTCCGGGTATAGGATGAAGATCGCGACCCCCGGCCTCCCCATGAGCCCGTGGATCGCGGCCGCCCCGGTGTCGCCGGAGGTGGCGCCGAGGACGTTGATCGACTCGTTCCTTAGGGCGCACTGGCGCGCGTAGAGGTTGCCCAGGAGCTGCAGGGCCACGTCCTTGAACGCGAGGGTCGGCCCGTGGAAGAGCTCCAGCACGTCGACCTCAGGGGAGAGCGGATGGAGCGGGGCGATCTCCGGGCGCTCGAAGCGCCGGTAGGACTGCTCGACCAGCGCCCCGAGCTCGGGCTCAGGGATGTCGGTTGCAAAATGGGAGAGGAAGCGCGTGCAGAGCTCCGCGTAGGGCAGCCCGCAGAGCCCCCCCAGTTCGGCGGAGAGGTCGGGAAGGGTCTCCGGCACGAACAGCCCGCCGTCGGGCGCCAGGCCCGCGGCCACGGCGTCCGAGAAGCCCACGGGTGGGCTCCCGCCCCGGGTCGAGACGTAGCGCATCGGCGGGACCGCCGTTACACCTTGTCCAGGCCGAACGCGTCGTGCACGACGCGCACGGCCTCGTCGGCGCGGTCGAGCGCCACCACGACGGAGATCTTGATCTCGGAGGTGCTGATCAAGTCGATGTTGATGCCGACGTCGGCAAGGGCCTGAAAGACCTTGGCCGCGACACCGCTGTGGGTCTTCATGCCGACACCGACAACGGAGAGCTTCGCGATGTGGCCCTCGACGGCCACCTCCCCGCCGCCGATCGAGCTAAGGATCGGCTCAAGGGCCTTCTTAGCGCGCTCCGTGTCGGCCTGCGGGACCGTGAAGGTCAGGTTCGCCACCCCGTGGCGCCCAGCGTTCTGGACGATCATGTCAACGACGACGTTCGCCTCGGCCAGGCACCGGAAGACCTTCGCGGCCGAGCCCGGCTTGTCGACAATGTTGCTGACGATGACCTTGGCCTGGTCCTTGTCGGCGGCGATCCCGCGGACGACGACCTGCTCCATGTAGGCGACTTCTTCTTTCACGATGGTTCCTGGATTGTGGTTAAACGATGAGCGGACTTCAAAGACGACGCTGTACTTCTTGGCGAACTCGACCGAGCGGGACTGCATGACCTTGGAGCCCGAGGAGGCGAGCTCAAGCATCTCGTCGTAGGAGATCTCCTGGAGCTTCCGGGCGTTCTTAACGACGCGGGGATCGGCCGTGTAGACCCCGTCGACATCGGTGTAGATCTCGCAGACGTCGGCCTTGATGGCTGCGGCAAGGGCGACGGCGGTCAGGTCGGAGCCCCCGCGGCCCAGGGTCGTGATCTGGCCGTCCTCGTCGATGCCCTGGAAACCCGCCACGATCACGACGCGGCCCTCCTTCAGGTCCTTTAGGATCGGCTTCGGGTTCACCATCTTCAGCTTCGCCTTCGTGTGCACCCGGTCCGTGAAGATTCCGGCCTGGGCCCCCGTGTAGCTGATGGCGGGCACCCCGATCCCGTGGAGCGCCATCGCCATGAGGGCGATCGACTCCTGCTCGCCGATCGCGAGCAGCTGGTCGAGCTCCCGGTCGCTCGGCTCGGCGCACAGGCCCTTGGCGCGCGCGATCAGCTCGTTCGTCACCCCGGCCCTGGCCGAGAGGACCACCACGATCTGGTGCCCCTCCGCCCGGGCGGCCTTGATCCGCTCGGCGACGTTCTTGATGCGCTCGACGTCACCCACGGAGGTTCCGCCGTACTTTTGGACGATTCTGGGCATGGTGGTGTAAAGGTGTGCGCGCCCTAGTCTCCCAGGTCGCCGATCCTAAGGAGCAGCGGGGCCTCGCGCACGCTGCCAAGCGCGGAGAGCGCGCGGAGGGCGCCCCGCATCTTCCGCTCGTCGCTCTCGTGCGTTGTGAGGACGAGCGACGCCAGGCCCGCCACCTCCGAGGGGCTCTGGATGACGCTTGCGATGCTCATCTTGTTGCGTGCCATGATGGTCGCCACGCGCGCCAGGACACCCGGCTTGTCGGCCACCGTCAGGCGCACGTAGTAGCGCCCGCGGATCCGCTCCGGCGGCGCCAGGCGGGGCTTGGGCTGCCCGGTAGGCGCCTCCTCGCCCATCAGGTGCGCGCCCTTGCCGTGGAGGATCAGGGAGACCGCGTCGGCGATGTCGCTAATGACCGCGCTCGCGGTGGCGTCCTGGCCCGCGCCGCGGCCGATGTAGACGGTCGTCCCGACGACGTCCCCGGTGACGGAGATCGCGTTGAAGACGCCGCTCACCTGGGCGAGCACCGTGCCCTCGGGCAGGAGCGTCGGGTGCACCCGGACGGCGATCTCGTCGGTCGCGAGGTCCCGCGTGATGATGCCCAGGAGCTTTATCCCGTAGCCCAGCGCGGCCGCGTTCTTGAAGTCGGCCGGGGTGATCCGCTCGATCCCCTCGACAATCATCTGCTCGGGCCTCACCCAGACCCCGTGGGCGAGCCACGCAAGGACCGAGGCCTTGTGCGCCGTGTCCCAGCCCTCGACGTCGAGCGACTCCTGCGCCTCGGCGTAGCCCAGGCGCTTGGCCTCCTTCAGGACGCTCGCGTACGGGGTGTCCAGCTCCTCCATCTGCGTGAGGATGTAGTTGCAGGTCCCGTTCAGGATCCCGTAGATGCGCGGGAAGCGGTTGGCCACCAGGCCCTCGCGGATCGCCTTGATGAGCGGGATGCCGCCGGCGACGCTCGCCTCGAAGAGAAAATGACCGCCGTTGCGCCGCGCCGAGGCGAAGATCTCGGCCCCGTGCGCGCAGATCAGCGCCTTGTTGGCCGAGACCACGATCTTGCCGCGCGAGAGAGCGGCCAGCGTCACCTCGCGGGCCGTCGTCGTCCCCCCCATCAGCTCGCAGACGATGTCGATCGAGGGGTCGGTCGCCACCGACAGGGCGTCGGTCGTCAGCCGTGCGGCCGGCACCTTGAAGCCGCGGGCCTTCTTAAGGTCGCGAACCGCCGCGCGGGTGATGCTCACCTGGGTCCCCAGGCGTCCCTCGAGGTCGGTGCGCAGGCGGCTAAAGTGCTTCCAGACACCCTGCCCCACCGTCCCCAGGCCGCAGAGGCCGATGTTTATGGTTCGCGCGCCGCTCATCGCTTGTCCTCCGGCTTCTTCGCAGATTCCTCGGGTTTCCTCCGCTCGAAGCGCTTCTCCGTCCCGCCGAGGAGCCGTCCTATGTTGGCGCGGTGCCGGATGACCACGAATGCCCCGATCAGTCCCGTGACCCAGAGGGAGAAGGTCCCTCGGTTGAAGGTGTAGCTTAGGACCGGAAGGCAGGCGGCGGCCAGGATCGACGCCAGGGAAACATAGCGCGTGGCGAAAAAGACCGCCACCCAGACCGCGGCCGAGATGACGCTCACCAGGGGCATGAGGACCAATAGGCCGCCCGCCGCGGTGGCCACGCCCTTCCCGCCCCGGAAGCGCGTGAAGCAGGAGAAGGAGTGCCCGACCAGGGCGCCGGCTAGGCCCACGTATCCCAGCGTGCCGGGGAATCCGGGGGAGCGGGCGGCCTGCCAGATCACCAGGAGGGGCCAACCGGCCGCCAGGCACCCCTTGAGCGCATCCAGCACGAAGACCGTGTTGCCGGGCCCGCTCCCGAGCACCCGGCGCACGTTCGTGGCCCCCGGGCTCTTGCTCCCCACCTCGAAGATGTCCACGCCCCGGGAGCGCGCCACCAGGTAGCCGAAGGGGAGCGCGCCCAGCAGGTAGCCGGCGGCCGCCGCGACCATGAGCGGCAGGAGCATCTCGCTTTGGTAGGCGCCTTCCATCATCGGGTCCTAGAGGACGACAAACTTTGCCATGCGGATGGCGCGGTGGCCCTTCAATTCGCGCCGCGCGGCGTCGCTTGGCTCGCTGTCCAGGTTGATCACCATGAGCGCGGTCTGGCCCGGCTCCTGGCGGCTGAGCGACATGTTGGCAATGTTCACCTTGTCCCTGCCAAGGAGGGTCCCGACATAGCCGATCATCCCGGGCTCGTCGCTGTTCTCGATCACGAGCAGGTTGCCTGTGGCCACGACCTCGACCGCCCTCCCGTTGATGGAGACGATCCTCGGGCTGCTCGCCTTGCCGATCAGGGTCCCGGCGGCGCTGTGGACCGCGCCGTCCTGGCCCACGGCCTCGATCTGTATCAGCTCCGTGTAGTCGGCCTCCCCGGTCGACTTCACGACCTCGTAGCGGACCCCGAGCCGCTCCAAGAGGAACGGCGCGTTCACGTAGTTCACGCTGTCGCCGCTGATCCGCTTGAGCCAGCCGCGCAGGATGGCCCGCGTGATGGCGTTGGCGTCCATGTCGACGATCTTTCCCCAGTAGGTGATCCTTATGGAGCCGATCTGCTCGGGCGAGATCTGCTGGACCAGGGCCCCGAGCTTGGCGCCCAGGTCGAGATAGGGCCTGAGGACGGAGAGGGTCGCCGCGTCAAGGGAGGGCATGTTGACGGCGTTTCGGATCACGCCCCCGTTGAGGACGTCGGCGATCTGCTCCGCCACCTCGACGCCCACGGCATCCTGGGCCTCGGCGGTCGAGGCTCCGAGGTGCGGCGTCAGGGTCACGGTCGGCAGGCTCCGGAGCTCGCTCGTCGCGGCCAGGGGCTCCTCCTCGTAGACATCGAGGCCCGCCGCGGCCACATGCCCGCTCTTTAGGGCGGCCACGAGAGCGGACTCCTTTATGATGCCTCCGCGGGCGCAGTTAAAGAGACGGACCCCCTTCTTGCACTTGGCGAGCGCAGCCTCGTCGATCATGTAGTGGGTATCGTCGGTGAGCGGCATGTGCACGGTGACGTAGTCGCTCTGGGCGAGGAGCTCGTCCAGGGAGACCGACTCGATCTGCATGCCCTTGGCCCGGCTCGGCGCCAGGTAGGGGTCGAAGGCCACGACGCGCATCCCGAAGGCCTGCGCGCGGCGCGCCACCTCGCCGCCGATGCGGCCAAGCCCCACGATCCCGAGCGTCTTGCGGAAGAGCTCAAGGCCCGAGAAGGTTTTCCGGTCCCACTGGCCGGCGCGCATCGAGGCCGCGGCCTGGGGAACCGGCCTCGCCCCGCACAGGATGTGGGTGAAGGTGAGCTCGGCCGTCGCGATCGTGTTTCCCGACGGCGTGTTCATGACGATCACGCCGCGCTCGGTCGCGGCGTCCACGTCCACGTTGTCGATGCCCACCCCCGCGCGCCCCACCACCTTCAGGAGCGGGGCCGCCGCTATCACCTCGGCCGTGATCTTCGACTCGGAGCGGACGGCGATCGCATGCACGTCCTTCACAAGCTCGAGCAACTTGGCCGGAGAAGAGCCGTACGCCTCGACGACATCGAGGCCCGGCTGCTTGCGCAGCCAGGCAACACCCTTTGCGGATATCTTGTCAGCGACGAGTACTTTCATGGGGGAAAAATGCATTCGATCGAAATCACCGGGGCCCCGCCTAGCAAGGAAAAGCGGCGCAAAAGACTCATATCTGGCGGAAGCGCACCTATTTCTAAGCCCGGCCGTCATTCACCAGAAGATGATCTGTTTTCCTGAAACTCGGTGTGGAGGATTTCCCGAAATCCTGCATGGTTGTCCCCTTTTCCAGCAATGTGGATCGTACGACTAGCCCTCCGCCGCCCCTACACCTTCACGGTGATGGCGCTCCTGATCGTCATCCTGGGCATATTCTCGGCGATCCGGATGGCCAAGGACATCTTCCCCTCGATCGACATCCCGGTCGTGGTCGTCATCTGGCAGTACGGCGGGCTGACCCCGGAGGAGATGGCAAAGCGCATCGTGACCATCAGCGAGCGGGCGATGACCACCACCGTGAACGACATCGAGCACATGGAGTCCCAGTCGTTCATCGGGGTCGGGGTGATAAAGATCTTCTTCCACCCCGGGACGAGCATCGACGCCGCGGTGGCCCAGGTGACGGCCATAAACCAGACAATCATACGGATCCTGCCGCCCGGGGGATCCCCTCCCCTCATCATCCGTTTTAATGCCTCCAATGTGCCCATCCTCCAGCTGGGCCTGGGAAGCAAGACCCTCTCCGAACAGCGGCTCTACGACATTGGGCTCAATTTCCTGAGGGTGCAACTGGCGACGGTCCAGGGCGCCTCCGTGCCGCTCCCGATGGGTGGCAAGGTCCGGCAGATCATGGTGGACCTGGACCTAAAGGCGCTCGAGTCAAAGGGCCTCTCCCCGAGCGACGTGAACACGGCCCTCTCGGCGCAGAACCTCACGATCCCCTCGGGCACCGCCAAGATCGGCGACCGGGAGTATGACGTCCTCCTGAACAGCAGCCCCTCCGTACTAAGCGACATCGGCAACCTGCCGATACGGGTCGTGAACGGCTCAATGGTGTACATCCGGGACGTGGCCCAGGTCCGCGACGGCTTCATCCCCCAGACAAACATCGTCCGCCAGGACGGCACCCGGGGCGCCCTGACGACGATCCTTAAGAACGGGTCGGCTTCGACCCTCGACATCATCGACCGGGTGAAGGCCGTGCTCCCCCAGATCAAGTCGACCCTCCCCCCGGAACTCGAGCTCAAGCCCGAGTTCGACCAGTCGGTCTTCGTCCGGGCGGCCCTGTCGGGGGTCATCAAGGAGGCCGTGATCGCGGCTTTGCTCACGGCGGCGATGATCCTCCTCTTCCTCGGCGCCTGGCGCAACACGCTCGTCGTGGCGCTCTCGATCCCGCTCTCCATCTTCTGCTCGGTCATCTGCCTGTACGCGCTCCACCAGACGATCAACGCGATGACCCTCGGGGGACTGGCGCTCGCGGTCGGCATCCTGGTGGACGACGCCACCGTGGAGATCGAGAACATCGACCGGAACCTGCACATGCACAAGCCCCTTGTGCGCGCCATCCTGGACGGGGCCCAGCAGATCGCGGTCCCGGCGTTTGTCTCGACCTTGTGCATCTGCATCGTCTTTGTCCCGATCTTCTTCCTGGAGGGGACCGCCAAGTTCCTCTTCGGGCCGCTCGCGATGGCGGTCATGTTCGCGATGCTCGCCTCCTACCTGCTTTCGCGGACGGTCGTGCCGACGTTCGTCCACTACCTTCTCCTCGGAAAGCCGGTGCTCCACGACGACGGCAAGGGCCACGCCGACCCGGGCGACCTGATCTGGCGGGTCCACGTGGGGTTCAACCGCCGTTTTGAGCGCTTCCGAGCGGCCTATGTGGGCGTGCTCGACCGCGCCCTCAACCACCGGCGGATGGTGCTCGGGGTCATGATTGCGGCCGTCCTGGTGAGCGCCTGCGTGTACCCGTTCCTTGGCCGGGACTTCTTCCCGCTGGTCGACGCGGGGCAGTTCCGGCTCCACGTGCGTGCGCCCGACGGGACGCGCATCGAGGAGACCGAGCGCTACTTCACCCGGGTTGAGGACATCATCCGGCAGGTGGTGCCCCCGGCGGAGCTCGAGACCATCATCGACAACATAGGTCTCCCGAATGGCAGCACCGGCCTTGCCTTCAGCGACACCGCCACCGTGGGCACGGCCGACGGCGAGATCCTGGTGGCGCTCAAGCCCGGCGACCACGGCTCCACCTGGGCCTACGTCAGGGAGATCCGGGCGCGGCTCAACCGGGAGCTGCCCAACTGCACTTTCTTCACCCAGCCCTCCGACATCGTGGGGCAGATCCTTAACTTTGGCCTGCCCGCCCCGATCGACCTGCAGATCTCCGGCAACAACAGCGCCGACAACTACGCCCTCATAACGGAACTCGCGGAGAAGATCGCAAAGATCCCGGGGGCGGTGGACGTGCACGTCCACCAGGTCGTCAATGCCCCGGCGCTATCCGTGACCGTGGACCGGACCCGGGCCGAGCAGATCGGCCTCACCCAGCAGGATGTCGCCAACAACGTCCTCATCTCGCTCAGCGGCACGGCCCAGATCGCGCCCACCTATTGGCTGAGCCCCCAGGGGATCCAGTACCTGGTCGCGGCCCAGGCGCCGCAGCGCGAGATCGACTCGATCGAGGCCCTGAAGGCCCTCCCGATCGGCAACGTCCGGGGCACCCCCACATCCGAGGTGCTCGGCAATGTCGCCTCGATCCACCGCTCCGTGGTGCAGCAGGTGGTCGGCCACTACAACGTCCAGCCGGTGTTCGACGTCTACGCCAACGTGGACGGAAAGGACCTGGGGTCGGTCGCCTCGGCGGTCCGCAGTCTCATGAGGGAGTACACGCCGAAGCTTCCGCGCGGCAGCACATTTCAGCTCCGGGGGCAGGCGCAGAGCATGGACGCCTCGTTCGTCGGCCTGGGGATAGGCGTCATCTTCGCCGTGGGGCTCGTCTATCTCCTTATGGTGGTCAATTTCCAGTCCTGGCTCGACCCGTTCATCATCATCATGGCGCTCCCCGGCGCCCTGTGCGGGGTCCTCTGGATCCTCTTCCTGACGGGAACGACCTTGAGCGTCCCCTCGCTCATGGGAGCCATCATGAGCGTGGGGGTCGCGACCTCCAACTCGATCCTCCTCATCACCTTCGCCAACGACCTCAGGCACGAGGGCAAGGATGCGCGCGAGGCCGCCCTGGAGGCCGGCCACACGCGCCTTCGCCCCGTGCTCATGACGGCGCTCGCCATGATCATTGGCATGCTCCCCATGTCGCTCGGCCTGGGAGAGGGCGGAGAGCAGAACGCTCCCCTGGGGCGCGCCGTGATCGGGGGCCTCCTGGTGGCGACGGCTGCGACCCTCCTGTTTGTGCCGGTCGTCTATGCGACCCTCAGGAAAAAGCCCGGGCACACCCCGGACGAGGAACTCGCCGAGGAGCTTGAGTCCCCCGCCTGAGCCCCGTGCCCTCGATGTCTCCACGCCTCGCATTCATTATTCGCCGATGAAGTCCACACGCATCCTGATCGTCATCGTGGCCATCCTGGCCGTTGTCTTCTTTGCGGGCATCCTCCCGAGGCTGCGCGCCGGCCGCGCCCTCTCCGACCGCGAGGCCGCGACCTCCAAGCCCGTCGTGAGCATCGTCGTGGCCGCAAAGAGCCTGAAGCCGGCCGTGGTCACGCTGCCCGCGGCCATCAACGCGCTCCAGGACACCCCGATCTACGCGCGGACGACCGGGTTCATAGGCAAGTGGACGGCCGACATCGGCGACCGCGTCAAGGCGGGCCAGGTCCTCGCCGTCATTGACGGTCCCGACCTCGACCAGGAGCTCAACCAGGCGCGCGCGGCCTTAGAGCAGGCGAGGGCAAACCTGGAGATCGCCCGCATCAGCGCCGACCGGTGGAAGGAGCTTGGCGCGCAGAACGCGGTGGCCCAGCAGGACGTCGACCAGAAGTCGGCCGATTTCCTGGCGGCCAAGGCCGCGGTCGTGGCCGCCCAGGCCAATGTCGACCGGCTGGCGCAGCTCAAGGACTTCCAGCAGGTGACCTCGCCCTACGACGGCGTTGTCACCGCCCGAAACGCCGAGGTGGGCAACCTGATCAACGCGGGCGCCGGGACAGAGATCTACCACGTGGCCCAGACCGACACCCTGCGGGTCATGGTGGCCGTCCCGCAGGCCAATGTCCGTTCGCTCAAGGTGGGCATGGGCGTGGACATCCTGGTGCCGGAGTTCCCGGGACGCGTCTTCAAGGGCGAGGTCTCGCGGTTTGCCGGCGCCCTCGACATCTCCTCGCGGACGCTCGAGACCGAGGTCCGGCTCCCGAACCCGAAGAACGAGCTCTTCCCCGGGATGTACGGCGAGGCGCGCTTCAGCTTCCCGTCGGCGCAGCCCGCCATTCTCCTGCCCTCCAATGCCGCGATCATCAATACGGCGGGGACCCTGGTCGCGATTGTCGGGGACGGCGACAAGATCCACCTGCAGCACGTGACGCTAGGCCGGGACTTCGGAAACCAGGTGGAGGTCCTGGACGGGCTCACACCGGGGTCGCGCGTCGTTGCGGCCCCCCGGGACTCGCTCTACGAAGGGCTTGAGGTGACTCCGGTCGCGGCCGATGCGGCCGCAAAGCCGTGATTTCCCGGGCGCACTCTCTCATGGGCGGCGTCTGTGCCGGCGCGCTTGCCCTGTCCCTGGGCTGCGCCGTGGGGCCCGACTACAAGAAGCCGGACACCCCGGCCCCGCAGGCCTATTCCGAGGCCGGCCCCTGGAAGGAGGCCCAGCCCAAGGACCAGCTGCCGAAGGCGGGCTGGTGGCACATCTTCCACGAGCCGACGCTCGACGCGCTCGAGGAGGAGGCCGCCAGGGCAAGCCCGACGCTCGGTGCCGCGCTCGCCCGCTTCGACCAGGCCGTCGCGGTGGCGCGCGTCCAGGGCTCGCAGCTCTATCCCTCCGTGGACCTCGGCCCAAGCGCCGTGCGCGAGCGTTTCTCGGGCCACCGCCAGACCGAGTACCCGGCCACGACCTTCCAGTACACCACCAACTCCTTCGACCTGCCGCTGCAGCTCAGCTACGAGGTCGACCTCTTCGGCTCGCTCAGGCGCTCCCTGGAGAGCGCCCGGGCCTCGGCCGAGGCGCAGGGGGCGGCCTACCAGGGCGTTCTCCTGGTCCTCCAGGCGGGTGTCGCGGAGGACTACTTCAACCTCCAGTCGCTGGTCGCCCAGAAGGAGCTCCTCCAAAAGAACGTCACCCTTTTGACCGACGCCCTGGAGCTGGTGCGCACGCTCAGGCGCGGCGGGGCCAACAGCGACCTGGACCTCTTCCAGGCGGAGGCGGAGCTTGAGACGGTGCGCAGCAGCGAGCTTGCCTCCGAGCGGGCGATCGCGCGCGCACTCCACGCGCTCGCGGTCCTCGTGGGCCAGAGTCCCGAGGGCTTCTCCGTGGACGCGAAGCCGCTCGAGGCCCAGGTGCCCGCCGTGCCGGTCGGCCTCCCGAGCGAGCTCCTGGAGAGGCGACCGGACATCGCCCAGGCCGAGCGCACCCTGGCGGCAGCCAACGCGCGGATCGGGGTCGCCAAGGCCGCCTTCTTCCCCTCGATCGGGCTCACGGCCTTCGGCGGGTTGAACAGTTCGGACCTGAACAACCTCCTGAAATGGAACAGCCGCGAATGGGCCGTGGGCCCGGCGGTGTCGCTCCCGCTCTTTAAGGGCGGAGCCAACATGGCCGGCTACCAGGAGGCCAAGGCGGCCTATGCCGAGGCCCTCGCCAACTACAGGCAGCAGGTCCTTGTCGGATTCCAGGAGGTCGAGGACGGCCTCTCGGACCTGCGGCTCCTCTCCGGAGAGGCAGATGCGCTTGAGTCCGCCGTCACGGCAGCCAGCGGGGCGAGCCGGCTCTCCACGGTCCGCTACAAGGCGGGGCTCGTCAGCTATCTCGAGGTGATCGACAGCCAGAGGACGCAGTTGGCCGACGAGATCTCGCTCACCCAGGCACGGGCGGACCGGCTTTCCGCGACGGTTTTGCTGATACAGGCCCTTGGGGGCGGATGGTAGGGTCGCTTCGCTTTTGCGGCGAATAACCCTCCTTAATCGCCGCATTTGTGCGGCATTTACATCTTTTTGCACGCGCGTCGGCGCCGCCGTTGACCGCCGTTGCCGAAATCGCGTGCACGGTCCGTCGTGAGCTGCTTAATTGAACACTGGAGTGCATGGCATTTCCCATGCGCGACAACGGCAGCCCCCGACCCCAATGGCCCCTTATTTCCCCAGAGAGACCTGGCGCAGTCTGAGCCGCGCGGCCTTCCTTGGAATTTCCCTCTCCCTGCCGGCGTGGCCTGCGGTGGTCCGCGCCGAGTCAGACACCCAGAAGCAGAAGCCCGTCGTCTTGGACACCGTGGTCGTCGACGCCGCCAAGACGCACACGCTCTTCATGGGCGCGGATATCTCAGTCAACCTGGACAAGGACCTCTACCCGGTGAGGGACGTCGCCGGAACCTCCTGGGTCGTGGACATCAACGGCAAGGACAAGGTCGTCTCGGCGAAGAAGGGCCCGCTGAACCTGAAGATCACGCCCACGCTCAAGCTCACCGAGGGGTCCGCCACGATCGTCGGCTTCAAGAAGGAGGCTGCCTACTCCTATGAAAACGACCCGAGCGTTCTGATCACCCGGGGCCTTTCCCAGACCGCCGCGATGAACGTCGACCTGCAGACCATCCAATCGAACGCGGAGCACATGGCCGACCTGGAGACGGTCAACGCCCATGGCCTAAATGCCCTGGGCGGCGCCGCGGTGCTTGCGGCGTCCGACAACCAGTTTGGCCAGCAGGCACTGCTTAACACCGCCAAGGTCGCTCCCGCCATGACGCACCCCGGGGCCCCCATCCCCAACTCCATGGCGGTCCCGACGAGCGGCGCATCCTATTCGATGCCGCTCGACATGGGCACCGTCACCACCGCGGCGGCCGCCGCGGCCGCAAGCAACACCATGAGCAGCAACGAGCCCCTGGGCCGCCTCACGACCCGCGGCTTTGACGCCCTCGACGTCGAGTTTGAGATTTCATCGGCCAAGCCGATCGGCAACCCCTACATCGTCACGATGGCGCGGATCCGCACGCCCGGGAGCAAGCCGGGCTATGTCCAGAACCACATCTATGCGCGGGCGCTTGACCCCATCGACTCGCACCTGAGCCACGTGCACTTCACCGAGGAGGGATTCCCCTACGAGTACGAGCTCGTGGAGTTCCAGGTGCACATCTATAACCGCGGAGTCGAGATCGCGACGAACCTTGCGAAGAACCGCGTGGAACTGACCCGCGAGGAGGCCTTCGAGTACGTCATGATGGAGTACATGAGCGCCCACAAGGGCGACACGCTGCCGGCCACGCCCGCCATGGGGAGGCTCCCCGCCGAGCTCCCGACCCGGATTGCCGCGGGCATGTACACCGACACGTTCTTCGTGAAGGTCTCCAAGGACGGGGTCGGCCGGGACGCGTTCGCCGACCGGATGTGCACACGGAGGATCGACGACCCTTTCCTTGCGGCCGTCGTAAAGGGCCTGCGCTTCAAGCCGGCGCTATCGAGCGGCTCCCCGGTGGACGGGATCGCCTCGGTCAACCTGACCCACCTCCAGTTCTAGCCCCATCTGGCTTTAGGGAGAAGGCCGCCCCCGATGAATCCCCCGCGCCTTGCCCTCCTTGTCCTAGGGCTCCTCCTGGCGGGATGCGCCGCGCCCACCGACCCGTTCCCGATCTGGAAACTCTGGGGCCTGGACCTGGTGAGGCAGCCCGACGGGGGCGTCTTTGTCCCGGACACCCCGGGAAATTGGAGGCGGCTTTCCGTCCTCTTCGGGGACGAGGTCAAATGCGAGGCGGGCGGTCTGGCTCCTACCGGGGGCATCGCCACGTGGCCGGAGTTCTGGCACACAAGCTTCGCGGAAATTCGCGCGAGCTATGCGCATCCCGAGAAATACTTCGCGCTTATCATCGACCTGCGCCGCCAGGCCTCTCTTCCGGACCTGCCCAAGGCGGCGATTGAGCCGTAGGGATACCTACTGGGGAACCTCGAGCGTCCCCGGCGGCATGGCGTGCACCGCAAACCCGAGCTTGTCGGCCCATTCCGCGATCACTTTCGACACGGGCGAGGTGCCCGAGGAGCCGCCGTGCCCCGCATTGGACTCGATCCGGATGAGGACAGGGCCCGATCCCGGGACCCGGGAAGCCTCATACTGGAGCGTCGCCGCATACTTGAAGGAATGGGCCGGGAACACGCGGTCGTCATGGTCGCCGGTCGCGATGAGGACCGGCGGGTACCTGACCCCCGCCTTCACCGTGTGCACCGGGGAGTAGGCCCTCAGGTACTTGAAGCCCTCGGGCGTGGCGCTCGTCCCGTAGTCCGACGCCCAGGCGGCCCCGACCGTGAACGTGTGGTAGCGGAGCATGTCCATGACGCCCACCCCGGGGAGCGCGACCGCGCACAGGTCCGGGCGCTGGTTCAACACCGCCCCGACCAGGAGGCCGCCGTTTGAGCGGCCCTCGATGAGGAGCCGGTCGCGCTGCGTGTAGCCCTTGGCCACGAGGTAATCCGCGGCCGCGATGAAGTCGTCGAACACGTTCTGCTTGCGCTCCTTGGTCCCCGAGAGGTGCCAGTCCTCGCCGTACTCCCCGCCCCCGCGTATGTTCGCAACCGCGTAGATGCCGCCCATCTCCACCCAGACGACCGGCGGCACCGCGTACTCCGGGGGGATCGACACGTTGAAACCCCCGTAGCCGTAGAGCCAGGCGGGCGTCTTCCCGTAGAGCTTCAGGCCCTTCTTTGCCGTGATGAAGAGCGGTATCCGCGTCCCGTCGCGCGACGTGTAGAAGAGCTCGCGCGTCTCGAATCCCGAGGCGTCGAAGGGGGTCTTGGGGCTCTGGAAGACCGCCGAGACCTTCGTGCCCAAGTTCTCCCTGATGATGGAGGGGGGCGTAAGGTAGGAGGAGAATTGGTAGTAGAGCTCCGGGTCGTCGGCCCGTCCGCCCAGGCCATGGACGGAGCCTATGCCGGGAAGGGAGATCTCGCGGCGCGAACCCCCCACTGTCGGGTAGACATAGAGGTGGCTCTGCACGTCGTGCTGCGTGAGGACCACGAGTTGGCCCCCGACAAGCGCCGTCGAGTCGATGCTGTCCGGGCCCTCGGGCACCGCGACCTTCCAGTCCTTGGCCTCCGGCCAGGCGAGGTCGATGGCGACGACGCTCCCCTTGGGGGACCCGAGGGTCGTCTGGCAGTAGAACACGCTGCCGATGTTTCCCGCCAGGTCGTACGTGGCGTCAAACTTGTCCAGGAGCCTGACGACCGGGCCCCCGATGCGCGGAGCCGATGGATCCACCAGGTCCACATAGTAAAGGGCGTTGTGAAGGTTCCCGTTCGGACGGGCGACGATCGCCAGGTAGCGGCCGTCGTCCGTCGTCTCGGCGCTAAAGAACCAGTCGGGGTGGTCCTTCAGTTCAAAGACCAGGAGATCCGCGGCCTGCTCCGTCCCGAGGCGGTGGTAGAACAGCTGCCTGCCCGAGAGCTTTCCGAAGAGCGTGTCGCCCTTGGGCAGGTCGGGATAGCGGCTGTAGAAGAAGCCCTTGCCGTCGTGGGTCCACGACAGCCCTGAGAACTTGACCCAGCGGACCACGTCCGGAAGGTCCTTGCCCGTGTCCACGTCGCGCACGCGGAACTCGTTCCAGTCGGAGCCCGCGACGGCGATCCCGTACCCCAGGAGCCTTCCGTCGTCGGTGGGCGCCACCTGCGTCACAGCGACGGTGCCCTCGCTCGAGAGCGTGTTCGGGTCGACCAGCACCCTAGGCTCCGATCCCGGTGAATCGATCACGTAGAGCACGGCCTGGTTCTGGAGCCCCTCGTTCTTTCGATAGAACAGGCGGCCCCCGCCCTTTTGGGGAATGCCGTACCTCGGGAAATTCCAGAGCGTCTGAAGGCGCCTGCGCAGCGCCTCCCGCTCGGGGATCGCCTTGAGGGCGGAGTCCGTCGCGGCGCGCTCCGCCCTGATCCATGCCTGGGTCTCGGGGGAGTCGATCGCCTCCATCCACCGGTACGGATCGGCCACCTTTTCCCCGAAATAATCGTCCACCTGGTCGGCACGCCGGGCTTCGGGATAATCCATTGCCATGGCGCTCGTTACGACAATTGGCATCGAAAGTACAATTGGGGTCAAAATAACCGCTAATGTGGAACGGTTCATGGTACATGACTGTCGGCATTCATCTTGAAGTCCAATCTTGAAGTTAGGAAAGGTGGCCGGGACCTGCGGCTCGACACGCTGCGGGGGCTCTTCCTGATCCTCATGACGGTGAACCACCTGCCGACGGAAATCCGCGCGGTCACGGACCAGCCCCTTGGGCTCTTCACTGCGGCCGAGGGCTTTGTGTTTCTTTCGGGGCTCCTCGCGGGATGGGTTTACACCCGCCGGTACCGCTCCCTGGGCGCCGAGGGCCTGTGGCAGGCCGCCACCGACCGGGCGAAGAGCATCTACCGGTGGCAGGTCGCGGCCTTTCTCGCCTCGTTCATCCTCGTCCAGCTCACGGAGCGGGTCCTCGGATTCTGTTCTCCCAATGTCCCCAAGCTCTTCTTCGGGCATCCGCTGGAGGCGGTGGGGCTCGGGCTCTCGCTCCTGTACCAGCCGGGCCTCCTCGACCTCCTGCCGATGTACTGCGGCTTCGTTCTCCTCCTGCCGCTCGTGATCCGCAACCTGGAGAACGGGCGCCGCCTCATGGTCCTGGCGGCAAGCGCCGCGGTGTGGCTTCTCATGCAGTGGGCCCCCCCGGTCGACGGCGCCCCGCTCTACCCGATCAACACCGGGAGCTTTAACCTCCTTGCCTGGCAGTTCCTCTTCGTGGCCGGCGTCGTCATTGGCCACGCCCGGGTGAGCGGCTTTCCCCAGGTGGCTCGGCCGAGCCGCGGGGTGATCGCCCTGGTCTCGGCCATCGTGGTCTACGGCCTCGGCGTGCGCCACCTGCACTGGCCCTATCTCTGGCCCGACCGCACGTTCGGCATGCTCGTGAACAAGCCGGCGCTCGGCCTCCTGCGCCTGGCCGACTTTGGATCGGTGGCCTTCCTGGTCGCCCTGCTCGGGGAGAGGTTCCCCTGGGCCCTCACGTCGCGGCCGCTCGCGCTCCTCGGGCGCCATTCGCTGGCCGTCGTGGCTGTACAGAGCGTCGCCATCATGGTGCTCCTGCAGTTCTCGGAGCCCTTTGAGACAAGCCTTTCAAGGACGCTCACCGCGACCTCCGTGGTCGGGCTCCTCTTTGCCGTCGCCGCGATCAACGAGAGCCTCTTCCCCAAGGAGGTCCCCGTGCGGCAATCGGAACTCGCCAGCCCGCCGACCGCGGTCTAGTCGGATCGGATGGAGCACGCGCGGCTTGAGCAACAGGTCAGGTTCATCCTCGAGGTCGACAAGCTTAAGGAGGTGTTCCGCCAGACGGTCTGCACGCAGAGCCGGCGCGCGGAAAACGACGCCGAGCACTCCTGGCACATCTGCCTGGCGGTCATCGTCCTATCCGAGCACGCGAACGAGCCGGGCCTGGACGTCCTAAGGGTCCTCAAGATGCTCCTCATCCACGACCTGGTGGAGATCGATGCCGGCGACACCTTTGCCTACGACACCAAGGCCATGGCCGACCAGCACGCGCGCGAATCGGTCGCCGCGGACCGCGTCTTCGGACTCCTTCCCCCGGACCAGGCGCGGGAGTTCCGGGCGCTCTGGGACGAGTTTGAGGAGAAGGCGACGCCCGCGTCCCGATTCGCGAACGCCATAGACCGGTTCCAGCCCGTGCTGCTCAATACGAGCACCGAGGGGAACGCCTGGCGGCGCCACAAGGTGACCGAGGACCGCGTCCTGGCGCGCAACAGCGCGATCGCGGCCGGGTCCTCGGCGATCTGGGAGGAGGCCCGGCGCAGGATTTCCCGGGCCGTGGCCGAGCACCACCTGGACCCGGCGCCCCCCGCCGGGGACGCTATCCCAGGTCCCTGAACGAGACGAACTCGGGGTCGAAGAGGCGCCGGTAGGTGCGGACGATCATCCCGTCCGTCAGCCCCGCGAGGAAGTCGCAGATCTCCCGTGCCTTCGCCCGCCGGCCCTTGGCGTCGTCGAGGAGCTTGCCGGCCGCGGGCGGGAGGATCCGCACGACGCGCGGGCCCGGCTCCACGTAGTTCCTCCAGCACGAGTCCCAGAGGTCGAAGAGCACCTTCCTCGCCTTGTGCTCCATCTGCTGGAGCTGGGCGCTCTCAAAGATGACGTCGTTGGCGAGCTTCTTGTAGAAGTGCGCCTGGCGCTCGGCCTCGGGCGCCACCACGAGCTCGAAGCGGTAGCGGTTTGTCCGCTTCGCCATGAAGTTGTCGCGCTCCCGGAGCCGGCACGCGGTGATGAAGGAGCCGATCCTGGCGGAGAAGATCGACTCAAGGCGGTCGCTGCGGATCGCGTCCAGGAGCTCGTCCAGGAGGCGCAGCCCCGCGGCGTCCCCCACGTTCGCCTGCGCCCAGGCCTCGATCCGGTCGATCGTCAGGAAGCCCGTCTTCACGCCGTCCACGATGTCGTTTAGCGAATAGGCGGCGTCATCGGCCCAGTCCATGATCTGGCACTCGACGCTCTTGAATGCGTTCAGGGGCTCGCCCGGCTTGAGGGCCTTCGGTATCCTGGCCCCCCCGAACACGAAGGAGAGGACCTCGCGCTGGGAGTCGTAGAGAAAGTGGTTCTTCGGGGGCGCCTTGAACTGGCCAAAGAGGGTCTTGTATTTTAGGACCCCGTCCAGGAGCGCCCGGGTCGGCTGCATCCCGCGCACCCCTGAGCGGTCCTGGTACATGGTGCCGATCAGGAGGTGGAGCGTCTGGGCGTTCCCCTCGAAGCCGCCCCAGCGCACCATGAGCTCCTGGAGCGTGCGCTCCCCCGAGTGCCCGAAGGGGGGGTGCCCGAGGTCGTGGGCCAGGCACACCGCCTCGACCAGGTCCCCGTCGATGTAGAAGTCCTCCGTTAGCGGCCCCTTCTGGGAGCGCAGGAACTGGCAGATCGACCTGCCGATCTGCGCCACCTCCATCGAGTGCGTGAGCCGCGTCCGGTAGAAGTCGTACTCGCCCGAGAGGAAGACCTGGGTCTTCGACTGGAGCTTTCGGAAGGCGTGGGCGTGGATGATCCGGTCGCGGTCGATCTGGAAGGCGTTCCGGTAGTCCGTCTTCCTCGTCCCGCCAAGCGTCACGCTGTCAAAGGTTCCGTAGAATTGGTTGCTCATGGCCTCCGGGGGCAACAAGAGCAAGCGGGAGGCCGGCGGGTTGCAATCCCCGACCTATGACCCGCTTCGGTATTGTTTCGGCGGGGTTTCGGGGTAGCGTTCCCAAACACCCCCATGCGAGCCAAGACGATGCAAGCGATCTCCAAGGCAAGGCCCGGACTGGGCCTGGAGCTTACCGAGGCACCCGTGCCGGTTCCCGGCCCGGGCGACGTCCTTATCCGGGTCAAGAAGACCTCCATTTGCGGCACGGATGTCCACATCTACAACTGGGACGACTGGGCCGAGCGCACGATCAAGCCCCCGATGATCATCGGGCACGAGTTCGTGGGCGTCATCGAGGAGGTGGGAAGCCTGGTGCAGCGCTTCCAGAAGGGCGACCTGGTGGACGGCGAGGGCCACATCGTCTGCGGGGTGTGCCGCAACTGCCTTGCGGGCCGTCGGCACCTGTGCAAGGACACGAAAGGCGTGGGCGTAAACCGCAACGGAGCGTTCGCCGAGTACCTGTGCATCCCGGCGACGAATGCCGTGCCCGTCGACCCGGCGATACCGCTCGACGTACTCTCGTGCTTTGATCCCCTGGGAAACGCCACCCACACGGCGCTCCAGTTTGACCTTATCGGCGAGGACGTTATCATCACCGGCGCGGGCCCGATCGGATGCATGGCGGCCGCGATCGCCAAGCACTGCGGCGCGCGCAAGGTGGTCGTCACCGACGTGAACCCGGACCGCCTGGCGCTCGCCGCGAAGATGGGCGCCACGCGGGTCGTCGACGTCTCGCGCGAGAGCCTGCCGCAGGTCCAGGCCGAGCTCGGGATGAAGGAGGGCTTTGACGTGGGGCTTGAGATGTCCGGAAACCCCAAGGCGCTTAACGACATGATCGACAACATGGCGCACGGCGGCCGGATCGCGCTCCTGGGGATCATGCCCGCGAAGGCCGCTGTCGACTGGAACAAGGTCGTCTTCAACATGCTCACGATCCGCGGCATCTACGGGCGCGAGATGTACGACACCTGGTACAAGATGACCGCCATGATCCAGAGCGGCCTCGACATCTCCCCGGTCATCACCCACCGGATGCCCTACACGGATTTCCAGCGCGGGTTCGACCTGATGCGCTCGGGCAAGAGCGGGAAGATCGTCCTCGACTGGGAGTAGGCTCCGATGACCCCGACCTACAGGGACCACCTCGCGCGCCTCCTGGCCGAGATCTCCGCCGCGGGGCTTTCAAAGCGGGAGCGCGTGATCGCGACCCCCCAGGGGGCCGACATCCGGGTCTCCGGGGGCGCCCACGTGCTCAATTTCTGCGCCAACAACTACCTGGGGCTGGCCGACCACCCCGAGGTCGTGAAGGCCGCGCACGCGGCGCTCGACCGATGGGGCTACGGCCTGGCGTCGGTCCGCTTCATCTGCGGGACGCAGGAGATCCACAAGGAGCTCGAGGCGCGCCTCTCCTCATTCCTCGGCACCGAGGAGACGATCCTCTACTCCTCGTGCTTTGACGCGAACGGAGGGGTCTTCGAGACGCTCCTTGGCGAGGAGGACGCCGTCATCAGCGACGAGCTTAACCACGCCTCAATCATCGACGGGATCCGGCTCTCCAAGGCGAAGCGCTACCGCTACAGGAACCGGGACATGGCGGACCTGGAGGCGAGGCTCACCGAGGCCTCGGGCGCCCGCTTCAAGATGATCGTGACGGACGGGGTATTCTCGATGGACGGGTTCATCGCTCCCCTCCGCGAGATCTGCGACCTGGCCGACCGCCACGGGGCGATCGTCATGGTGGACGACAGCCACGGCGTGGGCTTCATGGGGGAAAACGGCAGGGGCACGCACGAGCACCACAATGTCGTCGGCCGGGTGGACATCCTCACGGGCACCTTGGGGAAGGCCCTCGGGGGCGCCTCCGGGGGCTACGTGAGCGGGAGGACGGAGATCATCGACCTCCTTCGCCAGCGCTCTCGGCCCTACCTCTTCTCCAACACGCTCCCCCCGGCGATCGCCGCCGCCTCGATCGCGTGCCTGGATCTGATCAGCCGCTCGCCCGCGCTCCGCGAGAAGCTCCATGCGAACACCCGCTTCTTCAGGGAGGGCCTCGCCGAGGCCGGCCTCTCGATAAAGCCCGGCTCCCACCCCATCGTGCCCGTCATGCTCGGGGACGCCGCGCTCGCCCAGCGCTTCGCCGCGCGCATGCTCGAGAAGGGCGTCTACGTGGTCGGCTTCTTCTTCCCCGTGGTGGCGCAGGGCGCCGCGCGTATACGGTCCCAGGTGAGCGCCGCGCACTCCGAGGAGAACCTTAGGTCCGCGATCAAAGCCTTCGCGGAGACCCGGAAAGAGCTCGCCCCGTAGGCCGCTTTTGCGCCATCAAATCTGCCGATGCCAAAGATCACCGAGGGAGCCCTCCACAGGCTGGAAAAGTCCGCGCACACGGCCGCCGGGCGCACGTACTCCCCCTACTCCAAGTTCCCCGTGGGGGCGGCCGTCCTCGGCGGCTCGGGGAAGATCTTCTCCGGCTGCAATGTCGAGAACGCCTCGTACGGCCTGTGCAACTGCGCCGAGCGGACGGCCATCTTCTCGGCCGTCGCTGCCGGCGAGAAATCGGTCTCCGCGGTGGCGATCTACACCCCGACCTCGCTTCCCACGGCCCCCTGCGGCGCATGCCGGCAGGTGATCAACGAGTTTGGCCCGGACGCGATCGTGATCAGCGTCTGCGACTCGAAGAACCGGATCGAGACCCGCCTCTCGGCGCTCCTTCCCGCGGCCTTCGGCCCCGGCGACCTGGCCTAGCCTCCGGCGAAGAAGTCGCGCACGGTGGTGCTCACCTCAGCCGCCGGGAACTCCCGCTCCGTCCGGTCTCCCAGGTCGCGCAGCTTCACGACCCCGCGGGAGAGCTCGTCGCTCCCATAGATGAGCGCGATCTTCGCACCGGACTCCGCCGCGGCCTTGAACTGCTTGCCGAAGGCCAGGTCCCGCATCGGGTAGTCGACGCCAAAGCCGTGCGAGCGCAGGACGTTGATGTCGGCGAACGCCGCCTTCCGCTCGGCCTCGCCCCCGATCACGCAGTAGATATCAGGGGCGTGCGCGATCTTGGGCGCCAATCCCCGCTCCTCCAGGAGGAGCGCGAAGGTCATGTCGCCAATCGCAAATCCCACGGCCGGAAGCTCCGAGCCGCCGAGCTTGCCCACCAGGTCGTCGTAGCGGCCGCCGCCCGCAAGCGCCCGGAGCTCGCCCTTCCTGTCGAAGGCCTCGAACACGAAGCCCGTGTAGTAGGCCAGGCCACGGACGACACCCAGGTCCACCTGGATGAACTCCGCCAGGCCCATCGCCGAGAGCCCGCCCAGGAGCTTCCTCCAGTCCCCGAGCCGGGACGCGATCGCCGCGTCTCCGGATGCGCCAAGTGCCGCCTCGATCTCACCAAAGGAGCGGATCGCAAGGAAGGAGAGGACCTTCCGCTTGACCTCCGGATCGATGGCGCCAAAGGCCTCCTCGTAGCCCTTGAAGGCCTCGTCGCCGTTTCGCTCGAACTTGTCGACCGCCCCGAGCACCGCCCGGATGCGGGCCTCGTCCAGGCCCAGGGACCCCAGAAAGTGGAACCAGAGGTTCCGGTCGCTCAGCCTCACGCAGAAATCGTCCTTTGTGAGGCCGAAGGCCCGCATGCACTGGACCTGGAGCGCGATGAGCTCGATCTCGGCCTCGGGCCCCGCCTCGCCGAAGATGTCGGCGTTAAGCTGGTAAAAGCACCTGCCCCTGCCCTTCTGCATCCGCTCGTAGCGGTAGAATTCGGCGATGCTGAACCACTTGATGGGGCGCTTGAGCGAGCCAGCCCTCTCTCCCACCAGCCTGCAGACACTGGGAGTCATCTCCGGCCGGAGCGCCACCTCGCGCTTGCCCTTGTCGGTGAAGCTGAAGAGCTGGGCCTCTATCTCGGCCCCTGACTTCGCCTTATAGAGGTCCAGGGGCTCAAGGACGGGCGTGTCGTACTCCACGAAGCCGAACGCGGCGGCGGTCTGCCGCCAGATGCGAAAGATGTGGTTTCGTTTCGCAAGGTCCTCGGGGTAAAAGTCGCGAAACCCAGGCAGGGTCTGGAACATGGCCATCAGTGACGGACAGGCTGCTACCCGCCCGCCCTAGGGCGAACCAAAAGTGGCCCGGCGACCCGCACCCTTAGGTGAGCGTCGTAAGGTCGAGCTTCTTCAACTGCTGTTTGAGGATCTTGCCAGCCTTGAACTTAACGACGGCCCGCTGTGGTATAATGACTTCCGCTTCTGGCTTGTTGGGGTTCCGACCGACACGCTG
>Ga0302157_10001216_pt1 | contig 32011 bp, 33 predicted proteins | sample I_Bog_N3_3_FD_193502 | JGI IMG/M metagenome (GOLD analysis project Ga0302157, IMG submission 193502) | Peat permafrost microbial communities from Stordalen Mire near Abisko, Sweden - I_Bog_N3_3 | ecosystem: Environmental > Terrestrial > Soil > Wetlands > Peat | place: Sweden: Abisko, Stordalen...
TTCGTTGTGCGAGCCCGATACCCCAAGACGGTCGCGTCATGACCTGAAGGGCGCGAATGGCAAGCCAGAAAGTCAAAGAGCGCTCCGCGGTGGATACGGAAGTCAAACCGGAAGCAGAACCGGTAATGAGTCGCTAGCGTTTTGGGCATGAGTAGCACTGTGCAGGACCTCGAACGGGCGGTCGAAGCACCAGAGATAGTGCGTGCGCTTACGGCTTACGGCCTAACTCAACAGGAAGTCGGTACGATCGCAGGCGTCTCCGACAGGGCCGTCCGTCAGTGGAGGCGGGCTGGGATCAAGCAAGACCGGTACGACCGGCTCATCGAGGTTCGCGAGATCGCCCTCCTGCTGTCCGACTCGCTCTCGCCGCGAGGCGTCGGCCAGTGGCTGCACGCGAAGAACCGACTGTTGCACGGTGAGCGTGCCATCGACCTTCTTGCCCATGGCAAAGGCGATGAGGTACGCGTGGCTGCCAAGGCGTTTATCGACGGCGCCTACGTTTGACGACTGACGATCTCGCCACTGCGGTAATGAGCGCGCACGGCTTCGGAAAGTGCCTCCGTGAGAACCGCCGTGAGAACCATAGCTCCGCTAAAGCCGGAAAATGGAGGTAACTGGTGGTCGTCGGCGGTCGTGTCGGTTCGAGTGAAGTCCCTGGTTGAGGGCACTATTGGTAACCAATGGTCACGACCGGTGTCGGAGGGAAAATGCCCCGGGCAGAACTGGGGGTCAAGAGGTCGCCGGTTCAAATCCGGCCAGCCCGACAAGAACACCTTGGTAGATGGTGATGAGGCTTGGGTCACAAGGGAGCGATTCACCTCCGTGAGAACCTCATGAGGTCCAAAGTTTTCATGGACATTCTGCTGCCGCCTTCCGGTGAGCGTGTCCTTGCCGAGCGAGACCTTGAAGTGCCACTGCCCGAACTGCGGCCGTCCGGGTGCTCGCGATCGTCGCCCAATCGGTAGCGGCACTTTGAGGACGGCTTAGCCGAGGGCCTGGCGCAGCCTGGTCATGATCAACTTCTTGACGAGCGCCTTTGACGGTGGCGCATCAACGGGGAACTGAAGTGCCCCGGACGAGGTCTTGTACTTGGCGAGTTCGTCGCCCAGTTCGGGGAAGACCGAACCGCTGTGAGGTAGATAGCTCAGGTGGTTCTTGAAGGCTCCAAAACCGGCGATTACCTTGCCCTGCACCCGAAAAGCTGGCAGTCCGTACGAGATGCACTGCTCTGCCTCGGGAATGATGTCGAGGATCGAAAGGCGAAGGCTGGTCAAGGTGCTCCGTTTTGGTTCCTCCAGCGAGGCCAGATAGTCGTCAATCTCTTCTTTGGACATAGCCACTCCTCTCCTTTGGCGGTGTGACGGAACACGGCGTCCACAATCCTCGCTTTGGGACCGTCCAGTGAAGTTGGCCCGCTGGCTGGCCGTCTGTGGTCTGGCGTCCGGGCGCTGGGCACTCCGCTTCCTCGCCACACAGGCTGTCCGGTACTGCCAGGCGCCGCTTCGCCTCCGACCCACTGGTCGACCAGGGTGCTAGCCACCCGCGACCGCGCGCAAACGCCGGCCAGGTCGACCGCGCATCTGAGCCCTCGCTGGCTGCTGGCGCACTGATCCATAGCCGTCTGCTCCCATCCGCGACTCCGCCGTCACAAGCGTGGCGAGCGCACATCAGGCGGTTCGGCACTGGGGTGCCCGGCCCTGGCTCGGGGAACCACTGCTGTCATCCCAGAATCCGATGTCTGGAAGGTGGGCTCGGCGATCGGGCTGGCTGTGCGGAATTCGCCTATCGTGCCCATCCCTACAAGCCATGCCAGGGTACGTCGGAGGACGCCGACGAAGTCCTTGGCCTCGCTGGCAAAACCGGTATGGCCTCCAGGGAAGTCGATCAACGGCGAGCCGAGGCGTTCAGCCAGCGCAACAGCAGCGCGCTGGGCGAACTGGCCCTTGGAGGTGGTCCCTCCCCCAACCACGACCCGGGCCGGCGCGCCCTGCAGCGCGGAGAAGTCCGGTTGGTAGAACGTGATGGGCAACAGGCCGTGACCGAAGAAGCGCTCGCTCATCGCCACCGCCTCGGCCGACGGCGGCTGTCGCGCGGCGTCCTCACCCTGCGGGCGCATGTTGATGCCGCTAAAGCCGGAGAACCGCTGCCACGCGGTGCTGATGCCGCTCTCTCGGTAGGTGTCGTAGATGTCATGCATCCGGGCGCGTGCCTGCTCGGCTTCCGACAGGAGCAGGGCGAGCGGGGGCTCGTGGGCTACGAGGGTCTCCACCTGGCCGGGGTAGCGGGCGACCAAGGCGAGCCCCGTGACCGCGCCACCGCTGCTGCCGAATACGTACGCGGGCTCGCCGCGGACCGCCTCCAATACCCGGCGCACGTCATCGGCCAGCAGGTCCGGCTCGGCGTCCTGGTCGCGGTCGTCGATCGTGCTGCGGGCGAAGCCTCGGGGGTCGTAGGTCACGACCGTGTAGTCCTCGGCGAGGAGTGGGGCGATCGCGGCAAAGCCCGAAACACCCATGGGGTGCCCGACCAGCATGAGCACCGGGCCTGAGCCTTGTACCTCGTAATACAGGCGCGCTCCTGGAACCTCTAGCGAGTGACTCGTAGGCAACGCCATTCGATGGCACCTCTGGTTCGCGGTTGGGGATGGGCGGCAACGCCACTGAGGCTAACGCCAGGATCGCCAATAGCTCAGCGGCCGCTGACCCGGTGCGCCGGGCTGTGACCGCGGGACCTATCTCACATCGCCGTCGTTCCGCGCTCGTTGGGTACTGGTTACTTTGCCGAGACCAGCAGGACCGAACAGGTAATCGGCTTTCGGTAGAACTGTCACACTGCCGAGCGCGCCTCCCCGGAGCGCGGAGGCGGATACACCTGCCGCGCGATCATCGCCGAGAGCCAGCCGAGCTACCAGCCGGCGCACGTCAGCTGGCTCGTGCGCCGCTCACTCACATCGGTCCCGGCAGCGATCGCCAGAACAATGAGCCAGACCAGCGTGCACCCGAAGCTGTACGCCTTATAGCTTCCGCCGAAGGGCATAGCTGCTCGTCCGAGACGGGGCATGCTCACTCTGTTTAGGACCGCTCGAGAAGCGCTCTCAGCCTTCGTTCCGCGCTCTTCTTGGGTCACCGTCAGACCGTTGGCGGTGGCGCCCGATTGGGCCATCTGCACCGAGCCGTCGTGATCCCCACCAGACGCGAGATTCGGCGTTTCGGGCACACTCGTAGCCGTCCGATAGGGCGCGGCCACATCCCGTTGGCGCCGACATAACATAGGGCGCAGACATTCCGAGTGACATCTACCGGCAGTTCTGGGAGGGCGACTACCGCATCTCTTCAGGTCCGCGATGAGCCAGCCGAGGTGGCCGAGGAGTCCCGCAACGTGGCCAGCGTCTTCTCGATCCGCCGTGCGCGAGTATCGGGCTTCTTGGCACTCTCGATCAGGCGCAGGTGTTGACTCTTTTGGCTATCGGTCAAACGATCAAACGCGCTTCGAGCGAGTGGCTCGGCATCAAGGGCTGTGGCGAAGTCAGTGGGCTCGACCACGACACGCGGTTCAATATCCAATTCGAGCTCGACCTCAACCCGGTCGCCCGTCACAACACCGGCGGCCCTGCGATTGGCGTTGCTCAATCCGATCAAGTTCCGGCCGCGCATGATCGCCACCCTGCTTGTCCAAGAGCGTCCATTGATCGTGATGGTCACCCTCGGACGCTTGCCACCCCCCAATGCTTCCATCAGCTCCGCGGGAACCTCGAGCCCCCTCATGGGCTCCGGAGGCTCCACTTCGGCTCGGAATCTCATCTATTGCTCCTACCATCGTGCGTACCCTGGTCACCCACTACCACCAGCATGCTCGCCGGCGCGCCCTCTCTGCGCTGGCGAACCGACTCCGCTCGCCGTCTCATCCTCACCGGTTGCTGGCCCGGCATCGTCTTGTACCGCTGGTTCGCGGGCACTCAGAATGGCGGCGTCAGCTCGATCGCCAGGTGCGCGTAATCGGCGTTTCGGGCGCACCTACAGCCGTCGATCTGCGCTCCCGTCGGCTGTCGGCGGACGTATAGGTCTAAAGGAAGTCCAAGGTTGAGGGCACTATTGGTTACGAATTGTCACGACCGGTATCCGAGTGAAAATGCCCCGGGCAGAACTGGGGGTGAGGAGCTCGCCGGTTCAATTCCGGCCAGCCCGACAACAACATCCCGCTCAAAGACTTGAAGGGCTCGGTTCGGAGTCGCCAAGCCACCGTGGGGATGCCGTCCGCGCGAAGGTTGGCTTTGTCGACCCGGACCCGCGCGTCGGCGCCGGTCGCCACCATTACCCGTGCCTTGACCTGCGGCCCGGTACCCGCGATACCGCACCTATCGCCGGTGCCACAGCGAGCCACAACCCGATGGTGACCACCATCGAGGTCCCGTAACCGATCGGGTGTATCCCGAGGTTCTTGGAGGCGATGCCTATGAAGACCATCAGAACCCAGGTGCTCACAAAGAACATAGGTCCAGCTGACACCACCTTGAAAAAGTCGCCCAACGCGAACACCTCCTCGCGCGCACGATATCGCCACCGGGGCCTCTGGGGAATTGCGAGTCGCTGACCGTGAGCCCAGCCGTCCGGCTCCCGATTTGGGGCCACTTGCACAGCCGCTGTCTCGATCGTTTCCGACTGCAACCTGTCTGACGAAGAGCCACGTGAAGGTCGCGTCGGGCGATCTGTTGCACTGGCAGTAACCGTACTGCAAAGAACGTAACAGTATTGTAATATGTCGTCATGAGACGCGTGGTTGTCATGGCTGCGACCGATTCGCTCCCATTCCGTACCGATCTCCGCGAGGACGCCCTATGAGCGGTCATCGCCTGATGGTGCCGGCCCGTTCTCACCTACCGCGCTCCGCGGTGCGCAGGGTCGGTCTTGTGTTGAGTGCCCTCGCAGGACTCGTAGTCGTCCTCTACGGCATCTCGACACACGTCTACGCGGGTGGTTCCGACAGGGCGACCGCGATCCTTGAGGGTCAGGCGGTGAGCACGGGCAACCCGTTGCTCCATGGCTGGATCCTGACTAGGGACTCGTTTTGGACCATCGACGCCTTCTTCTACGGACTGGCGGTGCACGTCGGGGGCCTGCGGCCTGGGCTTCTCAACCTGGAGCCTGCTCTTGCGGTGGCGGTCGCGGTCGTGATCGGAGCCCTTGTCGCGAGCCGTGGCCACCGGGGTAGTGCCGCGGTGGCCGCGGCTGCGACCGTCGTCGTTCTTCTGGCGCTCCCAACCCACGCAATGGCGTCGTTCCTGCTTGGCGGCCCCGACCATGTCAGCACGGCCGTCCTGGCCCTGTTCGCTTTCGCAGCCTTGAGGCGGGGCCGTATCGACTGGAGATGGGCGGCCGCGGTCGCCGCGCTCGCCTTCGGGATGATCGGCGATCTCTTGATGGTCGCCTACGGCATCGTCCCGATATTCGCCGGGGGATTGGTCTCCATGTTGCGTCGACGAAAGTGGCGTACCGGCCTTCCGGCCATGAGCGCGTCTGTCGCAGCAGTCATCGTGGGCGAGCTCATCAGTTGGTTCGCCCGCGAGATGGGAGCCTTCGAGTCCGTCGGCGGGGTGTCGGTCGCGAGCGTTTCCCAGATGCTCGTGAACTTGAAGCACGTCCTGAGCTACGGAGCAGGGCTTGTCGGCTTCGCGTACCGCTTCGATGCCGGTGGGGTACCGAACTTCTTGCAGGAGGTCCACGTCGTGGGCGCCCTGTTGGTCATGACCTGTTCGCTGCTAGCGACGGCGAGGCTGGTGAGAGGCGTCGTATGCCCGCGCCAGGGAACGACCGCTCACGAGACCGGGACCGAGAGTTGGTGGCTTGACGACGTACTTGTTCTCGCGATGTTCGGCTCGGTGGTTACGTTCGTCGCCCTGGCCGTCAACGGGGTGCCAGGCGCCCGCTATCTCGTCGCGACGGTCGTGTTCGCAAGCGTTCTGAGCGGCCGGGGTGTCGCCCGGGCCTGGCACCTGGTGCGACCAGGTTGGGCGACCAGAGCGATCTGTGTCGCTGGAGCCGTCGTCGCGTTGTGGTTCGCGACGGGCCTCGGCTACACCCTGGCTCAGCCCGCCCCGGTGCAGAGCGCGTCGGTGCTCGCCAGCTGGCTCGAGGTGCATCACCTAGACAACGGGGTCGGCGGTTACTGGACGGCGAGTATCACGACCGTCGAGAGCAAGGGTGCGATCACGGTGCGGCCCGTATGGGCCGACCCGGACGGCAAGCTCGGCCGTTACATGAAACTGTCCACCGAGAGCTGGTACCAAGGTCAACACTTCCAGTTCCTCGTCTACAGCTCGCCGACCTACCAGGGCGTCGACGGTGCCGCAGCGGGCAAGACCTGGGGGCGCCCGACGCACATCTACGTCGTGGGGGACTATCACGTGCTCGTGTGGTCCGCCGCGTTCAGCGTCGCAGCGTTCCCCTGACAACTCGGGGCGAGAGTGTCACGAACGTCGACTGGGGATGCATTAAGGCGGCCCGTCTGATTGCCGGCGTCGCCTGGCCGGATGACTGAGAACCGGATGCCTCATAAGTGACGGTGAAATAGGCCAATACGGCGGAGCCTTGGATCGTGCTGGGCAGGGTCTCGACCGATCGGTTCGGCCCCACCATCTCTATTGCGTCGGCATAGGTGGGCACCGTCCAAGAGCCCGTCGGCGTCGTCAAGCCGAGGTCGGTGAAGGTCACCGACCCGAAATCCGCGAGGGGGTAGGGCTCATTGGTGTTCGGATCCCCGGGGTCTTCTGCTATCCATTCGGCGGACGTGCCCTTTCCCGAGAATGTCTCGGGGGCCGTGGCCGACACGCCGGTGGTGACATCCTCGAGGTAATAGGCCCAGTCGCCTGAGGTCTCCTGGAAAACCTGCGCGTCGATCAGGTCACCAGGAGCGACCGTAAAGAGGAGCTGGTTTGAGTAGCCCTCTAGCTCGTCTGTCCACCAGGTGTAGTCGCCCTCCTGCCCATTAAGGCAGTACGAAGTTGTTCCGTCTTGGAACAGCCCGGGGTTCTGACTGCCGAAGCCGTTCACGCCAACCCAGTCCGAGGTGGCGCCGTTAGGTACCAAGGAGCAGTCGACGCTCGGAACGGTCCACTCGGCACTTATGGCTTGATACCCACCGCTTCCTCCCGTGAGCACGTAACCAGACCAGTTCGGCGAAGTCCAGCCGGGCGATTGTGAAGCCGGCAACGTCGTGGTCGTGGTCGTGGTTGAGGTTGTCGTACTGCTGGTCGTCGTCGGGGAAATCGTCGTAGTAGTGGTCGTTGGGGCGAGTGTGGAGGTAGTCGTCGGAGTCGACGTGGTCGTCGTGGTGGTCCTGGGAGTCGTTATCGTCTGCCCGGCCTCGACGACCTTCAAGTGGTCGATCGTCGTCACCGTGCCTCGAATTGTCAGGCTGAGCGTGTACACCTTCGGCTTGGTCGACAGGTTCTCGCCAAATCTGAACGAACGCTCAACGCGCCCGGACTTGCACTTGACAGTGGTGGCGAACCCCGCGACGTTCGGCGATGACGACCAAGAGCAGGTCTTGGCGTTGTGGACCGTCGCGGGCCAAGTGACCGTTCCTCCGCCCGAGAGCAGTGTGCGAGTCGGAACTGTTCCCGAGCCCGCGGCGCTTGCCAGCGCGGGGACGGCACACACAGACAGCGCCACGACCGCAATGAAAGATCGCAAAGCCGTTCGCAAGTCAACCCCCACAGTTCCTCGACAAGCTTAGGCCGTCGCCAAGACCGCGTTGGCTCACAATGGCCCCAATACCCGGAGGCAGCGGGGCTGTTGGCTCGTTGGTGCCAGGATACGCTCCATTCGAACTCGAGCGCGCGGCCGCGCCCGATTGCTCACAGCTCGCTCATGCTCCGCCCTTCGGCGCTGGAGGCCCGCCCGATGATGGCCGCAGGACCGTGAGCTTTCGAAGCAGCTGCCAGGGGACCCTACGAAGGTCGCGGGAATAGGTGGGCACCGGAGCCTGTTCTTCTCCAAGATGGACACGGGGGCCGTGTCTTGGTCGCGACGCCCAGCGGGACCGAGAGCATGGGTCAAATCAACCTCTTGGCAGGGGGACACGCAGTACCGGGTGCGAACGGTGAACAAGTGGGAACGCCCCGGGCGTGCAATCCAAGAGAAGCGAGTGGCCGGGAGGCACCAGCCCCCGGCCACTCTTCACTTCCAAAGCGAAACGGCCCGCCACCGAGGTAGCGGACCGTTTGCTCGGTGCAGATGATGTTAGGAACCTGCCGGCCCCGGTTCAAGTGCGGCTGAGGTTTTGCGCGGAGGTTCGGCCGGCGACCATTGCAAGAACTGCTGTCTTTTCAAGACTTGCTTCTGACCAGGCACGACCGAACGACGTCGCGTCCCGGGACCGCTACGGGGGCTTGCGGTCGGAGTTCGAGCCGGCCAGCTGACCTGGTAGGAGGGGATCGGTCGCAGCGACACCGTCGGGCTAGCCTGACGTCGAAGTTCCCAGCCTTGTTCATCGCCCGGAGGTGCCTGTGGGGAAGTCCCGGATAGCCAACCTGTCAGCGATCCTCGTGGTTGGCGCCATGTCCGTGCCCCTCCTGGCGAGCTGCAGCTCGACGTCCTCCGGAACCAGTTCGGGTACGGCTAAGCAGCTGGCGGAGCTGAAAGGCTCTGACACCGTCGCCAGTGACGAGTTTGGCGTCTCAGTGGGCATCTCGGGCACGAACGCCGTCGTGGGCACTTCGGGCGCCGCGTATCCCGGGCGGGCGTACGTCTTCAACAAGACCGCCGCCGGCTGGAAACAGGTAGCTGAGCTGAAGGGTTCCGACACCGTGGCGGCCGACAGGTTCGGCACGGCGGTGGCCATCTCGGGGACCACAGTGGTGGTGGGCGCCTACGACCACGCGAAGGACGCTGGGCGGGCCTACGTGTTCGCCAAGACCGCGGCCGGTTGGAAGCAGGTAGCCGAGCTGAAGGGTTCCGACACCGTGGCAAACGACTACTTCGGGTGGTCAGTGGCCATCTCGGGCACGACGGCGATCGTCGGTGCAGTTGGCCACGCGAAGTACGAGGGCACGGCGTACGTATACAACGAGACGGCGTCAGGTTGGAAACAGTCGGCGGAACTCCGGGGCTCCGATGTCGTCGCAGAGAATGGGTTCGGTACCTCTGTGGCCATCTCGGGTAGTACCGCGATCGTGGGCGAAGAAGGTTATGCCAAGGGTACGGGCCGCGCGTACGTGTTCACCAAGACCACTTCTGGCTGGACCCGGGTCGCCTTGCTGAAGGCTCCCGACACGATCGCCGGCGACAACTTCGGGACTTCGGTGGCTGTCTCACCCCCGATCGCGGTCGTGGGTGCATACGGCCGGGCAAACTACGCGGGGCGGGCGTACTTGTTTACCGATACCGACGGAGGCTTTAGGCAGACGGCCGAGCTAAAGGGCTCCGACACCACCGTCGGCGACTACTTCGGCATCTCGGCCGGGATCTCGGGCTCGAGCGTGGTCATAGGCGCGTACGACCACGCCAAGGACGCCGGTCGGGCGTACGTGTTCGCCAAGACGCCGTCCGGGTGGAAAGAGACGGCCGAGCTGAAGGGCTCCGACACGGTCGCCGAGGACTACTTCGGGAACTCTGTGGCCATTTCGGGCACGACTGCCTTGACTGGGGCTTATGGCCAGGCGAAGTACGCCGGTCGGGCGTACCTGTTCAAGAGCTGATATCGCAATTCTCCGGCCGACCGCCCCCAGGTCCGATCGCTGCCGAGGCCCGTGGAAGTGGGGAGATTCGTCAGTCGTGAGTAGGCCTCGGCGTCGTCAAGGGAGCCTCTGTCCATCGTCAGCCGTACAGGCAGACCGAGCTTACGGCGCCACGATGCCAAGAAAATAGCGCGGAACGGGCTTCATTTGCGAGATACTCGTACGCGGTGCACGGCCCCTTGCTTCCCTCGCAAGGCAACGGGGGTCGTGCACCATCCATCAGACCGTGCCGTCAGTCGCGAGTGCTGGTCGGAAAGAGCCGTTCTGCCAGGGTGTAGGAGGCTTCAGTAGCCGCCTCGACGACTTGCTCACGCGGGTGAGAGGTGCTCGCGCAGGCGTTCCAGTGCGACGGTCGCGCGGTGCTGGACCGTGTGCTCGACGAACGGGGCCAAGAGCGCGCCCGCCACTCCGCCGGGCCGTTCGTAGGTGACGGTGAGACTGACCGCTGTCCCACTTGAGCCCTGGCTCAGCTCGAAGGTGAGGCTCTGGCCTTGGTCCGCGGCCGAGGACCAGGTGATGCCATGAGGCGGTTCCAGCGACGAGATCCCGATCGTGGTTCGAAGTGTGCGGACGCCCACGTCGAGGACCGCGTCGAAGCGAGCACCTTCCCCCGTCGTCTGAGATCCCAGGGGAGTGAGCTGCTCGAGGCCTTCGATGAAGATCTCGGCCTGCTTGTAATCGGCCAGGCACTCGAAGACGGCGCCGGGCGCTGCCGCGATCGTCGTTCGCGCTTGAACGGTCTGCCTCAAGCTCAACTCCTCTGGAGCGGTACGACGCGGACGCGAGCCGCCCGTCACTTGCTTGTCGGCAACGAGCCGATCGGTGATCAAGTATTGCGGAACGGGACAAGGCGGTGAGCCGGGGTTAGCTGTTGGCAGTGAACCTGGAGGACAGAGGGACACGAGTGCGGCACGAGCGCCTTCTCCGACAACATGGCTAGGCTCGCAACCCGGTGAGAGAGCCCAGTCGCGTGGTGCCGATGCAATCGCGGGTGGCGGACACTGCTGACGTGTTGGCAACACTGCTGCAGGCGTCGCCCGATGCGATCGTCGCCGTCGACGCAAATGGCCTCATCGTGCTGGCTAGCGCCTCGATCAAGGCACTGTTCGGTTTCGATCCCGACGAAGTCGTCGGTCTTCCCGTCGAGACGCTCGTGCCGGAGCAGGTCCGAGCCATGCACGAGCGTCACCGGAAGAAGTACGCGGGGATCGGCGAGGCGCGTCCCATGGGTCGAGGCCTCGAGCTCACAGGGCGCCGGCGTAACGGGAGCATGTTCGCGATCGATGTCAGCCTCGCCCCCTTCTCTATCGGCGGTGAGAAGTTCGTCGGGGCCTTCGTACGCGATGCGAGTGATCGGCGTCGCCACGAGGCGAGACTGCATGCGATCAACGAGATCACCCAGCGCCTGCTTGCAGGAGATCCGACCGCTAGGACGCTCGAGCTCGTCGCTTGTCGAGCGCGGGGCTTGGTGGACGCAGTGTTGGGTTGGGTGGTCGTGCCGTCCGGCAAGGAAAGCCTCGTTGTCAGCGCGAGCGACGGCGAGGGGGCAGCATCGATCCTCGGGCTCGAGATCACCTCTGAAGGGAGCTTCGCCAAACGGGCCATGACCGAGGGCGACCCGATAATCGTCGGTGACCTGTCGATCGAGACGAGCGTCCCGGCGCAGATGAAAGCGCTCGGCCTCGGGCCCGGCCTGTTCTGCCCGTTGAGGAACGAGGAGCGGATATTGGGCGCTCTCGTCGTGGCGCGGCTGTCGGAGGCGCCGGGCTTCAATGAGAGCGACACTGCGCTGGTGAAGGTCTTCGCCAACGCCGCGATGGTCGCGCTGACCATTGGAGAGGCCAGAGTCGAGCTCGAACAGCTCCAGGCCACGGCCGATCGCGAGAGAATCGGGCGCGACCTTCACGACACGGTCATCCAACAGCTGTTCGCGCTCGGGATGGGCCTGCAAAGTATCGAGCGATTGACGAGCGGCTCGGTGGCGGGGCGGATCGATCGCGTCGTGGACGGCCTCGATGAGGTCATTCGCCAAATCCGCGAGACGATCTTCGTCCTCGAGCGACCGGCGCTGGCCGACTGGGGCCTGCGCTCGTCAGTCAATGCTGTTGTCATCGCAGCTTCGGAGCATCTCGGCTTCACACCCCGTGTCGGGTTCCAGGGCCCGGTTGACTCGGTAACGAGCGAGCAGCTGGAGCCACACGTGATCGCGGTCCTGACTGAAGTGCTTTCCAACGTCGCCCGACACGCCTCGGCCTCGTCGGTTGAAGTGGTCATCGTCGCCGAGGACAACATGCTTCTCGTCTCTGTTGCGGACAACGGTGTGGGTCCTCCAAGGGGGCGAAGTGCTGGCAACGGGCTTCGGAACATTGCGGAACGGGCGCGCGCGCTTTCCGGCTCGGTCTCGATCACGGCACGCAGCCCCTCGGGGACGCTGGTCGAATGGAGTGTCCCGATCACGCCGTGAAGCCGGTACGCCGTTGACCGGGGCGCCTCACGGCCGGACGAAAGGTGACTTTCGCCTCTAACCGGAAAGGGCTGCTCAGGCCGACTCTTGAAACGTGGACTGCGATCGGCGACTCGTCTTTGAGGATCTGGCCCGTGAGGATTGTCTTCAGTTGCTTGAACGTGAGCAGGTGGGTCGCGTGGCTCTCACAGCGCGCGCCCTGCCAATAGTCCTGCCCGTGAATTTCGCTCTGCTCGACGGAGACATCGTGTGGCGCTCGGCCCAGGGAACCAAGCTGAATGATGCCTCGGCCGGATTCGTCGTGGCATTCGAGGTCGACCACTATGAGCTGGACCGGCGACAAGGTTGGAACGTCATGGTGCAGGGGCTCGCACACGTGGTCACCGATGACGAGGAGCTGGATCGGGCGATGGAGCTGAAGCTTGAGCCCTGGGCACTGGACGGGAAGGCGGATCGCTACGTGTGCCTGGTGCCCAACATCGTCACCGGCATGAGAGTAAGCCCGGTCTGAACAGGAGTTCGGGAGGGGCATTTCGTACCAAGCCGACAGTCGTGCGCCATGGCGCACGAACGCCTGGGAGGATCTGCCGGTTCGGCGCCCGTAGACTTGCGGGCGTGCAGGCCGTACCGACCGAGGCCATCGAGAGCGAGAACGGCCTCGATCGCGTGTGGACCCTGCCGAACGTGATCTCCTTCACGCGGATCGTGCTCCTCGGGGTGTTTTGCTGGCTCCTTTTCGGCCCTGACGACCGGGTAGCGGCGACTCTCGTGTTGATGTTCGTCGGCGTGACCGACTTCCTGGACGGCTATCTTGCGCGAAGGTTTGACCAGGTCAGCACGCTTGGGAAGGTCCTCGACCCGGTCGCCGACCGGGTCGTGCTCGTGACAGGCGTCCTCGCAATAGCGATATATGGTGCCGTACCAGCCTGGCTGGCAGCGGTCGTGCTCGCCCGCGAACTGCTGGTCTCGGCAGCGGTCCTGGGGCTCGCCGCGTTGGGCGCCAAGCGGATCGACGTGCTCTGGGTGGGCAAGGCGGGAACCTTCGGGCTCCTGTGCTGCTTCCCGTTGTTCTTGCTCGGTGACGAAAGAGCGACGTGGGCCCGCGTACTGACCGAGGTCACCTGGGTGGCGGTCGTGCCCGCCCTGGTCCTCAGTTTTCTCGCCGCTGGCGCGTACGTCCCACTCGCCCGGCGGGCGCTCGGCGAGCGCCGGCCCGATCGCGCTCAACACGAGGCGGCGAGCACGTGAAAGCCGTCATCATGGCTGGTGGGGAAGGCACGAGGCTTCGGCCGCTGACCGCCAACCAGCCAAAACCGATGCTCCCGATGGCCAACGCACCGATGGCCGAGCACGTCGTGAACTTGCTCAGGCGCCACGGTTTCGAGGAGATCGTCGTGACGGTCGGCTTTCTCGCGAGCACGATTCGCACCTATTTCGGGGACGGGTCGGAGCTCGGTGTCCGCCTCGTCTACGCGACAGAGGAGACACCGCTCGGGACAGCCGGATCGGTGCTGAACGCGATCGACGAGCTCGGCGACCGTTTCCTCGTCATCTCGGGGGACGTGGTGACCGATGTGGACCTAACGGCGCTGGTCGAGTTCCACGCGAAACAAGGTGCGGTCGCGACGCTCGCGTTGGAAGCGGTGGAGAACCCCCTCGAGTTCGGCATCGTCATCCTGGGCGCCGACGGGCGGATCGAGCGGTTCCTCGAGAAGCCGGGTTGGGGCGACGTGTTCAGCGACACGATCAACACGGGCATCTACGTGCTCGAGCCGGAGGTCTTCGACTGGATACCGGCCGGTCGGGCAGTCGATTTCTCGTCCGATGTTTTCCCCCTGATGCTCGAGGCAGGACGGCCGCTCTACGGCTATGTGGCGGGCGGCTACTGGGAGGACGTCGGCACATTGGAGGCCTATTTGAGGGCGCATGCGGACATCCTCGACGGCAAGGTCGAGATGGACATGCCCGGTTTCTCGCTCCGCCCGAACGTCTGGCTCGGCGCGGGAGCCGAGATCCACCCCTCGGCGAAGGTCGTCGGCCCTGCGCTCATCGGGGACAACTGCCGAATCGGAGCCGGCGTCGAGCTCCATGGCTACTGCGTACTGGGCGCGAACGTCCGCATCGGCGAGAACACCGTCATCGAACGGTGCGTGATCCACGACAACGTCTACATTGCCTCGTCGGTAAATGCCCGCGGCTGTGTCATCGCGCGGTCGTGCGACATCCGCCAGGGCGCGCATCTCGATGACGGAGTTGTGCTCGGCGCTGGTTCGAAAGTCGGGCGCCAGGCCGTAATCGGCGCCGGGGTGAAGGTGTACCCGCACAAGATCATCGAGGCTGGCGCAGTTGTGAACTCCTCGATCATCTGGGAGTCCCGAGGCTCGAGGAGCTTGTTCGGGCGTCTCGGGGTCGCGGGAATCGCGAACGTGGACCTCTCGCCCGAGGTCGCCCTGCGCGTCGCCCTGGCGTACGCCAGCACCCTTCCGAAAGGCGCCACGGTCGCCATATCGCGAGATTCGAGCCGGGCGGCGCGAATGCTGAAACGTGCCGCCATCGTCGGGATCATCGCGGCTGGCTGCAATGTGGAGGACCTCGAGGCCGCGACGGTACCCGTGACGAGGTTCCTGACCCGTACCGGCCGTGCCGTCGGCGGGATGACAGTGAGGCTCGTGCCGGGCGATCCACAGTCGGTGGTCTTGCGTTTCTTGAACGACGAGGGCATGGACCTAGGTGAGGCGGCCCAGCGCAAGATCGAGCGGCTCTACGACCGCGAGGAGTCCCGACGCGTCCTCGCTGCAGAGATCGGCGACATCAGCTTCGCCTCGCGGACACTCGAGCTGTACACCAACGAGCTCACAAACCTGGTTGACATCGACGCCATCCGCGCGGCGAAGTTCAAGTTGGTCCTCGACTACGCGTTCGGAACGGCGAGCTTCGTCATGCCCAACGTGCTCGCGAAGCTCGGAGCCGACATTCTTGGGATCAACCCGAATGTCTCGACTGCCGGAGTGATCGCCTTCGACAGGGCGGCGCACGCGGCACGGCTGGGCGAGCTTGTGCGATCGTCCGGCGCAAATCTCGGGGCGATGTTGGATCCCGATGGGGAGCAGCTCACCCTCGTGGACGACACCGGCCACGTGCTCGAGGACGACGAGGCTCTCCTCGCGCTCGTCCAGCTTGTATCCACGGCGGAGCCTGACGGCATCGTCGCGGTGCCCGTGGACGCGAGCCTCCAAGTGGAGGCGATCTGCGCCGCGGCCGGAGGAGAGGTGTTGAGGACCAAGCTGTCCGCCGCGCAGTTGCTCGAGGCTGCCGACCTGCCGAAAGTACGCCTCGCAGCGAACACCTCCGGGGGCTTCGTCTTCCCTCACTTCCTACCGGCCTTCGACGCGGTCGCCAGCCTGGTGCGCCTCCTTTCCCTTCTCGCTTCGGAGCATGAGGTGTTGTCGCGCGTCGTCGGGCGACTTCCCGCCACTCACATCGTCCGGCGGGATGTGCCGACCCCCTTCGAGCAGAAGGGCCTTGTGATGCGCACCCTCGTCGAGCAGGCGGACCCGGCAGGCCTGCTCCTCCTCGACGGTGTGAAGACGACCGACGCCGAAGGGTGGACCCTCGTGCTGCCCGATACGGAGACACCGGTCACCCGCGTCCAAGCAGAGGGGAGAACTCGTGCCGAAGCAGAGCAGCGGGCTGAGCGGGCGGCGAAAGAAATCGAATGGATCCTCGCCGAAGCAACGGCCTGACTGGCACGGGGAGCCTCCGCGGACCGGCCCGGCGTGGGCGAGACCGGGGGCACGGCGTCCGGCGAGTGAGTACGATCGCCGAAGCGTTGGAGTCTTCGCCGCCTCGAAGGAGCCGTGAGAGATGGATGTCCCGCAGGACCTGAGATACACCGCTGACCACGAGTGGGCGCGCCTTGAGGACAGCGCGGTAAGAGTCGGCCTGACCGACTTCGCGCAGGAGGCTCTCGGAGACGTCGTGTTCGTCCAACTGCCTTCGGTCGGCGCCACAGTCGTGCGGGGAGGCGAGCTCGGCGAGGTCGAATCGACCAAGTCGGTCTCACAGGTGTACGCGCCCGTCGGCGGGACCGTGGTCGAGGTGAACGCCGCGCTGACCGGACAGCCGGAGCGAATCAACACTGACCCGTATGGAGAGGGTTGGCTTTGCGTCATCGAGCCTTCGGCTCCGGGCGAGTTCGAAGAGCTCATTGATGCCGCTGGGTACCTCTCGCTGACACAGTCCTGAGGCGACTCGGGTCCGCTCCGACCGAGTGGCGCGCCGGTCCCAGCCGAAGTGATGGGAGAGCTCAAAGCGGCCGTTGCGGCCATGGCTCAGCCAAAGGTGGCCAAGCGCGCCCCGGTGAGTCTCAGGTACGGTACTGGAGTGTTCTGCAACAACTGCGGCCATCGCAACCCACCCGAGTCGAATTTCTGTTCTTCGTGCGGCTCGCCTTTCACTCCGAGGACCGACACGACGATCTCGTTCCTGCCTGAGGACTCTTCGGGCGACCTTGTCGACGATGAGGTCAGCGTTCCCGCCGGTGACCTGTCGGACGGCACGGGGGTACTCGTGGTCAAGCGAGGGCCTGATGCCGGAGCGCGTTTTGTCCTTACGGGCGAGGTCACACGAGTGGGCAGGCATCCCGACAGCGAGATCTTTCTCGATGACGTGACCGTCTCGCGTCGCCATGCCGAGTTCCGGCGCGAGGCAATCCACTACGTGGTGGTGGACGTCGGATCTCTGAACGGCACCTATGTCAACCGGGAGCGGATCGAGACCGCCACTTTGAAAGGTGGCGACGAGGTTCAGATAGGCAAGTTCAAGCTCGTCTTCCTTTCGACAAGCGCAGGCTGAGGTCGCAGTGGGGGAGCGCTCGTACCTTGCCATTGGCGACGTTCTCGCCCTTCTGCGCGAGGAGTTCCCGGATGTCACGATCTCGAAGATCCGCTTCCTTGAGAGTCGGGGCCTCCTCGTCCCCGAGAGGACGCCGTCGGGCTACCGCAAGTTCTATGAACAGGACGTGGAACGGCTCCGTTGGATCCTGAGGCAGCAACGCGAGCACTTCCTGCCCCTCAAGGTGATCAAAGGCCGCCTAGACAACGGCATGAGCGATCCTGAGGCGCCCACGCCCCACTTGTTCGAGATGGGCGATCCGCCGCCCGACCGAGAGGCCGAGGCGGTCCTGGTCGGAGTCCCCGGGACGGCAGAAACCGTTCGCGAGCGCTCTCGGGCAGAAGTCGGGGCGATGACGCCAGTAGCGATGGCCGCGGCCTCGAGCGGCGGCATTCCCGGGCGCACGAACGCACCGGTGCTCGCGGGCCGCGAAACTGTGCCTTCCGGAGGCCACGCGTCACCGACGGGCCCCACGGGGCCTAGCGAAGGCGGTGTGCCGCCCGCGCGACCGTCCAGCGCGGGTCGCACGTCGAACGAGCCCGAGCGCGGATCAGTCGCGAGCACTGGGCGTTCGGGCGGTCGTCGCACAAAGGGCCATGCGACACCTCCGGGTACGACGTCGCGAGAGACAACGCAGGAAACGGGACCAGGTACCGACGGGCAACAAAATGAAGAACGAGACGACACTGCCGAAGCTTCACGCCGAGCGCTTAGCCGCTCGACGGCCGGGTTGCCCGGTGCCGGGCTGTCGGGCGCGAGCCTGACGCTTGCGGAGCTTGCCAATGCCAGCGGGCTCGAGGTGTCAGGCATCGAGGAACTCGAGAGCTTCGGGCTGATCGCGGGGCGGACAGTGGCGGGAGTCCACTGCTATGACGAAGAGGCTGTCCTCGTAGCCAAGCTGGCTGCTGGTTTTGCGCCTTACGGTATCGGGGCACGGCATCTTCGGATCTTCAAGCACGCCGCGGACCGCCAGACGGGGCTCTTCGCACAGGTGGTCACGCCTCTGCTCAGGCAGCGGAACCCCGCGGCGCGAGCTCGTGCGATAGAAGACGTCTCAGAGCTTGCCGACCTCGGAGAAGCGCTCATGCGCTGCTTCTCGCAAGCAGCGCTACGTGAGCTGACAGGAGGGTGAGCGAGCCCGAGGAGCGGGGCAGGACCCTGCTCGACGCCGGGGGGCTGGCCGCGATCGCGCGCCGCCTGGGACACGAGATCAAGCGCGACTTTCCCAATGGGGTCGTGCTGGTTGCTCTCTTGAAGGGGAGCATCTGCTTTCTCGCCGATCTCGTGCGGGAGTTGCCCGGGCCCTGCGAGCTGGACTTCCTCGCCCTGTCGTCCTACGGTGACGGCCGGACTCGGGTGCGGGTTGTCAAGGATCTCGACCTGGAGATCGGGGGCCGGGACGTGATAGTCGTCCTGGACATCGTCGACACCGGTCTCACGCTTGACTATTTGCTCCGCATGATCGCGCTGCGTGGCGCCCGCTCCACTAGCGCGTGCGCCCTGCTCGACCGCCAGAGCCGCAGGTTGCTACCGGTAGAGGTTCGCTACGTTGGAAAGGTCATCAGCAACGAGCATGTGGTCGGCTACGGCCTCGACCTCGACGAGCGCTACCGGAACCTCCGAACGCTCGAAGTCGCCGACGAGGGCGACCTCCGCGCCGACCCGGCTGCGATGTTCGAACGGCTCTCACGGCGGTAAGTTGCTGTCATGGTCGAGGTACATCTGAGGGCTGTCCGTGTCGACCTGGGGACGAGCACCCCGGTCGTGCTGCTCGAGGAGACCGAGGGAGAGCGTCGTTCGTTGCCGATCTTCGTGGGCGGACCGGAGGCGACCGCCATCGCCTTTGCCCTCCAGGGAGTCGAGCCCCCGCGCCCGATGAGCCACGATCTCATGCGCGAACTCGTCGAGACGCTCGGCGCGAAAGTTGTGCGCGTTCTCGTGACCGAGCTTCGCGACGGGACCTTTTTCGCCGAGCTTCACCTTCGGGCGGGCGAGCGTGACGTGGTCGTGTCATGCAGACCATCAGACGCCATCGCACTCGCGACGCGTACACGTTCTCCTCTCTACGTGGCTGATGACCTCATGGAAACAGAGGGCCTCGTGATCGAACCGGACGACGACGACGTCGCGGTCGAAGACAACCCGGACGAGCTCGTCGGCGAGTTCCGCGAGTTCTTGGACCGGATCCGACCGGAGGACTTCAGCTCCTGAGCAGCCGGTCAGTCGCCTGTCGCCGACTCGAACCGTGAAGCTCAAGTTGTACTAGACGCGCAACCTTCAAGGGCTCGACCGGTCGTTGACGTCGAGGCGGGCAGGCCCTAACCTTTCTTACGAGGGTGTAACTACCGCGCTGTCGTCTACCCAAGCGCAGCGGCGGAAGCTCGGGACCTAGGGATAGGGGCGCGAGATGGACCAAGTCGGTTTCCGGGGGCCGCAGGTGTGCAGCATTGTCGGCATCACCTACCGCCAGCTGGACTACTGGGACCGTACCGGCCTCAGCCGGCCCTCGCTCGCAAAGGCGCGCGGCAGCGGGACCCAGCGGCTGTACGCGTACAAGGACCTGCTCGAGCTGAAGGTGATCAAGCAGCTCCTCGACGGCGGTGTCAACCTGCGCCAGGCGAGACGGGCCATCGAGTGTCTCCGCGAATCGGTCGGAGAAGACCTCACCACGGCGAACCTGGTCATCGTCGGCGAGGGATCGGTGCTCATGCGCACTGGTGAACAGATCATCGACCTCTTGCGAGGGGGCCAGGGTGTGTTCAACGTCGTTCCATTGGCCGGAGTGGTCGGTGAGGTCGATGCAGCGATCCGCCGCATCGATAGCGCCCGAACGACGATCAGTGCGTCGGCGTCTTCGGTTGCGGCGCCAGACTCTGCCGGCTCCACAGCGTTCTCCGGGTCTTCCCGGCTGGCCGAGGGAGGATAAACGGTCGCCGACCGGCCATCGGTCCGGGTTCACGAGCCGCCACTGCGCGCCGCGGTGCGGTTTGCTCATGATTCTGAGCGCCTGTTTGCGGAGCTTCTCGACTACTACGAAGTTCTCTGGGAGTACGAGCCCGTGGAGTTTGTCCTCGCATGGGGACCCGATGGGCAACCGACGAGTGCGTTCCGCCCGGATTTCTACCTGACCCAGCACGACCTGTTCCTGGAGCTGACGACGCTTCGTCAAGAGCTGGTCACTGTGAAGAACCGGAAGCTACGCCAGATGGCCCAGTTGTACCCCGAAGTGCGGGTTCGGGTTCTCTACCGTCGCGATGTCTTCAGTTTGCTGGGAAAGTACCTCCCAGAGGCGACCGCTAGATTGGCCGGGTGACACTCAAACACTCCACGTTGCATACCGAGCACCTCGAACTCGGTGCCCGGCTCGTGGATTTCGGTGGCTGGGAGATGCCCCTGTCGTACCCCGATGGGACCATCGCCGAACATCTCGCGTGCAGGAACGACGCCGCCGTGTTCGACGTGAGCCATCTCGGCACCGTTCGTGTGGAGGGCCCGGACTCATTTGAGCTGCTGCAGACGAGCCTGACGAACGACCTCAACCGGATCGGACCAGGCCGGGCGCAGTACCAGCACCTCCTCGACGAAACCGACGCGTCGGTGCTCGACGACATCATCGTCTGGTGGGTCGCGAAGGAGCGATTCGACGTTATGCCGAACGCCTCCAACACCGCGAGGGTGATCTCGGTGCTCGGTGGTCAAGACGTGACCGGCGAGCGGGCCGTCATCGCCGTGCAGGGACCACGGGCGCGAGAGCGCCTGGCGACGGTCTCGCCCGAGGCAGCCGCGGTCGGGCATTTCATGGTGGCAGATTTCGAATTCAAGGGTGTGTCGTGCCGCGTGGCCGGTACCGGCTATACCGGTGAGGACGGCGTCGAGTGCGCGGTGCCCTCAGAGAAGGCCCCGGACTTCTGGCGCGCGGTGGTCGGAGCGGGGGTCAAACCTGCAGGCCTCGGGGCCCGCGACACTCTGCGCCTCGAATCGGGGCTGCCGCTGCACGGCCATGAGCTGGGCGCCGGCATAACGCCATTGCAGGCAGGGCTCGGCTGGGTGGTCAGCTGGGACAAGGGTCCGTTCCGCGGACGCGAGGCGTTGGAGCGCGAACGTGCGTCCGGCATCCGCCGTCGCCTGCGCGGCCTGCTGGCCGAAGGACGAAGACCACCTAGACGCGGGGATGCGGTTGTCTTCGACGGGGAAGCCTTAGGCGTTGTTACGAGCGGTAACTTCTCTCCGGTCCTTCAGCGGGGGATCGCGCTAGCCTTCGTGCCTCCCCCTACGGCCATGGGCGACAAGGTTGAGATCGCGCTGCGGGGCAGCCAGGTCGGGGCGATCGTCGTCAAGCCACCGTTCCAGCATTTGAAACTAGAAGGGGCGATTTCTTGAGCGCGCCATTTGTTGCGCACACAGATGCCGAGATCGCGGAGATGCTCGCCTTTTTGGGCCTCGAAGATCTCGACGGCCTGTTCAAGGAGATACCCGAGTCGCTGCGGCTGGCGGGCGGGCTCGATCTCCCTCCGGCAATGAGCGAGCCGGACGTGGCTTGGCGCCTCGATGAGCTCGCCTCGCGCAACAAGCCCTGCGGCCGTGACCTCGTGTGTTTTGCCGGGGCGGGTTCCTACGACCACGAGATCCCCGCAGTCGTGAAGGCGATTGCGTCCCGCTCGGAGTTCGTGACCGCGTACACCCCATATCAGCCCGAGGTGTCACAGGGCGTCCTGCAGGCAATCTTCGAGTATCAGACGATGATCGCCCGGCTGAGCGGTCTCGAAGTCGCGAACGGTTCGCTCTATGACGGGGCGGCGGCGCTCGTCGAGGCCGTCAATCTCGCCGCGGTCGCAACCGGGCACAGGAGAGTTCTCTGCTCTGAGGGAGTCAATCCCCATTGGCGCCAGCAATTGAAGACGTTCTCGCGAGGTTCTGGCAACGAGATCGAAACGGTACCGCTGTCGGGCGGCGTCACTTCCTGGGACGAGGTCGATGACGAGGGCCCCTTTGGAGCGGTCGTTGTCGCTGCCCCCAACTTCGTCGGCTGCTTGGAAGACATTGCTCGCGCTCGCGTGGTCGCCGACGGTTTCGGCGCCCGCCTGGTGGTGTGCTTTGATCCTGTTTCGGCGGGGCTTCTCCGGTCCCCAGGCTCGCTAGGTGCCGACCTCGTGGTGGGTGAGGGACAGCCGTTCGGGATGGCGATGGGTTTCGGCGGACCATACCTCGGCCTGTTCGCGTGCCGCCTCGCGGACGTGAGGCGCCTCCCCGGTCGGATAGTCGGCGAGACCCTCGATGTGGAGGGCCGTCACGCCTACGTGATGACCCTGCGGGCGCGCGAGCAGGACATCCGTCGCGAACGGGCGTCCTCGAATGTCTGTACGAACCAGACGTTGATGGCGGTGACCGCGGCTGTCCAGCTTTCCTGGCTGGGCCCGAAAGGACTCAGGGAGATGGCCTTGGGGTGTGCGAGAGCGACGCGGTACACCCGCGAGGCTCTCTGCTCGATCGACGGCGTGCAACTCCTCACCTCAGCCCCGGTGCTGCGGGAGTTCGCAGTGAGGACCCCGGTTGCGCCCGAGACGCTCGTCGAGCGCCTTGTGGAAGACGGCTACCTCGCCGGTGTGCCGATCCGGGAAGGCTTCGAAGGCACCGCCTATGACGGTGGGTTACTGGTAGCTGCGACCGAGCGGCGTACGAGAGCTGAGATCGACGGCTACGCGGCCGCGTTCGAAAAGGCCATCCGATGAGCGCGCCACTGCCCGGAGGAAGGGCCTTGGGCGCGCCGCTCCTCGCGCGCGACTCGGAGCCGACGATCTTCGAGTTCTCCGTCCCGGGACGCCACGCGGCCTCGTTCAGGACCACGAACCTGCCTTCTTGGACGGCCGAGGAACTCGTTCCGGAAGGTTTCCTGCAGAGCGATCCGGTGGCGCTGCCGGAGGTTTCAGAACGTGACCTCGTCGCGCACTTCACTCGTCTCACTCATCGTCAGTACTCCGTGGATCTCGGTGCCTACCCGCTCGGTTCGTGCACGATGAAGTACAACCCGAAGGCGGCGGACGCGGGAGCGTCTCTTCCGGGCTTCACCCAGGTGCACCCGGCGGCCCCGGTCAACTGCGCTCAAGGCTGGCTCGAGCTCCTCGTCGAGCTCGAGGAGACTTTGTGTGCCATAACGGGGATGCACGCCGCCACCCTGCAACCAGCGGCGGGGGCCGCGGGCGAGCTGACGGGCCTCTTGCTGATGCACGCGTATCACGACGCCAATGGCGAATCCGACCGCCGGCGCCGTGTGATCATCCCGGACTCGGCCCACGGCACCAACCCTGCCTCGGTGACCCTGAGTGGCTACGAGGTCGTGACAGTAGGAACCAACGCCCGTGGTGGGGTCGACCTCGACGCGTTGCGTGGACTGTTGGACGACGACGTGGCGGGAATGATGCTGACGAACCCCAGTACCCTCGGCCTGTTCGAGGAGGACATTGTCGAGATCGCCGAGGCGGTGCACAACGTCGGCGGCCTGCTCTACTACGACGGTGCAAACCTGAACGCGATCCTCGGGATCGTGCGGCCTGGGGACATGGGTTTCGACATCGTGCACCTGAACGTGCACAAGACGTTCGCGACGCCCCATGGCGGGGGAGGCCCGGGTGCAGGCCCCGTGGCCGTGAGCGCCAGACTGGCCCCTTTCCTCCCCGGTCCGAGACCGACCCGTGACGGGGCGGGCTACGAGCTCACCACGCCTGAACGCTCGATCGGCCGAGTGCACTCCTGGCATGGAAACGCCGTCGTGTTGCTTCGCGCCTGGATGTACCTGCGCCTGAACGGGGGCGACGGCCTGAAACGGGCGTCCGAGATCGCAGTGCTCAACGCGAACTGGTTCAACGAGCGTGTGCGCGGCGCGTACGACATCGCTTTTGACAGGCCCGTGATGCACGAATGCGTCGTCTCGGCGAAATCGCTCCATGACGAAGTCGGCCTCAGTGCCCTGGACGTGGCAAAGCGCCTCATGGAGCTGGGCTTCCATCCCCCGACCGTCTACTTCCCCCTCATCGTCGAGGAGGCCCTCATGGTGGAGCCGACCGAGACCGAGAGCCCCCAGACGTTGTCTGCGCTCGCAGACGCGTTCCTTCAGGTCGCGCGCGAGTCACGGGAAGCCGGAAATGCCGATGAGGCGAAAGCCGCCCCGCGGACCACACCAGTGCGGCGAGTCGACGATGTGAGAGCGGCGCGCAAGCTCGTCGTGACATTCGACCAGCGCCGCCCGGACTAGGGCCACACTGCCACCTGCCGGGCCGGCCTTGAGGAGAGGGAAAATCGGGCGAGGGCTAACCTCGCGGCGTGGGTACCGCGTGGTTCTCGCGCCGAGCCGTCATGCTGCACTTGACCGCGCTGGTCGTGGTCCCGGGCTGCCTGGCACTCGGATACTGGCAGTTGCACCGCGCGCTGTCGGGCAACACGCTGAGCTGGGCCTACACCGTCGAGTGGCCGTTCTTCGCCGCTTACGGGGTCTACATGTGGTGGAGAATCGTTCATGAGCAGCCGACAGAGCCTCCGCATGCATCGCAGGCAACAGTCGCGGCGCAAGGTCGGCCCACCGAGTTGCCAGATCTGCACGAGGAGGAGGACGAGGAGTTAGCGGCCTACAACCGCTACCTTGCCCAGCTCAACGCGGCAGACGAGCAGAAGCTACGTTGAGAGCCTCGTGGACCCGGCCGAAAAGCACACCCTCGTCCGCTACCGGGTCATGGCCTATGTCGTCGGAGTCGGCCTCCTCGTTCTCGTGCTCGTCGGTGTGCCGCTGCAGTACGCGGCGGCGATGCCGGCTGTCGTCCAGATAGTCGGGCCGCTCCACGGGTTCTTGTACATCGTCTACCTCGTGACCGTGGCCGATCTTGTTCGTAGGTTTCACTTGAGCTCGGTCCAGGTGGTCGCGTTGGTCGCTGCGGGGTTTGTGCCTTTTCTGGCCTTCGTCGTCGAAGCTTGGATGACTCGTCGGATTCGAGGACAAGGCACAGATGCCGGCTGAGGCAGCCTCAGGTGGAGAATGGGCCGGAGAGGTGGCGGCTTGACCCGAGAGATTCACCTCGAGACCGGCGATCTCGGCTTCCCCGCGGTGGTGATCCACGGTGGCGCCGGTGAGTTCGGGCCTCCGAGCTCACCGACTCAGCTCGCCCGTCTGGAGCAGGGCATGTCCGAGGCTCTAGCGACCGCATGGGAGGTGCTCGTCGCGGGTGGTCACGCCCTCGACTCGGTTGTAGAGGCCGTGGCGTGCATGGAGGCCTCGGGCAACTTCAACTGTGGGAGAGGCGCAGTCGCTACCTCGCAGGGCACTGTCGAGACCGACGCCGCGGTCATGGACGGTTCGACCGGGAGCTTTGGTGCGATCTGCGCGGCGAGTTGGCCCGAGAGCCCCGTGCGTGCCGCCCGGGCGGTCATGGCCTTGGGCGGACCCGCCCAGGGCCCGATCCTGCTTGCTGGCGCCGGGGCCGACCGCTTTTGTGAGAACACGGGTCTCGCCCAGCGGGTCCCGTCGTCGCTGTGCGGCGAGGGCGTAGAACCGATCTCGCGCAGCGGAACCGTAGGCGCGGTGGCCGTCGACCAGGACGGCCATCTCGCCGCTGCCACCTCCACGGGCGGGCGGCTCGGCAAACTGCCCGGGAGAGTCGGTGACTCTCCCATCGCCGGGGCGGGAACCTGGGCGGACGACAGGACAGTCGCGGTCTCGGCCACCGGCGAAGGCGAGTCGTTCCTGGTGGCCGGCTTCGCTCACCGGGTTGACTGGTGTGTCGACCGAGGTGCACTGCCAGCAGCGGCGCTCGAGGAGGCCCTGTCAGCTGTTCGGTCGCGCGGCGGTCATGGCGGCGCGATCGTCCTCAAGCGGGACGGGAGCTTTGCTGTCGGCTTCGATACTTCCGCGATGTTGCGCGCCTGGCGGGGCCGGAGCCGTTCGACAGTCCGGCCTCTTCGCCCGGATAGGGACGGTGAGACCGACCTTCACGGTGGCTGAGGGCTCGTGTTTCTTCGGCGCTAAGGCTTCGCGTCGCGGCGAAACTCCGGATGGACCTCGATGGCAGGACGCGGCGCAATCACAATGCGATCTCGACCTTCGGCCTTCGCGCGGTACATCGCGGTATCAGCGACGTTGACGACCTGGTCGAGCACCGCACCGTGCCGCGGGAAGAACGCCACGCCTATCGAAGCGGTCACACGCGGGACGCCGTTTCCTGGTGTGGGCAGCTTGGTGAGGACCTCCCTGACGGCTTCTGCCACTCGCATGGCCCCGGTCTCATCGCTGTTGTGGAGCATCAGGAGGAATTCCTCGCCGCCGTATCGGACGGCCGCGTCACCGGTCCGCAGCGTGCCCTGTAGAGCACGGCCGACGTTGCGCAGCAGGGCGTCACCGGCTATGTGCCCGCATTGGTCGTTGACCCGCTTGAAATGGTCGAGATCTATCAGCAAGATCCCGATCTGGGTGCCAGTCCGGCTGCTGAGCGCGGCTTCGCGCGTCGCCAGCTCGTCCCACCAACGGTGATTGAGCAACCCGGTCAAGGTGTCGGTCATCGCACGCAGCTCGAGCTCGGCGTAGAGCTGTGCGTTGCGCCAGGCAGCAGCGGTTATGTAACCGAAGAGGGCACAGCGCTCGAGGTCTTCCTGGGTGAACTGGGACAGACCGTTTCGCCACATGTCGATGACGCCGAGCCGGTGGTCTCCCGCCATGAGCGGCACGACGAGCAGGGACTCCTCTAAGGTCGACTCGTCCTGTCCGGGGATCGAGACGGCCTCGGAGTGGCTGCGCGTGTCGGAGCAGTTGTACGGGTACCCGCGGAGGAAGGCCCACCCGGTGATGCCGCGGTCCATCGAGATTTCCATCTTGTTGAGCCCCTCTAGCTCTCCACCTGCCAGGACGCGTGCGCGGAGCCGGTAACGGTCCCAGTCTGCTTCGAAGATCGCGAACCGGTCGGCGCGCACGGTGAGAGGCAGACGTTCAGCTGTGACCTCGAGGATCCGGGTCGGATCATGCTCGGCCTGCATCAGGCGGGCGGCCTCGCCGAGAGACCAGGCGAAGCCCTGGGCATCGACCGCCGCGCTTGGTGTGGTCGGGAGCTTGGCGACAATTGCCGGGGCATCAAGCGCGGTGCCCGGGGCGGTAAGGATCCGTACCCCCTGGCGTCGGAACCAGGAGGGCGACACGATCTCGTCGCCCGGCACTGCTGCAGCGGAGCTGAGAACGGCAGGAGATCCGAGGTGTGGGCCGATGCCCAAGCGGGCTCCGAGCCCTATCAAGCGCTGCGCAATCGAGTCATCGACGATGCCGCGGATGATGACGTGAGCACTGAGCCGGGCGCAGTAGGCGAGCAGGCCGGCGAGTTCCGCGCGTGCCCGAATGCCGGTCGTGACGTAGTCGGTGTAGGTGGGATCCAAGATCACGAAGCTCGGCACCAGGTCGCCCACGGGCGCGCGGCTGAGCACACCGGGCGCCACGTCACCGAGGGCGATGAGGAACCCCCGGTCGCGCCATTCGGCGACCCGAGCTTCGACGAGCTCCGGCCACTCGAGCGCCGTCGACTCGGCAATGATCCAAGCGACTTCTCCAGGTGTGGCCCCGACCTCCGCGGCCTTAACCACAGGGTCGAACCCCTGGTCTTGGAGAAGCTCGGTCGTCAACTGCACCAGGAGAAACGCGGGACTAGTGTGCTGGACCGCCGACAGGGCGGCACAGACAAACTTCCCGGCGTCAGAACGCAACGGCCCGCGGGGGAGAGCTTCGTAGCCGAACACCGTGCGGTCCTGGAGATCCATCACCGGCTGTAGCGCGACGTAGCTGGAGAAGCTCGATGCGTCCTCTGGTACCCCGTTGGCCTCCGCCGCAGGCTCTTGCACACTTCAAGCGTAGAACGCCTGTGGGTCTGTTCAGCCAAAGATGACTCTAGGACGGAAAATCTGCCAAGACCGGCCCTTGACTTGGGGCTAGAGTCCCGCGACATGAGCAGCTGGGCTTCGCTTTAGGTGTCGCGCCTTGCGGCGGGGTCAGGTCCTGTGACAGCTGACGAAGCGGACACCCCGGCGTTGGGCAGCCGGCCACGACGGTCAAGGTCCGTAACCCTACGGCTGGTTGTGAACTCGGTAGCTACGGTCGCAGGCTTCAGTGGCCTGATGTTCCTCCTCTACGCGAGGTCGGTGCATGACCAAGCCGGGACCTCCGACAAGGCGACGGTCATCCTCGAGGGTCAGGCCATGGCCAGCGGGCACCTTCTGCTTCAAGGCTGGAACCTGACTTTCGCCTCGTACTGGACCAGTGACGCGCCCCTTTACGCTCTCGCAGTACGTCTTGACGGCCTGCGTCCCGCGCTGCTCTACCTGGGTCCTGCGGTCATGGCCGCTCTTGTGGTCATAGCTGGGGTGTTCATTGCCCGGGAGGGCTGCCGCGGTGTGCCGGCCTTGGCCGGGGGTGTGGCGGTTGTCGCCCTCCTCGCCTTTTGCACTCCGGCCATGGCGCTGTTCTTCGTCGGCAGGGGGTTCCACGTCAGTACCGTGCTGTACGCGCTGTTGGCCTTTGCCGCGCTGAGACGGGGACGTTTCGGACCGGGATGGGTCTTGGCGGTGGTCCTGCTCGTGGCCGGGATGCTGGGCGATCTCCTACTCGTCGCCTACGGGGCAATACCTTTGCTCCTCGCAGGTCTCCTGGCGGGGTTGCGGCAGCGAAGGTGGCAAAGCGCCGCGAGCAATGTCACTGCTTCGCTCGCCAGTGTGGGGATCGCCGCCCTCGCTCGTCGGCTCGCGGACGCGCGGGGCGCGTTCCGGTCCCAGCCGGCGCTCTCCGTAGTGAACTTGCATCAGATCTTCGCGAATCTTGGTCACGCACCGGGCTATTTCTCCGATCTCCTCGGCCTCACGAACGGCCTGCGCCATAACGGGGGAGTGCCGTTCGGCCTGCGCGCGGTGCATGTCGTTGGAGCGTTGTGTGTGCTGGCCTGCCTCGTTGTCGCTCTGAGGAGCCTTGTCACCGGTTTTCGGCGCCCTCGGACCGCGCCGAGCCCGGCGGGCGTGTCTGAGACATGGCGGCTCGACGACGTCCTCATCATCACGGTTCTCTGCTCGATAGTGCCGTTCGTAGCATTTGCACGAGCGGACCAGAACGGGGTGCGTTACCTCGCCGTGTCGGTCATGTTCACCACCATCGTGGCCGGTCGCCAGGTCGCCCGGGCGTGGCCGAAGGTCCCGGTCGGGCGGCCCGCTCGAGCGATTGCGGCTGTCGCAGTGGCGATGTGTCTGTGCTTTGTGGCCGGTGTCGGCTATTCGCTGAGCAGCCCTGAGCCGCAGTATGAGGTTCCGTCGCTGGTCGCGTGGCTCAGCGCCCACGATCTTCGATGGGGCGTCGGCGACTACTGGGCCGCGAGCATCACGACGGTTCAGAGCGGCGGGACAGTCGTCGTTCGACCGGTGGAGGCCGCGGCCGGCGGAGCCCTCCAAAAGATGACAACGCTGTCGACGAGCAGCTGGTACAGAGGTCAGGAATGGCAGTTCCTCGTATACGGCAAGCCGATCATCGACAACGTCGACTTCGACGCCGCGCTTAGAACCTGGGGTCCGCCGGCTGAGACTCATGTCATCGGCCCGTACCACATCCTTGTCTGGAGTCATCCGGTCGTCCTTCCCAACCCGGCCTAGGTCGTGAGGGGCCGTGTCCGCGCGAGAGACACCGCCCGCCCTCACAGGCTCGCTCGCAGGCGACATTGCTAGGCTCATGTCCCACTTGGTTTCGGAGCCGCTCGGACAGTCGCGGGTCGAGAGCTTCGTGTGTCCGAGGTCGATCTCGGATCGGGCCAGCACCTTGGCCCGAGTCCTGATGGGCAGATCCTCGGCCTGTTCGATTGCAAGCAAGGCCGAGAGGCCATCAGCAGTGGCGAGGGTGAAGGAATTCCTATGCTGAACTCAAGTTCATGGGTTGTCGTAGGCCTTGACAACGGCGGCAACTGCAACAGCGCGACGGTGCTCGACGGCCTGGGCCGCTTCCTGGTGGACAGCTTGGTCGAAAGCCCGAGCCGCGTTCGAGAAGGGCCGGAAGTGGCGATTGAAGCCCTGGCCGGTGCTCTGGATCATGTGCTGGGGATAACGGGGGTGCCGCGCAAATCGGTGCGTTCAGTCGGCCTTGGAACGCCAGGGCCGGCGAGCCCCGATGGTGTCATCTCCTCAAAGGGGGCGACGAACTTCTCCGAAGCACCCTGGCGGGGGTTCGATATTCGCTCCGCGCTCGAGCGTCGTCTCGGGGTTCCTGTCGTCTACAACAACGATGGCAACGCAGCAGCTCTTTACGCGCACCATTCCTATTTCGGGCGCGACGCAGCGCTGCACTCCTCGGTGTCGGCGATCGTCGGCACGGGCCTAGGTGGAGGGGTCGTAGAGGGCGGGCATGTCGTGAGAGGAGCCGCCGGCATGGCGGGCGAGCTCGGCCATGTCCACATACCCATGCAAGGACTCCTCGCCGAAGGTCAGGCAATTCCGCAGTGCAACTGCGGCTTCTTCGGCGATGTGGAGAGCGTCGCGTCACTGACCGGGATAGAGAGGAACCTCCTTCCATACTGGCTGACGCGCTTTCCAGACCACGAGCTCGCTAAGAAGGAGTCGATCCGCGAGGCAGCGAAGAGGGTCCGTGACTATGCAGACTCCGACGACCCGCTCGCAATGGAGATCTTCAACCAGCAGGCAATAGCCATCGGGCGGCTGTTCACGATTGCGAGCAACTTCATCGACCCGAGCGCCTATTTTGTCGGTGGCGGCGTGGTCGAGGCATCACCGAGATTCCGGGAGTGGTTCCTCACGCGCGTCCGCGAGCACACCGACCTGCGCGAGGAGCAGCTCGAGGCCGCGAACTTCGCGCTCATTGCCGAGTTGGACATGGCAGGCGCAAGAGGGGCCGCGCTCGCGGCCCTTGACTCGCTCGGCACTCTTTGATCGGGCGCCTGGTCCCACGGCTACCTCGGCGTCGTTGTCGAGATGAAGCTCGTCAGCGACGCGATCGAAGATCTCGACCTCACTGCGCGTCCACGACATCGGGATGATCGGCCCACCAACCTCAGCCCGATGGAGTGGGAGCTCATCAAGATCCATGCCCAATCCGGTGCGGGGATCTTTAAGCGGGTCACTTTGGCCGGTGCCCGGGATGATCGCGCAACACCATGAGCACCTGTCCGGATCGGGGTGCCCGTCCAGACCTCAACGCGAGGAGATCTGCCTTGGGGCAGGCATCATCGCCGTGACCGACACCGTGAAGGCCATGTCGTACCGCGCCGCGTTGGGGGCGAAGCTGCTGTCGGTGAGACCGTGAAGGGGCGCGGGAGGCTCTTCGACCCGGCGGTCGTGGACGAGTGCGTGGCTCTTGTCCACAGTGGCCGGCTACGCCTCGGAGCGATTCGGGAGTAGTAAGCGGTCTGCGGTCACAAGGGGTCCGGCGTCGCGCACATCGTCTTGCAGCCTGGACAGGGCTCGGCCCGAGGGGCGCTGGCACCGGGCCGAGGAGGTCTTCAGCCCACGAGCGCGACGATTGCCTCCGCCAAAAGTGGTCGGGCGAAGAGGAACCCCTGACCCTGGTCGCAGTCCAACCCGGCGAGGGTGTCGAGTTGATGGCTCGTCTCGATGCCCTCGCCGATCACGGTTATGCCGAGGGCGTGTGACATGGCAGTGAGAGCGGCGACAATCTCGCGGTCACGAAGGCTCCGACCGATTTGCGCCACGAAGCTCCGGTCGATCTTCAAGATGTCGACCTTCATGCGCTGCAGGTGGGCGAGCGACGAATAACCGGTCCCGAAGTCGTCCAGAGCCAGACGCACGCCGAGTTTGGAGAGCGCCGAGAGCGTCGTCTGGACGTCGCCCCACTCGCCGACGAAGGCGGTCTCGGTCATCTCCAGGCAGAGCCGCCCGGCTGGGATGCCTTTGCTGGCAAT